>Ga0210388_10000663_pt1 | contig 27664 bp, 25 predicted proteins | sample IncBWC19OmetaG_FD_155485 | JGI IMG/M metagenome (GOLD analysis project Ga0210388, IMG submission 155485) | Forest soil microbial communities from Barre Woods Harvard Forest LTER site, Petersham, Massachusetts, United States - Inc-BW-C-19-O ...
AGCAGGCACGACCGGAGGGACACCTGGTATTTCTGCGTTGTCTGCCGGCGGTGGGGCCATGCTCACGGTACCCAGTTTGAAGCCCGCATCCTGCAGCGTTCGGCTCGCCGTGCCCAGGGCTTGCCCCACAAAATTCGCCATCACATACGCCGGGGGATCGGCCGCGATAGTCACCAGCAAGCTGGTTCGCGGCGCTGCTACCTGGCTCGCGTTCGCCGGAGGACTCTGCGCCAGCACCTGATCCGCAGGCGTTCCCGGCAGCTGCATCTCCGCCATTGAAGCCAGTTCGAGCCCGCGCCGCTGCAGGTTCCATTCCGCCGCGCGTTCACTTTGCTTTGTCACATCCGGAATCGCAACGCGCTGCGGGCCCATACTCTGCGCCACTCGTACCTGCCATCCCCTCCGCACCTTCGCCCCCGGCAGCGGCAACTGAGTCATGATCCGTCCCTCGGGAATTTGTGGGCTGTAGTACTGCCGCTCCACCTCGATCTGCAATCCCAACCCGGCGACGGCGCGCTCCGCCTCCAAAGGCGTCAACCCGACCACCACAGGCACCTCGACGACCTGTCCGTGAATGGCAAATCGCATCGCCGTCAGCGCCGACACCAATGCCACAAAGATCAGCACCAGCGCTAACATCGCAAACTTGAAGAAAGGCTTCATCGTGAAATTACAATGTCGAAGGGTAGTAATCCCCGACAAACATCTAGTGTAATGCGGCGCAGGAGATTCAGCCCTCCTGAAAATTTCCCGAAAATGATATCGGCGAGGAAACTATGCCTTTTAGATTCTTTCGCTCAGGGGTAGACTTCCGGCCATGACTAGGTTCGGAATGCTTTTTACAGCGCTAGCTCTCGCGGGCTTCACGGTTGCACAGGCCATAGCCGATAGCAACTTCAAACTTGCATTGCCCGATCATCGAGGGCAATTGCGTTGGTCGGCAGAAGGCTTCAAGATCATTCAGTCCTCCGCCAAGCCGAACGGAAGTGAGATCGGAATTCGCGGTAGGGATGAAACTGGGCGTCTCACTATTCTAGGCTTTTTGTTCCTCGTTCCGGAGCAGGCGCCTCTAACCAGCGCAAAATGCCGTGACGGCGCTCTGCAGCCAGAGAAAAAGGGCAATCCTACCCTGAAGATCATCGGAACTTCGGAAAATGCCAAGCCGGGCACCTCGCCTGTTTCTGTTGTGATGTACACGGTGAGAGATGCTAGCGGTAAGACGCTATACATCGTACGCGGGTTCGTGGCGGCCGGGGACATGTGTGGCGACTTGGAGGTTTACGGCAACGCCCCGGTCAGCTCTGAAGATGAGGATGTAAAGAGAATTTACGCGAGTTATGAGCTCGACGAGAACTATATCCCGAAATTCAACGACGTGTTGCTCTATGCTCAGATTCTCTACAACGCGCAAATGTACAAGGCGGCAGCTCCTGTATTTGAGATGGCACTGACTAAAGTGGGCGAAAATCCCGGCCCTAGCGTGAAAACAATGAGGCGCGTCGTGACCGACCAGGCCGGAATGTCATACGGGATGTCGGGGGACATAGCAAAGGCGCGCGCTATCTTCGAAAAGGCCAGCGTAGACGATCCGGACTATCCGATGTATTACTACAATTTGGCATGCGCGGATGCTGAGGAGAAAAACTTGGTGGGCGCAAAGACAAATCTGCAAAAAGCGTTCGACCGCAAGGCAAACGTCATACCCGGGGAGAAGATGCCTGATCCGACCACAGATGACTCGTTCCTGCCCTACCGGGAGAACAAAGAGTTTTGGGCATTTCTGGAAGGCCTCCGTGCGAAGCCATAGGCGCCGGGTGCGCGTCGCCTAATGCATCTCATCCGCGCCCGGCGATGTATCCGGCGTATCCACTTTTTGCACCACGGTCACTGGCACGTCCGGCGCCGGCTGGAACTGCCCGGGATCTTTCCCTGCCATGGCTGCATTCATGAAGTTCATCCAGATGGGCAGGGCCGCACGCGCTCCCGTTTCCTTGGCTCCTAGAGATCTCTTCTCATCGAATCCAATCCACACCCCGCAAGTCATTGATGGAGAGAATCCCACAAACCATGCGTCCGTGAAATCGTTGGTGGTGCCGGTTTTTCCAGCGACGGGGAAAGGCAGCTTCGCGGCCGCGATTCCCGTCCCGTGCAGCACGACTTCCCGCAGCATCGAAGTCATGACTCGCGCCGTACGCGCGCTGACCACATCCTTTACCTCAGGATAATCTTCTTCTAAAACTCGTCCCTCATAATCGGTCACCTTCGTGATGTAGTGAGGCGTGACCCGCACGCCGTCGTTCGGAAACACACTGTATGCCGAAGTCTGCTCGATCAGCGTGATCTCCGCCGAACCCAGCGCCACCGGCAAATACGGCGGCAACTTGGCGGTGATCCCGAACCGCTCGGCGTAGTCGATCACGCTCTTGATGCCAACTCTGTTCGCCAGCTTCAGCGCCGGAATATTTCGCGACTGCGCCAGAGCGCGCCGCAGGGTGATGATCCCTTCAAATTTTTCGTCGTAGTTATGCGGCGAGTAAGGCCCGGATCCGGTCTCGAACGTAACTGGCTCGTCCAAAATGGTGTCGTTCGGGCTCGCACCCTTGTCGATCACGGTCGTGTAGACGTAGGGCTTGAATGATGACCCAACCTGCCGCAATGATTGAGTTGCGCGATCGAATTTCGATTCGCTGAAATCGCGCCCGCCTACCATGGCCTTGATTCCGCCCGTAGCGTTGTCAATCGCCATCAACGCGCCCTGCGCGCCAGAATCCTGTTCCAGGCTCACGCGGGCCGAGCCGTTGGGATTCAGCACCAGTATTTTTACGTAGCAGATGTCTCCCGGCCGCAACAAATTCTGTAACTTGCCTTGCGTCCAGGCCACGTCCGCCTGTCCCAGAGCCGCCGCGTAGCGCCCGAACTTCAGTGTTGCAATCCCAACCCCGGCCGATGTCACCAGCGCGTGGACGTACCCGTTCACCTCCGGTTCGTCTTCCCAATCAGGATGCTCATACTTCTCGATCGCGCTTCCCTCCGCCACAACGTTTTCCAGATGCCCCTGCCATCCGTGACGCCGTTCGTAAGTTGCCAGACCGTCCAGCACCGCCTGGTTCGCAGCATTTTGCAGATCGACGTCAAGCGAGGTGTAAACCTTCAACCCACCTTCATGAACTTGATCGGCCCCATATTTGTTTTCCAGATACCGCCGGATCTCCTCCACGAAATATGGGGCCAGTGAGTTGGGATCGTGCGTCAAATGTAAAACTATCAGCGACGACCGCGCGTCCTCGGCCTGGGCCGCGGTAATCTTTCCGTCCTCGAGCATGGCGTTGATCACCAGATTCCGCCGCTTCATGGCCCGGTCGGGATGGTTGATTGGAGAGTAGTAAGCCGGGCTCTTTGGCAGACCCGCGAGGAGCGCGGCTTCGGGCAGCGTCAGCTGACGGGCCGGCTTGCCGAAATAAAATTCTGACGCAGCCTCGAACCCGTACACTCCATGCCCGAGAAAAATCTGATTCGCATAGAGCGCGAAGATCTGCGGCTTGGTGAAGCGCCTCTCGATCTGAACCGCAAGCATCGCCTCCTGCACCTTGCGATGGAACGAGCGGTCGGGCGAAAGGAACAAATTGCGCGCCAACTGCATGGTCAAAGTGGACGCGCCTTGCACCTTCCCGCCGGACTCAATGTCGCGGTACGCCGCGCCCACGATCCGCCAGAAATTGATCCCGGAATGGCGGTAGAAGTCCTTGTCTTCAATGGAGACCAACGCATCGCGCAGGACCGGAGCGAAATCGTCGTAGCCGGCGACCACCCGGCGCTGCAGGGCGAAGGACCCAATCACCCGACCGTGATCGTCATACAGTTCAGTGATCGAGCTAGGTCGGTATGCTTCCAGCGCTTCCACTTGGGGCAAATCGGTGGTATAGACCAGCAGAAGCCCCGTCGTCGCTCCCACCAGTGCAGAAACCAGCACCAGCAGGCTAAACAACACCGTGCCGACAAACCTCCGCCCGGCAATCTCCACCGGCGGAAGATCTTCGTAGAGCGACTTCATAGCAAGATGGGTTCAGAATAGCAGGGCGTCGTTCACCCCGGTAGTTGCGAGCGCAGGCTCGCGAGCGGAACCTGACGGCGGGAAGGAATCCGACGACAAAAGAAATCGCGCACCTTACGGTGCGCGATCGCGTCCTCAAAGACAGAAAACAGTGTCTAGCTCGTGCGGCTCTTCAATACCTCGACCGCCTTGTGCAACTGATCGTCCGGCGTGTTCTTGGGCTTGGCCTCCGGTTCCGTAGCGGCAGGCTCCGCATCTTCATCGTCGGAGATTGCGTTGTCCGTATCGTCGGCCACCAGCACGTTGGGAGTTACCGCCGTTTCCTGAATTGCCTTCCCGCTGGGTGAATAGTATTTCGCCACCGAGAGAATCAGCGCCCCGCCGTCTGGTAGGTCGATCGTTTTCTGTACTGATCCATCCCCAAAAGTCTTGTCGCCCACCACGTCGCCGCGGGCATTCTCCAGAAGCGCTGCCGCCACAATCTCGGCCGCACCAGCCGTTCCCTTGTTCACTAGCACCGCGACCGGAAGCGTGGTCACGGCTTTCGCCGGATCCGCATTGAACGCCTCCCGCGGGAACTTTTGTCCCTGCAGATAAGTGATGGTGCCGTGGTTCAGGAAAAGATTGGCCGTGGCAATGCCTTCGCTCTCTTCACCATCCGATGTGTTCCGCAAATCCAGTACCAGCTTCTTCGCTCCCGACTTCTCGAGCGACTTGATCTTACCGGCGATCTCCTGCGACTTGCCCTTGGTGAGCGCGTCCACTTTTATATAGCCGATGCCGTCTTCCAGCATCTTGTCGGAGACCGGGGGAATGCTCACTACGTCCCGAGTGATCACCACCTTCTCCGGTTCTGCTCTCCGCGCCCGGACCACCGAAACACTCACGGTCGAGCCCGGTGTGCCAGCCAGCGCATCGCGAATCTCCGGCAGCGACATATCTCGCGTACTCTGGCCTTCAATCGATTCGAAGATATCCGTTGCCTCAATCCCTGCCTTTTCTGCAGGCGACCCGGGCAATACCGAAACCACGTCGGCATATCCAAAACGCTTGGAAACGGTCGCTCCGATCTCGGCTTTACCCTCAATCTTGTGAGCCTTGTACGCCTTGTAGGCTGCCGCTGTCAGGTAGCTGGAGTTCGCATCCAGCGACTCCACGAGGCCGTGCAGCGCGCCATCCGTCACTTTGGGAATGTTCGGATCTTCCACGTACTCGCTCTGCACGCGGGACAATACTTCGCTATAAACCTGCATCTGCCGGTAGGCGCCGTCGTTCGAAGAGGCATGCACGCCCCCAAAGGAACCAACTACGACAAACGAAAGCACGGCAAAGGACAAAACCAAAATCGCAGCTTTAGTTTTCATCGACATCCGATTCTTCTTGTGGAAAGGAGTCACTTCCTGAGGAGCTATTTCGCATTATATAGTCTAGATGCCACTTTTTCCCTCCGGGCTGCACCGACTCGATCCCCTTCGGTAACTTCAGCTGAATTCGCGGCTTCCGACAATAGTTCAGACGCCCCAGCGCCCGGTTTGTCACCCAATTGCTAAGCCGGAGGCTTGAAGTTCAAGGTGATGACGCTCTGCACGGATACGGCACGGCCGTTCATGGAGTAGGGCTTAAAGCGCCACTGCTTTACAGCATCGATAGCGGACCTTGCAAACACCAGCGATCCCTGCAGAAACTTGGCATCCTGTACCGCGCCGTCTCGCCCGATGAGCACTTGCAGAACCACGCTGCCCTTCTGGCCGCTGGCTTTCGCTGCGGCGGGATAGACCGGGTCAACTGGCTGAGCCAACAGTCCCAAAGCCGCAGACTCCGGCAGGTTCACCGGCTCAATCGATGACATTGCGGCCTCGGCCGGCATGGCACCGCCGGCGTCCGGAGTCGAGGAAGCTATCTGCGATTTCAAGCTCGAGGGAATGCCCGTGCTGTTTCCCGCCGGAACTGTCTGCGGCGGGGCAGAGCTTTGAGCCGGCGCGGCAGCCGGCCGTGGCGCCACGACTGGTGCGACAACAGGCGCATTCGGTTGTGACGAGGGAGTGGCCGATGCAGCGGTCTGTACTGGACCGGGTGATGACGGAGCAGGCGACGCTTCCGCCGTATTCCCCGGCAGTACACCGACACTTGCCGGAGCCGGATCCTTGACCTGACTCCCGCCAACCTGCGCCTGCCCGCTGGCGTTTTGCGCGGACGGCTGATCCGTCGGGTTTGAGTTGATCTGGTTTTGGCCGGTCGGGTTTGAATTAGTTTGGTTCGGATCAGCAGCGCCGTTCTCGGCGGTCGTCACTGTCCCTTGCCCGCCGTTCGCATCTGCACCTTTCTGCGGCTTCGCCGTGGGATCAATCACCGGCAGCACGTGAATCTGGGAAGGGTCCGTTGTTGCATCAGGTATATTCGGCACGCTCGGAAGTTTGTACTCGTCACCCGCCTCGGCAAAACTGTCATGCTGTGGCGCCGACTGCGCTACCGGAGCAGGTGGTGGGTTCAGCCAACTTACTCCCGCCTTTACGCCGTTCCGGTAAGCGGTCCGCAAAGTTTGGCGGTTTCGGGGCACGGCTGCCAGTGCTAGGCACGCTGCGACTATCCCTATCACGAAGATTTTGCCGAGTATCGGACGCGGTTCTCGCGCCGGCGGTTCGCTCTCTTCCTTCTTCTCTCCCGATATGTAGGCGAAAAGCGCGGCTTCCGGCGCTGATTCCTGGTGCGGCTGCGGTTTCGCGGGCTTCCTGATTTCTTCTGCAGCGGGAGCTGCAGGCTTCGCCACGAAGGAGGGCGTTTCCCCGTACGATACTATTTCAGTCTTTTCCGGAGCTGTCTCCTCGGGTGGTGGTGGCGGCGCCGTCTTCGTCAGACGTGCCTGCAACGCTGCCCATCCCGTCAGCGGTTCCTGCGGTTCGGGTTCCGGTGCCGGAGGAGCTTCCACAGCTGAAGCCATCGGCTCGAGCTCAGTGAGCGCGTCAACCTCCGCGGCCGCAGACTGCTCCATCGACTTATAAATTTCATTTTCCGTATCGAACTGCCCGCCCGGTGCAGAACCTTGCGACTGCAGAAATTCTCCCGCTCGAAAAGTCTTCTCTGGCGCTTGGGTTACGGTGGAAGGCGCCGAAGCCGGGCCCGCCGTCGCAGCGGCCGCAAAGGCGGCTGCTTCCGGCGTTTCCCGTTGTGCCATCGGCGCAGCCTGCAGCGCTCCCGGTTGCTGCTTCGCTCGAAGCAATTCGCACGCCGTGCTCATTGTGTCGCGCACCAGTTCCACGCGAATGGGTTTCACCAGAACTGAATTGGCTCCCGCCTGCAACGCCTCCGGCAGCCGGGCGTCATCGCTTACAATCGCGAGAGTTAGCGGGCGCTGTGCCGCTTTCAATTCCCGCGCCGTCTTCAGCAAGAATCCCGCCTCAGGCTGGTCGTCCCAATCCGTGATCACGATTTGGAACACTTGCGTCGTAACCTTCTCGACCGCGTCCACAGCGCTTTTGCAGTACTCTCCCTCGATCCCGAGGTCGGCGAGCACCTGCCAGATCGGCTGGACCATCTCTTCATGGGACGAAAACAGGAGGCAGCGCAAGGCCATACTAGTCCAGACTAGGCAAGCCGAGTAACCGCAGCAAGTTACCGAGGTCGAAGGAGTTCGGACCTCGAAAATAATCGAAGGCCCCACTAGTACATGTCCTTTCGGAATGCCGAGCGCAGCAGCCGCGTCCCGTTCTGCTGGATCCTCGGGCTCGGGATGGTTCAACGTCGGTGCGCTAGAATGCTGGGTCGTTCCTGATCGTCAGGTTTTATGCAGACTGCGGATGTTGTCATCATCGGAGGAGGAATCGTCGGCTCCAGCATCGCCTATCACCTCACGGCGAGCGGATGCCGCAACGTTCTGGTCATCGAACGCGAATCCGCCCAGGGTAAAGGATCGACCGGAAAGAGCATGGGCGGAGTGCGCGCGCAATTTTCCACGCCGGTCAGCATCCAGATGTCGCTCTACTCGATTCCCTTCTACGCCAGCTTCGAGAAGCGCCTGGGCAACCCGTGCGACTATCGGCCGCAAGGCTATCTGTTCTGCGCCACCAACGAGAGGCAGATGGCGTATCTGAGCACCAACTACGCCCAGCAAGTGAAGATGGGATTGAAGAACGTCCGTCTGATTGCGGCCGACGAGATCCGCAGCCTGTTTCCGCAACTGCGCGCCGACGACATTGTCGGCGGAAGTTTCTGTGCGACCGACGGCTTCGTCGATCCCTACAGCGCCATGAATGGGTTCATGGCTTCGGCAGCCGATCAGGGTGCTGCACTTTGGAAAAACACCGTCGTTACCGGCCTCACGCAGGACGCGACTGGGATTGCATCAGTCGACACCACGCGCGGCTCTGTGTCCACGCGCAAAGTAGTGAACTGCGCCGGTGCGTGGGCGGCGAGCGTGGCCAAACTCGCGGGCGTGGATTTGCCCGTCGAACCGCTGCGCCGCATGCTGGTTCCCAGTGAGCCCTTCGACGAATTTCCCCGCTCCGCGCCCATGATCGTCGACATGTCGAATGGATTTCACTTTCGACCCGAAGCGCGCGGATTTCTCCTGGCCTGGAACGACCCTGAAGAAACGCCCGGTTTCAAAACGGATTTCGACCCCGCCTTTGTGGAAAAAATCCTGACCCGGGCCGCAGACCGTGTGCCTTGCTTCGCCAATCTCCCGGTGAACCCCAAGCGGGCGTGGGCCGGCCTGTATGAGATGACGCCGGACCACCACCCAATTATCGGCGAAGCTCCAGGTGTGCCCGGATTTTTCCTCGCCAACGGTTTCAGCGGACACGGCGTAATGCACGCCCCCGCGACAGGAAAGATTCTCAGCGACTTAATTCTCACCGGCAAAACGGACCTGATCGACGCCTCGCTGCTAAGTCTGACGCGCTTCGCTGAAGGCCGCCTGATCCACGAAACCGCTGTTCTCTAAAGGAAACATGGCACTGCAAGAACACAATTACTGGCTCACGACCGCCGACTTCCCGAAGATAGAAACCCTCCCATTACCCGACCGCGTGGACGTCGCCGTAATCGGCGCCGGGTTTACCGGCCTCTCCGCCGCCCGCACCCTGGCGCAGCGCGGCGCCAAGGTCGCCGTCTTCGAAAGCGAAACTGTCGGCTGGGGAGCCAGTTCCCGCAACGGCGGCATGGTGCTGACCGGGATGAAGCTCGGCGTGAACCAGCTCATCTCCATGTACGGACGCGACCTCACCCGCCGCATGTACGCCTCATCGCTTGCCACCGTCGATTGCGTCGAGCAGCTCGTTCGTGAGGAAGCAATCGACTGCGACTTCTCCCGCTGCGGCCATCTCGAAGTCGCCTGCAAGCAGAAGCATTTCGACGATTATGCGCGGCAGGTGAATGTGATTGCGCGCGAGTTCAATCACCAGCTGCGCGTAGTGCAGAGAAATGAGTTGAGCGCAGAGATCGGCTCGAGCATTTACTACGGCGGCATGGTCGATGAAGTCAGCGCGGGACTGAATCCCGCGCGATATGTAGCCGGCCTCGGCCGCGCCGCGACCAAAGCCGGTGCGGAAATCCTCGAACACACTCGTGTCGAAGGCATGCAGCGCGAATCCCGCCAGGGCGAATCAGGCTGGAAGATCACAACCTCGCGAGGTCCGCTGTGGGCGCGCGAAGTTTTCGTCGCCACCAGCGGCTACACCAGCAAAGCAACTCCCGCGTTGCAAAAGAAACTTATCCCCATCGGGTCATTCATCATCACAACCGAAGTGCTCCCGGAAGCGCTGGCCCACGAACTCAGCCCGCGCAACCGTATGATCTACGACTCGAAGAATTATCTTTACTACTACCGCCTCACGCCCGACCGCCGCATGCTGTTCGGCGGCCGGGCTGCATTCTTCCCCGAAAACGACCAGACCATCCGCCGCAGCGCCGAAATCCTGCGCCGCGGCATGATCGACGTCTATCCCCAACTGGCTGACGCCAAGATCGAGTACGTCTGGGGAGGCACGCTCGACTTCGCCTTCGACATCATGCCCCACGCCGGCCAACTCGACGGCATGTACTACGCCGTAGGCTACGCCGGGCACGGCGTGGCCATGGCCACGTATCAAGGTCAGAAGATGGCGGAGTTAATCGCAGGCGATAGGCCGGACAATCCATTCGTGGGCATCAAATTCCCTGGCGCGCCTCTCGGCCTGTACGACGGTAGGCCGTGGTTTCTACCCTTCGCGGGAGTGTGGTACAAGTTTCTGGATTGGGTGAGCTGAACCTACCACGGAGGCACGGAAACGAAGGAACTAGAGGAGTGGAAAGCGATTTAACGAAACGGGTTTCGAATCGTTAGCCGATGATCGATCACCTGCCCGTCACGCATATCCTCAGAGTACAAGATCGTGCATCTGGCTTTTAGGGCAGAGGCGACGATGAGAGCGTCATAAACTCTATAGCCGTATTTTTCCGCGATTGTTAACGCCTCGTTGTGAATATCAACCGTGAGTGGGAGCGGATCGGGACAGAGGGCCTTGATGTTCTGGATTGCGAATCGTACTTTGTCCCAAGGCATTTTTGCCTTCCGCCGCACCACATCCGCGAACTCGTTCAAGACCTGCACGCTAACCGTTCCGCCTTCAGCAATTAATTCCTCCGCCTTATCGGAGCGCGGATCATCTTGAACTACGGCGTACACAAAGATGTTGGTATCGAAGAACGCGCTACCGCTCATAGATTTCGTCGCGGTCGAAGACGAATCCCGGAGGGAAGGGACGACGGAGCTTGCGCAGGTTCTCCACAGCGCGCCGGCGACTTTCGTCGCGGCTCACTTCAAAGGCTTTCTCCCCTGCGACGCGAATCTCGATGTCGTCGCCTTCTTTCAACTCAAGCGCCTTGACGACTGCAGCGGGCAATCGAACCGCCAGGCTGTTTCCCCACTTCGAAACCTGCATAGGCTCTCCTTGGATATACATTTTAATTGTATATTCAAAACGGGTTTCGAGCAAGCGCCAGGCGAGCTTTCCTATGTGCACAAGTAGTGAGGCTAATCGCCTTAACCCAATCATTAACAGGCGCTTGCGGAGGCCTCTGCCTGTGCAAAACTAGGCCCGTATCTCAATGAAAACATTCCACTTAATTCGCCAAGATAAACCGGTTTATCTCGCCTGTCAGAGGACTCGGAACAGTTGATTCACCCCGGTGCAGCCGTAGGTTCGTCTGCCCCGGACGACCCCTTAGAATCGCCGGACGGGGCATCTCTGTGAGCGGTCGCCGTAAGCCCCAGTCAAACCGCGCCGGCAACGTCTCTCCGCCGAACCGCCGCATACACCACCGGCCCGAGCACAAGAGCAATCGCTCCGCCGATCGCCGCATACCGATCGCTTCCCAGCAGCGCGACCAGGCTCATCACCACTGGCGCAGCGACCACATAAATCAATCCCAAACGCCCACCGGGAATCAGAAATGCGCGCGGCATGTCAGGCCGCGTCCTCCGCAGCTTCCACGCGGAGAGCACAGTCAACACCGTAGTTGCTGAACGCAACCAGATGTATACCGAGATAAGTTGCCCGAGGCTTTGCCACGCCAGCACCGCATAGATGACCGCCGATACAACGATCGCCAGCCAGGGTGTTCCGTAACGCGAGTGTTTGCGTGTAAGCGCAGCGGGAAGGTAACCATCTTCAGCCATGGCAAACGGCATGCGCGTGGTGGTGAGGACGGTGCTGTTGAGCAGCGCGACGTTGGCGACGATCGCTGCCAGGGTCATCCACATGCCCAACCGCGGGCTTCCCAGCGACGCCTCGCCGATTCGCTTCGCCGCTTCCGTGAAGTATCCGGTGTGCCAGTCCTGCCAGTCTCCCGCTGAAGCCAGACCTGCCAGCGTGGGCAGAAAATATGCCGCAATCGAAAGCGGCACCACCAGCGCCAGCGCCCGCGGATAAGTCCGTTGCGGATTCTCCACTTCCTCGGCCACAGTTGAGAGCTGTTCGTATCCCGAATACAGCCACAGGCCCAGAGCGAGGCCCACGCCAAAGATTTTGAAGGTTGGCTGATGCGGCGGGATCCACGGGACAAACGGATTGTGCCGCCAGTGCGTGAGCCCCAGCACAATCATCGTCCCGACCGGGATAAAAATAACGATCTCGAGCAGAGTAGCAACCCGTCCCACCATCTGGATGCCGCGCACGTTGATCCATGTGATCAAGGCAATCAGCGCCACCGAGACGAGGTAGCGCATCCCGGCCGTCGTGCCGGGAAAGAGGTAATCGGCGAAGAGTACGGCGTACACTCCGCCTAACAAGAACGACGCTGACCAGTTCCACCATCCCACCTGAAATCCCCAGAAATCTCCGAAAGCCGCACGGGTCCAGCGGTAGAATCCGCCCTCGACGGGCATGGCTGTGGTCAGCTCCGCCGTGACCAGAGAAACCGGGATGCACCAGAAAAACGGCAGCACCAGCAGATAGAGCAGCGTCATCCCCGGACCGGAGGTGGTGACCATGTCTTCAAGTCCGAAAGGGCCGCCGGTCGTGTAGGAAAACATCACGAAGACGAGATAGAAGAGCCCGGCCTTCTGCAGCGCGGAGTTGGGTTGAGTCGTCAAAGAAAGAATTGTTGATTGCTGATTGTCGATTGAAAATTACAGAGGCAGTGGGCTTTCCAATCAGCAATCAACAATCAGAAATCAACGATTTCTACGCCGCGAGCACTCCGGTCAGCGCGCCTTCGAGCTCGAGCAGCTTTCGCTTCACATCAAGCCCGCCGCCATAGCCGCAGAGGGTGCCGTCGGAAGCGATCACGCGATGGCACGGCACCACGATCGCAACCGGATTACGATTGTTCGCCATGCCCACCGCGCGAAATGCGTTCGGCTTGCCTACCGCGCGGGCGATGTCGGCATAGCTGCGCGTCTCTCCATAAGGAATCGCCAACAGCGCCCGCCAGCATGCCAACTGGAAGTCGGTCCCGCGAAGGTCGAGCGGGAATGTGAACCCACGCCGCTTTCCGTCGAAATACTCTTCGAGTTCACTGACGTAAAGCTGCATCCGGTCGGCGGAATCTGCGAACTGCAACCTTTCCTTCTCTTTCTCTTCGCGAAGATGCCGCGGGTTCGGGCGAATCGATTGCTGTCCCGGCAACCGGGCGTCGAATTCCAGCGCAACCAGCCCATCGCCGGAAGCGGCTAGAAACAAAGGGCCAATCACCGAGTTCATATTGGTGCAGTTAAGCGTTTCCATCAGACCTGATCCTCCGACAGCAAACCACGATAGCAGACGATTGGCTCGGTCGCACCCGCTTTTGGGAGGCAACCCTCCAGCCCCGCAGCAGTTGACAGAAACCGCTTTTTGGCCCAAAGTGTGTGCGGCGTGCTTATGCCCCTATCCCCGTCCCCCATGAAGAAGGGCCTGTTTATCGTCTTTGCCGTGGTGCTGGCCCCGGTCTTGCTGGTGGGACTGGTCGCCCTGGCTGCGGGAGACTGGCGGCAGATCGGCGCAACTCCCGGCGGCGATCAGGTGCTGGTCAGTTCGGTCACCACCCAGAAGGACGGCCTCCGCACCGCGTGGATCCGCGTTGAGTACAAAGAACCCATCAAACTGCCGCAAGGAGGTCCGTTCGTGGAACTGCGGGCGCGGGTTCGCTTCAACTGCGCCAGCGGCAGCACGACACCGAGCGTGGTCGCGAATTCGGAATGGTTCTACTCGCGTGACCATGGCGGCAAACTTGTCGTCAGCAAGAAGGCTCACCGCGACGATCAATTCGGACAGACTTCAGAAGGCGACTTCGGCGAGATCGCCAAGGACTTTGTTTGTAAGCAGAAATGAAAGCAGTGTCCAGTGGGCAGTGGCCGGTAAAACCAAAGTCTGCCGAGTTTGTCTTTACTGGCCACTGGACACTGATCACTGCCTTTTCCACAGACTGGCACCTCGGTAACTCTCCACCCACTTCCGCAGGCGCTGCTTCCGTCATATGCTGATAACGAAACCGCAGTGGGCAGCACGCCGTTGCGGGACTCCTTCGCGATGGATTCTTTTCATCTCTATTCGCTGGTAGCCGCCGGAGGCGCCGTTGCTCTGGGTGCATACGCGCTCTTGCGGCGGAAGCCAAAGGGGCCGGCTGAGCTTGAACGTGAACGCCGTACCTGGCTCGACGGCATCGGGCGCATCACTGATGGCACCGTCATCGATGTGCAGGAATTGCCGGTCAGCAACGGCCATCACGCTGCCGTGCTCCTCATTTACAAATATGACGTCGCGGGCGTTTCCTACGAGTGCTCGCAGGATGTAACCTATCTGCGCCAGTGGATCAACCTGCATTCCTGCCGCCTGGGGCTGCCCACGTCGGTGAAGTACGACCCGCATAATCCTGGTAACTCCCTGGTGGTCTCGGAAAGCTGGATGGGGTTGAGGCAGTAAGGCAGTGGTCAGTGGCCAGTGATCAGTGTCCAGTAAAAACCAGGGAGGCAGACTCGTTCTTACTGACCACTGATCACTGACCACTGCTCTTCATATCTGGTAGTCATCCTGAAACAATTCGCGGGCAGAGATATTCGGCGTCGACGTTGTCCCCTCGTCGATGGTTACGTCAGGCTCTGCTCCCAGCGCTTCGTGGGAGTGCCGCTGAAACTGCTCGCGCAATTCGTGCAGCTCGGCAGCCAGTTTGATGATCACGTCTGAAAGCGGGTCGCGGATGTCCTTGGGATCCGTAATCACCACGCGTTTGCCGTCGCGCAGAACAATGTGTCCTGGCACGCCCACAATCGTGGAATTCGCTGGCACACTCCGTAGCACGACCGAGCCGGCGCCGACGCGGCAGTTGTCTCCAATGGTGATGTTTCCCAGCAGCTTTGCTCCGGACCCGATCGATACATTGTTACCGATCGTAGGATGCCGCTTGCCTTTCTCCTTGCCGGTTCCACCCAGAGTCACACCCTGGTAAAGCGTGACGTCGTCGCCAACGATTGCCGTCTCGCCGATCACCGTGCCCATGCCATGGTCGATGAACAGACGACGCCCAATCTCTGCGCCAGGATGAATCTCAATGCCGGTAAGCAGGCGTGCGACTTGCGAAACGAATCTCGCCAGAAACCGCATGCCATGGCTCCAAAGCCAGTGGCTCAAGTGGTGCGCCCACACCGCATGCAGGCCGGGATAAAAGAAGACGACCTCAAAGTAGGAGCGAGCGGCTGGGTCTGACTCGAAGACCGCCGCAACATCCTCGCGGGCTGAACGGAAGAACATAAGGCAGTTCTCGGTTCTCAGTTCTAAGTTCTCGTAAAATCCTGCGGCTTACGAGAACTGGGATTGAAAACCTGCGTCCTGATGAACGTAGCCTAGCGAGGTGAAAAAGCGCAAGGGGTGGGGAAATTGAGGGCGGGAAACTGAAAACTGGAGTGAGTCCTAGCTGCCGGTCTCGAAGCCGCCACTCTGAGCGACGGTCATGCGGAGATACTTATAGGGATTGACCGGAGTGTCGTTGATGCGGACTTCGTAGTGAAGATGCGGTCCAGTAGAACGTCCACTGGAACCAACGTAGCCGATCGTGTCACCGCGATGAACTTGCTGCCCGGACGTGACCGCGAAGCCGGAAAGGTGACCATAGCGCGTGGAGATGCCGTGGCCATGATCGAGCATGATGGCCTTACCGTATCCACCCAGGAAATCAGCGAACATGACCACGCCATCGGCCGGAGCGACCACCGGATGGCCGTAAGTGCTGCCAATATCCACTCCGCTGTGAAATGCGCCCTCGCCGTTGAACGGGTCGATGCGCTCACCGAAGCTGGCCGTGACCTGGCCTTCAACCGGCCAAAGGTTTGGTGCGGAGTTCGCCCGGAACCAGTCGGCTGTGGTGGCGTTACGAGTCATGCCCAGGCTGATGCCAACCGTAGTGGCGCCGCTGAGGGCGGAGGAGCGCAGAACGCCCAGCTGATCGAGGGAAGAACTGACGTCGGCGTCCTGGATTTCCTGCTGCGATGCGGTGACCAGCGAAGGCTGTGATTTCAATCCGTAGAGCGCCGATACTTCGCTGGCAATCGAGCCCAGAGAAGCCACTTGCACGTCGCGTTCCTTGGCCACTTGTTCCAGCTCGGAATAACGATCTTTGAGTTGCTGTTTTTCCGTCCGCAATTCGTTGTAGCGCGAAACCTTAAGCAGCATGCGGGTATAAGAGCTGGCGATCCCGGTCAGGCTGAGGAATCCAATGGCGGCGCCCACGACGAATACATACAGGTAATGGACCGGAATGGGGATCTTGCGCAACTGCCCGTCATCCCCCCGGGCCACAAAAAGTATGTAGAAGCGTTTCCGCAAATGCCTTCCTTCTCCTGCTTTAAAATGTTCTTCCGCGTTTAACGATCAGGGACGGAAGTCCAGGCAAAGTTCTGAGGTTGCAGAAAGCCTGTTCGAACACCTGATCTTTTCGGGCTACGCTTCCCCTCTTGGGAACGGAGACTTCTAACGTACCCTTAACCTACCGGAACCGGGGACCTAGCCGAAAACCTCTTGTCTGCAATTCCTTCGGGATGCAGAACTTATGCTTGCCTGAAGGTTACTGCACTGCTCGGCCAAAGGCTTTGTGAATGACTGGTAAAAGGTAACAAACTGGGTTCCCCCTGTCAACGATGCGACAGAGCAATGAGAGTTACTTAAGACGTGGTAATCGAATGTAACCAGCGCCGGGTTACCCGTGCGGATGGGCACCAGCCCGTACTGGCCAAGGGGCCCATGCGATTTCTAGTCCCAGCCCACGACGTGTCTTTAAATTCGCACATTGATTCCGGCGGCAAGCGCCAGCGCCGCAGGTGAGCCTCGCTTATAGTAGTTGCCGTGGTGATTACCGAGAAAGCGCTGATAGCCCAGGTTCGTCGGCTGGCGAAGCCGGGGGCCAGCCCTGCCGTACTCAGAGGAATTGGAGACGACTGCGCCGTGCTGCGATTTCTCCCCCGCGCGGGTCGAGGCCGAGCTCCGGAAAACGACACCCTGGTCACGACCGACTTCAGCCTCGAAGGGATCCACTTCCGCCGCGACTGGCACTCCCCAGAGTCAGTTGGGCACCGCTGTCTGGCGCGAGGACTGAGCGACATCGCGGCCATGGGCGGCGAGCCCGTGGCAGCATTTCTCTCGCTCGCTCTGCCGCGCGGCTCGCCGCAAAACTGGGTAAACCTGTTCACCCGCAGCCTGATCGGCGTGGCCAAGAGATATGGCGTGACCCTTGCTGGCGGCGACACGGCGAAGTCACCCAACGGAATTCTGGCAGATATCGTTGTCGTAGGGACTGTGCCGAGAGGCAAGGCTATTCTGCGATCGGGGGCCCGGCCCGGCGACCGCATCTATGTATCCGGAGCGCTCGGCGGCTCGGCCGCTGCCCTCCAGCTAATGCGGAAAAACCGCAAGAGAAAACTCAAGCTCAATCCGCGGGACTACCCTCGGCATTTCTTTCCGGAGCCGCGAATCTCGCTCGGGCGCGTTCTGCGCGAGAAAGGCTTGGCCTCCGCTATGATCGACACCAGCGATGGTCTTTCCACCGACCTTGCGCATATCTGCGAAGAAAGTGGCGTCGGGGCCGAACTGCAGGCGGAAGCTGTTCCGCGAGCCTGTGTCGGCAAACCGGCGAGGGAAGTCGATTTGGAACTAGCTCTGCACGGCGGGGAAGACTACGAACTGCTGTTCACTGCGCCGCGCAGCAAGCGGATTCCATCCCATATCGCCGGAGTGCCGATCACTATGATCGGACACGTCACGCGGTTGAAGAAAATATTCCTGATGAATCAGAGCGAGGCGGGCTACTTGGGACTCGAGCTTCAGCCTCAAGGCTGGGAACATTTCCGCAAGTAGTGGTTACTTTGGTGATCTGTCACCCTTAGTGTCTATACCCTCCCGGGGAAAACGGTACTAGAGTAGGGACATGTCGTACTCCCGAGTTATCTCCCACTGCCTTTTGTTTATCGCGCTGGCGTTTGCCGCCGTGTCCGCTTCGTTCGCTGCAGACAAGAAGCAACCTCCTCCGCCGCCGGCGCACGCTACCGCGCCTTCGCCCACGGTCACCGATGCGTACATCCACAAAGAATTTGGCGACAACTGTTCGGTGCTGGCCGGTGAGCCGCAGTTTGTCGGCGATCTCGACGGCGATGGTGTCGACGATCTTGTGATCGCCGCCCGCTGCAAGAATCCGTTGGCCGATCAGTCCGAATTCGCTTTTCGCGTAACCGATCCCTTTGACAGCTATCTGGGCTATGGCAATGTCAAAGTCACCTCCGGGTTTGCCTCGGACGATCCCGAGCGTAAAGGGGTTTGTCTGCTGATTGTGCACGGTGTGGGTTCCGAGGCCTGGCGTTCCGACAAACAGAAGCCCAAATTCGTCCTGATTAACCTGCCTTTCAAAACGCTCACGGTAAAGAAGCTCGCGTTGCGGAAGAAGACCGTGCTCGGCGTCTACATGGAAGAAAAAGGCGAAGGCGAAGCGACCGCATCGGTGGTCTTCTGGGACGGGAAGAAGTATCGCTACCAGGTCCTGGGATCGGATTTGGAGTAAGTCAGCTTCCTCGAACTCAGTCCGTCTGCCTTCTGCAACTTCCACACCTACGCGGGGTTCTTACACCGTATCGGATTCACCCGGGAGAACTTCATGCTGCAGATCTCGAAGTCACAAATCCTGTGTGCAATGGTTGCGCTAGCCTTGATGATTGTTCCGGCCATGGGGGCACAACAAACAAAGGAGCCCACTGGCAGTGCACCAGTCCCTTCGCAAATCGGCGCCGCTCACAAAGTATTCATTTCGAATGCCGGAGCCGACGTGGATGCTCAGACCGCTTTCAAGAGGGCGGGAGAGCCCGAAGAGGCCTATAACCACTTTTATATGGCCATGCAGAGTTGGGGGAGATACGAGCTCGTAACAACTCCCGCCGATGCCGACTTGGTTTTTGAGATACGCTTTACCTCCCCGATGTACATGAACGGAAATCTGGCAACCTACCAGCCGCAATTCGGTTTGCGAGTACTCGATGCCAAGACACACTTTCTGCTGTGGAGCTTGACTGAGCCTGTGGAAGGTGCATTCCGAAAAGACACATGGCTCAAAAACTTCGCCCACGGACTGGATGCGCTTATGGATGATCTGAATAAACTGTCGGCGCCTCCGGCAGCGGATCCCTCTAAAAAGTAGCTATCGTCAGCAGATGTGTGGCATGACGATTCGTTTGAAACCGCGACGCATCGCACACCTGCCTGCTCACCTACCCGCTATAATCCTTCCGCACATGAATCTCGAAGAAAAGCTCGCCGAACTCAAGAAGCGCAACCGGCTCGCCGAAGAGGGAGGAGGCGAAAAGCGCCGCGAGCGCCAGCACAAGGAAGGCAAAATGTCGGCGCGGGAGCGCATCGAGTTCCTGCTCGACGACGGCACCTTCGAAGAAACCGATAAGCTGGTCACGCACCGCTGCAATGATTTCGGCATGGCCGAGCAGAAATTCTACGGCGACGGGTTCATCACCGGCTACGGCCGTATCGAAGGCCGCCTGGTTTATGTTTTCGCCCAGGATTTCACCGTGTTCGGTGGATCACTCTCGGAGACGAATGCGGGAAAGATCGTCAAAATTATGGATCTCGCCGCGAAGATGGGTGCGCCCGTTATTGGCTTGAACGATTCCGGAGGCGCGCGGATTCAGGAAGGCGTGGCATCGCTCGCCGGCTATGCTGACATTTTTCTGCGCAACACGTTATATAGCGGCGTGGTGCCGCAGATTTCCGCCATCATGGGTCCCTGCGCTGGAGGTGCCGTCTATTCGCCCGCCATCACCGACTTCGTTCTCATGGTCGACAAGACTTCCTACATGTTCATCACCGGCCCCGACGTAATTAAAACGGTGACGCACGAGGAAGTCACCAAAGAACAGCTCGGCGGCGCCATGACCCACAACGAAACCTCCGGCGTGGCGCACTTTCTCGCCCATGACGACGCCGAGTGTTTGTCGATGGTGCGCGAACTGCTGAGCTTCATGCCTTCGAACAATCTGGACGATCCGCCGCGCAAGCCCAGCGCCGATCCTATCGACAGAGCTGATGCCGTGCTCGACAGCATCGTGCCTGCCCAGTCGAATCTTCCTTATGACATGAAGGATGTGATCCACGCCGTGGTGGACGACGCTTACTTCTTCGAGGTGCAGGAGCACTATGCGAGAAACATCGTCGTCGGATTCGCGCGCCTCGACGGCCGCCCGGTGGGAATCATCGCCAATCAACCGGCGATGCTCGCCGGAACGCTCGACATCAACGCCTCTATCAAGGGCGCGCGCTTTGTCCGCTTCTGCGATTGCTTCAACATCCCGCTGATCACCTTCGAAGACGTTCCAGGATTCCTCCCCGGAACCGCGCAGGAATATGGCGGCATCATCAAGCACGGCGCCAAGCTTCTCTATGCCTTCGCCGAGGCCACTGTGCCGAAGATTACGGTAATCACGCGCAAAGCCTACGGCGGCGCCTATTGCGTGATGGCGTCAAAACATATCCGCACTGATGTGAACTACGCGTGGCCAACGGCGGAGATCGCAGTCATGGGTCCAGAAGGTGCCGTGGATATCGTCTACAAGCGCGAACTCGATGGCGCGGCGAATCCACAAGATCGCCAGGAATTGCGACAGAAGAAGATCGAGGAATTCCGGGACCGCTTTGCCAGTCCCTACGTAGCCGCTGACCGCGGCTTCATCGACGCCATCATCCAGCCGCGCGAGACGCGCAAGAAACTCATTCAGGCCCTGGCAATGCTGGAAAACAAGCGCGATAAGAACCCGCCGAAGAAGCACGGGAATATACCGCTGTGAGCGGACGGGCGCTAGAAAATCTTGAGGGCGGGGCGTAGGCGGGCGAAAAAATAAGAGTTCCGAGGTGGTGTTGGGTCCATTCGTCTCGGCCAGTAGCTCGCTTTTAGACCCTTGCTTGACCTGCTATCGCAGCTTCCCTTGCGGGGTGCCACGCGCGATCTTCGCTCGGGCTCCGGGCTTACCGCCAACCGGAAAAACCTACCCAACGCCTCGGAACTCTATCCTGCCTTCGACGTTTCTTCTTGTTCTTCTCGACCAGCGCTTTGCTATAGACCCTTGCTTGCCCTCCCTGCTCATTTTCATGTGCAGGGTGACTACACTTGAGTCCCGGACGCCGCACCAACCGGAAAAACTCTAGAAGCTGTCAAAGAACGATTATGGTTCTACTCCTTCCAATTTTAGAGTCAATGAAAACTTTGCATTTATAATCCGCGTATTTTCAGCCAAGTGCAGCCTGTCCACAGGCAGCTGACCGAAATTGGTGCAAGCCGCGGCGTAAGTTTCGCGCAGAAGCCGTATCCGACGCGCTTTTCCCGGTAGAGCGATGCGGATGATTGGGCTTCAGCGCACTATGGAAGCGCTTCGCGGCGTGTGAAAATCACGCAGAACCCTTGCTGGACAGTGCACTTGGGAAGTTCGAAGTTTTTGCCGGACGTCAATCGATCTCGATTTTCTCATCCAGGAGTTGCTTGTCCGCCTCGTCGGAGCCGGCAAGCTCAAACGAGTTGGTAATCGCAGCCTTCCCCTTCTCCACGCTGGTGATGACGTAGGAGCAGCCGAACCAGTGCGCCTCGGCGAGATCGGTCGATGACCACCGGGCAGGATGGTCCGGGTGGGAATGATAGAACCCGACGATATCCTCACCGCGCTCGCGCCCCTCGCGCTGAATACGGACCAGTTCACGGGGATCGATGTTGTAACGGTTCTGGGGTGAATCGATGCGGGTGTTGCCGCAGCGCGACGTCGAGGTCACGATGCGAGTGCCATCGTTGTCCGTCCGGCCGAGCAGCACGCCGCAGCACTCATGCGGATAAGTTTCTTCGCCGTGCCGGCGCAAAGCTTCGTAGTCTTTGATTGTAATCTTCAGCATCGATGGATGTTGTTCATGCTGGGAGCAAAGTTTGCCTCTCAACGAGGAGTTGCAACGCTTATCTGAGCGACGTTGTTCACCGGAAAATTTACTGAGTTGGCGATGAAACAAAGATGGTGAGCTTGTTCATGAAGGGATAGAGCCTTGGCCTCGTCAGAGTCTTCTGAAATGGTTACATGCGGATGTAGAGTCACCTCAGCAAATGCGGCTGAACCATCCGGGCGCTCGTTCATCACGCCGCGGGCGTCGTCCTGATATTCGGTGACCACTATTTTATTGACGGCACAGAGGTGAAGGTAGGAGAGCATATGACAAGCCGAGAGACTCGCCACCAGGAGATCCTCGGGATTGTACCGTGCCGGGTCGCCGCGAAACCCCGGATCGGCGGACGCCAATACAGGGGGCTTTCCGGGAGCTGTGATCGTATAGTCGCGCTTGTAGGTCGCGTACGTCTTTGTGCCTTGACCTTGATTTCCTGTCCAAGCAACTTGAATCTCATAGTGGTGCTGCTTCATGATCTCTCCTTGGAATTTTGCAGGTCTGACGCAACCGGTCCGATGCAACAGGCCGGATGCAAACGATTACGCTTCCGTCCAGAATCTCTCACTCAAATACTTCTCGCCGGAATCGCAGAGGATGGTGACAACCACCGCCTCCTGCTTTTCCCTCCGCTCGAGCTGCTCAGAGATTTTGAGGCTGGCGAAGATGCCGGCTGCAGCAGAAATTCCTAGAAGCAGTCCGCACTCGCGCCCGATCCGGCGGCACATAGCGTAGGCGTCTTCGGTCGCGATCTCAAGATTTTCATCCGCGAGCCGCGGATCGTAGATCTTCGGAACGATAGCGCTAGCCATATGCTTGGCGCCTTCGATTCCGTGAAAAGAAGAATCCGGCTGCAGCGAAATGCAGCGGACCGAAGGATTGAGTTCCTTGAGACGCCGTGCGGTGCCCATAAATGTGCCGCTGGTGCCGAGCATGGCGACGAAGTGCGTGATGCGTCCTTCGGTCTGCTGCCAGATTTCGTTGCCAGTACCGCGATAGTGGGCAATCCAGTTGGCATCGTTCGAATATTGGTCAGCGTAGAAATATAAATCGGGATGCTCGACGGCAAGTTCGCGGGCCAGGCGAATGGCTCCGTCGGAACCTTCGCCGGGATCGGTATAGAGAATGTTCGCACCGTATGCGCCCAGAATCCTTTTGCGCTCGGCGGAAACATTCTGCGGCATGCACAGTGTGACAGGAAATCCTTCAGCCGCTCCCAGCATCGCATAGGCAATGCCGGTGTTCCCGCTGGTGGCGTCGAGCAGAGTTTTGCCGGCAACAAACTTCCCACTCCGGCGTCCTTCGGTAACGATGCCGGCAGCGGCGCGGTCCTTCACTGAGCCGCCGGGATTGTGCCATTCGGCCTTGCCCAAAAGTGTTGCCCCCGGCAAGTGGGTGGTCAGCGAATCAAAGCGCAGCAACGGAGTATTGCCGATGCGTTCGAGCAGACTCTGCCCCGGACGCGGGACGCCGGGCTCCGGCGCATGTTCCGCCGGGAACGTTGCCGCCGTTTTGGTCGAAGTCTGCCCCATGTTGAACTATTCTCTCGTGACTATCGTAATATGCAGGAAAGAGCGAAACACGCTATGTAGTATGGTGTCTTTAGATGACAAAGTTCGCAAGTCGATGCACGCTGAATAAAGCTGTGCACGGTTTGCGCGCCGCTTGCATCTAAGAGAAAGATTGGAAAAGTAGAAAATGTCGAAAGCATTAGAAGAACGAACTTACGAGGAAGCGCTGGCTTGGCTGCGCGAACACGGTTTCGATGTGCTCGAGGCGCCCGGCACCAATGGGCGCGTATTCCTCAGAAAATACAACGTCTCGGCCGCAATTCAGAAGACGACCGAGGACGGCGTAAAGATTTTTGCCCACCCTGGATACCTGATTGGAAGCGAAATCTCAAAGCTGGTCAATCGTGGCTACCAGCAGTTCCTGAAAAACTCCAAGACAGAAATCCCCGCCACTGCCGATCATCTCAAAGCCTTGCAGTCGTTTTCCGAGGAACTGAAAGAAGCGCTCGGATTGCCCAGCCTTTATAACGAGTCACTGGGAACGGTGAGCGACTCCTACCATTACGATCGCCTCAAAGACGACGACAAGCCGCCGGTCGATCGGCCGAAGCGTCCCTGGGAAGTTGCTGGCAAAGCGGTCGCGGTTAAAAAAGGCCGGGCGTAGATTTCGATGAGCGCCACCTTAGCCCTGTCATTCCGAGGAGCGAAGCGACGAGGAATCCGCTTTACCTCGCGTTCGGCAGGAACCTGGCTCAATTCGCGGCCTTGTCCTAAAGTGCGTTGAATCGAAAAACAGCAAGTGCTTGCAGCGGTAGCGGCGCAGTGCTACGGTTGGCGCATGGCAAGGCAAAACGACTTGCGCTCGCTCCGTAACCTTATCTCAGAAGCACAAACACTATTGATGGCCGCGAGCCCGCCGGAGGGCCGCTCGCAACGTGCCGACGAGCTGCTGACTGCGGCCATCCGTCTTGCCGATGATTTGTTAGTGGAATCGCCAGCGGCCACGCTGGGAGCTAAAGGCGGAAGGGCGACGGCAAGACGAGGGCCTGATTACTTTCGTAAAATCGCCCGCATGAGGAAAGAGCATAAAGGCGGTAGGCCACCCAGAAATGTACAATGATGGCGAAGGGCGGCGGACCAGACCCCGTTCCCGGAAAGGAGTTCCCGCCTACAAGGCTGATTCTGGCCGCCAGCTAGCCGCCCTCCGTTATCCACTTTTTGAATAAAGCAACAGCTTTCGCGGCGTTCGGCGCTTCCCAACACTTCGTGAACTTGTGTTTTATGGCGGGGCTGAGGGTTCGCAGTCCTTCGAAAGCATAGACGAGATAGCGATATTGAAGGGAACGCGACGCAAGGTGCTGTAATAAGTTTGAGTTGTGGCCCCCTTCTCTCGGCTGCACTTCGAAGCATTCTGCAATTGTCTGTGGTGAAAATCCTGCCCGTTCGAGCGCGTCATTGACAGAAGTCTTCCCTTCAAGCGACATGCACAGGATTTTGCCTGCCGGAATCTTCTTACGTATTTCAGCGGAGTTAAGCGGATCAGGAGCCGGAAGATCGAAGCCCGCAACGCACTTTAGAACGCCATCACAATCAGCATCGTTGCCAAGCGGAACGACCTCACACTGCAAGTTGGCATTCGACTCCTTACCGCGTTCAACAATCCCCTGGATGCTGGCCGCGACCCATTCACGGCCTCGTGGTACGTGCACAATGATGCAGACACGATCAGTATTTTTAGCTACGCCCAAGAGACGCGCAGACAGCTCCGTCAGGTCTGCCTCTCTGTGCAGTTCCCTTTGCCGAATCCAAATCAACGAGCCGTCGGCTTGGTGTGCAGAATGCGAAATGTCAAGCGCCTCTTTAACGGGATCGTAGAATCCCGCAACAAACGCGATTTTCATTTGATCTTCTCGTCATCGCGTCGTTAGGGCATCAACTACATATCCCAGAGGCAGATTTAATGCTCGCAACTCTGGATCAGTCATCCTCTGCACTACTTCGGTGGCGACCCGCTTTAGCGGTGATACCGAGAGGGCGCTCGGCTTTACAGCCGTGCTCTGAATGACTAATTCAGGTCTTGTTGCCTCTTGTGATGTGGGTTGCGATTGGGCTGGCGGTGTCAATTCTGTTGGCAGTGCGGGCATCGCCCGCTCGAACTCTTGCGCAATCCTTCGACGCCGAAAATAAATCCAGCGCATTTTTAGGCCTAGAGTGCGAACGAGATCGTAGAAGCCGATCCACCACCGAGGTTGGTCTATAGCAGCCGTAAGGGGCGCTCTTTGGAACTCTGGCAGGTCAGAGATGAAGTCCTTAGCGATTTGAAGCAGTGCCCCTGCGGAAATGTGCGGTACTTCGACCCATGACGAATCGGGAACGTAGCCAGGACGAAGCACGGTTACTTGTCTTGTGCTCGGAGATAAGAACAGCCGGAAGGCGGTATCAGGGCTGGCGAATGTTTTCCAGATTCTTGGATTCGCGAGCAACTGACCGAGCGGCGTGTTTTGATCGGAAGGCCTCGTTGTGTCAGCTACCGCTGGCTCAAAAAGCGGTTGTTGCTGTCCAACCGACCGAAGGCCATAGACAATGTCCATCCCCGCCCTGCCGATCTCCATCACATCATCGGCGGCATGTTTCCTGATGAACTCGCGCAGATTGCGGCACTGGAATGTCTCTGGGTCGAATTCGGGGAAGTGGGTTCTTACTACGACAGATAATTGATTGCCCTTGATCGGGCGTGGCGATCCATTGCCGGAAAGTAGTTGGACGAGCAGAGCGGTTACAGCTTTTTCCTCAGTCACCTTTCGCCTCGCGCTTTTAAGTTCTTCTTTAAGTTAGGATGGATGGGGTTTAGGGGGTGGAGGTAAGCAGCTTACCTCCACCAAAATTAGGCCCCGTCCAAATCCTGAAAGAACTTACTTCTTACGGTCGCGAGGTTAAGTGCTCACGCTGGAAGAGTAGAATCGCTAATTGCACGATTCACTTGGCTGACTGCTCCCGAATGTTGGCCAGCACCTTCACTAGCATGGTCCGGTTAGACCGCTTCACAGCATATTTACTTCATGCCGTGAACAACCCCATTTCAACGGAAGTGTTTGGCGCTCGCGGTCTGAGCAGACTCCCGTCTCGCTTTATATGATGCACTCAGGAGCATCTTGGAGTCAACGGAAATTGCAAGCGAGAATTACCTATTCTTATCAGATAGTTACCGCCTTAAATTCCCACTTGGCAAACAGCAAGCGGTTGCTATATCGTGAGACCCAATTTGCCGATCCCTGTATTCCCCCTCGGGAAGTTATGCGAGACTGGATCTCTTGTGTTCAGCCGGATCCTGGAGGTTTACATGCGCCCTAGCTTCTTCAATGTCTTTTTCTTGTCCTGCCTATTGCCGGTCCTTTTCATCGCAGCGAGCGGTCAGGCCCGTGTGCAGGACGAAGGGGGCTTCTACGGCAACGATGCGAGAGCCATCGAACGCCTGCTGCACAAACAGCAGGAAGCCTGGAACCGGCACGATCTGGAAGGCTTCATGGCGGGCTACTGGCGTTCGCCGCAGCTGACGTTCTTCTCCCAGGGAAAAGAACAGGACGGGTGGGACGCAACGATGCAGCGTTATCTCGCGAGGTATGCGAGTCCCGGCCACGAGATGGGGAAGCTTGAGTTTTCCGCCCTGCGCATCGACGTGTTGAGCCAGGACTCCGCCTTTGTACGCGGCGCGTGGAAGTTGACCATGTCCGACGCCAAGACGCCGAACGGATTGTTCACGCTGGTGCTGCGCAAATTCCCTGATGGGGGATGGAAGATCGTGCACGACCACACGTCGGCTTCGGAGTGAACGACTTCCTAGCTCCTAGCCGCTCGCCCCATGCCTTTGTTCATGGCTTCGTTGGCCAGCCGGTCGGCGTCGCGATTGTGCTCGCGGAGAGCGTGCCCGATCGAGAACCATTCCAATTGCGCGATTAATTCTTTGGCGCGTCCGTGCAGATCCTTCAGCGTCGCGTTCTTCACTTTGTAAATGCCTTTGATCTGGCGCACCAGCAATTCGGAATCACTGATCAGCCTCAGCGCCCTCGGACCATGCTGCAAGGCGTATTCAAGGGCCGCAATCAGACCTTGATACTCAGCAAAATTGTTGGTCTGGTGGCCGAGGTACTCGCTGAGATGAGCGATCTTCCGTCCCGACTCATCCTGGATTACCA
>Ga0210388_10000664_pt1 | contig 27660 bp, 39 predicted proteins | sample IncBWC19OmetaG_FD_155485 | JGI IMG/M metagenome (GOLD analysis project Ga0210388, IMG submission 155485) | Forest soil microbial communities from Barre Woods Harvard Forest LTER site, Petersham, Massachusetts, United States - Inc-BW-C-19-O ...
GAACGTGCGACAGTCCCGACACCCCCCGTTCGTTCACCTTCTGTTCCCGATTTGTCCGCCCCGGGGGCCAAAGAGGCACCTACCCCCCAGTCCATAGCTCAACCCCAGCCAGCGCCCTCCCCTGTTGATCCTAGGGGCATTCCAGACACCGGAGTACCTACCGACGCCGTCACCGAGCGCCCGGAAACTCTACAGCTTCAACAAGAGGCTCTACTTAATAGACAGAAAGAACTTGTATATTACCCCCAGAGTAAAGGACTGATTGAGCTACCTAGCGGAACTAAAGGGATCAAGCAGCGACAGCTTCCAAATGGTGACGCTGTACAGTTTCGATCAGATGGACCTAACAAGTTAACCTATGCCAAAATACATGATGCACAGAAGCTAGGGAAACTGAATGACATACTTGGTCTTGGCCCAGTCTCACGTGAAGAAGCTACGGCGCGGAGCGCAGCTGGTGAAACTCCGGCGGCGGTGGTCGAACGTACTCCCGAGGGTACAGAGGCACGCGCTGGTGCTACTACTGTTGAGGCTGCACCAGAGACAACCGAAGCGATGGAGCAAACGAAACTTGCTCCTGAAAATAAACTGGGTGTAGAACCCGGAGAAAAGCCCATTGCGGAGCGTCTTGCTCCTGCCGCTAAGACAGCCGAAACAGATACTAAGCTAGCTGAACTCAAGAAAAAAATAAACGAACGTATTGCAGCGGGTCAGCCCTACGACGACCTGATGCAACAGAAAGTTACTGCTCCGTCTCGTGTAGACGTAGAACCACCTCGTCGCGTCTTAGAAGATTTAACCCCAGAAGACAAGGCGCGGCAGGAAGCATTTAAAAAAGGTGTACAGGAGAGAGCGAAGCAAATAGTAGAACCAACCCCTGAGCCTGCACACCGTCCGTCTGAGAAAGTTCAGAAGCGACTGGACAACAATGCGATTGGGGATCGTGTATTTGAGGCGAATAAAGAAGGGCACCCGCAAGATGGGTTAGCACTTGACCCTGAGCAAGCAGGGGGTAAGGGTGCTCGCACACGGTTACTCGCGAGAGTAAAGTCGGCAGTAGAGCAAGCGACGAAAGATGGGTTTGAGGTGCCGGGTGCTATACGTAAAAACGTTGACCCGCAAATGAACCATTCTCTTGGTTCTATATGGTTAAACGAGGCGAGCAAACTTGTCAATCGAGCTAAAGCAGGCAAGGCTGGCACAGAAGATTATGCTAGGTTCCTAAAGCGTGAAGAGATGGCACGCAACGGGGACCGTGAAGGAATACTACAAGACCGCATTAACGAGGCAAAAGAAAAGAAAGAACCGAAAGCAGAAGTCAAAGAAGAAGCAATAGAGACGAGAGGAGAGGAAGCTACTCCGGGAGTAAAGGAAGACACAGCAGAACAGGCAGAAATAGATGAGGAAGCGGCTTACCAGCGTGCGCATGAAGCTAAAGAGCAGGCAAGGATGGCTGCACGACGTGCGGAGAGCGAAACTATTAAAAAAGAAGCAGAAGAGGGAGCAAAGGAACGAGAGCGTATTCTTGATGCACGCCGAAAAGAAGTAATAGAGAATAATTCGTCTGTTGAGCCGTATATGAAACCGGGATATCCGCTTTATGATAACCCACCATATACGAAAGCTGAGCAAGCAAAAATAGGAGAATTTTTTACTCCTACCAAGAAAGAACCACCTAAGGTTGAAACATTAAAGCGTCGTACTATGGTCAAGCGGCAAGAGATGCCGACGACGGTACGAGAGGGATTGGCTGGTACTGGACGACTAGGAGATCAGTTAAGTAATTTGATCGGCGATATGCCAGTGCATTATTTGTCACATGATGAAATGACGGAGGCAGCGGGAACACCATCGTATGGCATGTATGACCCCGAGAACGAGCGCATCGCTATTAATAGTGACAACTTTAGACCTGACACTTTGTTGCACGAGGCATATCATGCTGCCACTGCTAAGGGGATAGACGCATCGCCTGAACTACAAAAGTTAATGGGTAGACTTCGTGACGAGTTAGGCGGCAAGCACGACCCAGAAGAGTTTTTAACTAGACTTAATACTGATCCTAATCTAAGAGCACAAATGAAAGGAAAGATGCTTAGTTCTGAGTTGTCGCGTGATATTGGTGTGCCAAAATGGCGCAAGCAGACACTATGGGAAGGTGCATTAAATATCTTCCGTAGAGCATTAGGGATGGGACCACGTGACCTTAATGCGTTAGAGGCAGCCTACGAGCTTGGTCAACGGGCAATGGCTATGCCCGAAGAACAACCAATAACACCAACAGGTAAGTTACTCCAGCGCGTAGAAGACGAGACACCAGTTGATGCGGCGGCGTCACCGGGACGTTACTCTAAGAGTATGGACGCTGTAACTGATAACGTTAAGAACACAATCCGTAACGTCCCCTTTGCCGCTCGCACCGTCACAGAAACAATGCGCAAACTTATTGACACTCCACGGGATTGGATGGAGCGTGCAAAGGAACGTAAGTGGGCGATAGCAAGTCCTGCTGAAAAAATTATCGACCGTATGGGGCAGCTTGGAGCAGACCGCGCAAAAATCCTAAAACTAAGCAATCCTATAATGGATGGTCTTGGTAGACTATATAACGAGGACGGAGAAGAGTTTCATAAGCTCGCAAAACTGTTCGTTAGTTCGACTATACATGGTGCAGATGCTCGCGACGACCTTGGTGAAGGGCTAAACAAACATATTAAAGTAAACGAGACGAACCCTGAGAACTCTAACATTGATCACTGGGAAGCTATTAAAGGTCATCCTGATGACGCAAGAGAATATAGTGAACTAAAACCCGACACCCAAGATTTATATAACGACACGATGGATGAACTGCGTGAAATGAATACGCGTGAAATAACGGCAACAAGAGATGCCTTAAGTGATAAACTTCAACGTGAAATGCGTGCGTCGTCAGTACCTCAAGAACTTAAAGATGCAGTGAATAAAGTAATCAACAAGGAAGAACTCACTGCTGACGAGGAGAAACTCTACGGTAAAGATGATAACATTAAAGCTATACGAAGTTACGACGCGATGACTAGACGCTCTCAACTTGGAGCGTATTTCCCATTGACGCGTGATGAAGGCACGCACGTTGTTACTGGTGAGTACCAGTATAATAAACCGACAGGTGCTACCAGACTTAGCACTGATAAAGAAAGTCCTGATTACCATACGCTAGTGTTTCCAGATAGAAAATCTGCGTTCGACTTTGAACCCGGCGCACCGTCGAGCACTGAGATTAAACATTATATCGAAGACCCAACTGGCGGCAGGGAGTACGTATCCGCTGATGAAGCTACCACTACTCCCGAAGTAAAACACGGTCAGGAGTTCCATGTTAAGGTGAACCCACGCGATATGAGGATCGTCAATGGTAATATTGAAGGCGAAAGAATGCGCCGTGTTATGGAGCGGGAAGGACTGAAAAATATCTCTCAGGTACAACCACGTAAGAACCAAGAGGTATGGCAGCATGGGATCAATTCAACCCATGTTAACTCTATTATTAAGCGCTTAGATAAGATGGATAACATAACAGACACAGAACGTGCGCGTTTAGCAGACGCAGTCAAGCATGTCGCCGCTTCCTCCATGCCGGGCTCAAGGCTGTCACGCGCAGTCCTGCATAGAGACAGAACCGGAGGTGCAGGGCAGGATATTATTCAGACACTTGACAGATATCGTATTGCCTCCGCCGGTAGAGAAGCAATGGCGAAGCATCGTGATGAGATCGACACTGCTCTTGACAGCATGAAAAACTACGTCGATAAAAACCCAGGTCATGAAGATGCTGGTGCAATGCGTCAAATGGTTAACGCCTACGATGATAGGGTTAATAATTTCCAAAAAGATGCTTTAAATGATATGAGTGTAAACAAGCGTTGGAATGCTATCCGTGCGTACACTACGTTGAACGACTTAGTATCACCGGGGTTTTTCTTGTTACACCAATTGCATATCCCGTTGACTGTGTTTCCTGATGTGGCGGCAAGACATGGTATCGGTAAGGCTGCGAGGATTACTCTGGGGGTATACAAGGATATGCTCGGTAAAGAGCTACCTATGGCTGGTAAGGCTATAGGGAGAGCCTTTACACAGTCATGGAAATATGACCATAAGCCTACTGACTTTATTGATGCCCTTAAGAACGAAGGCAATATGTCTGCTGACGAACGCAAGGGTATTGAGTGGGGGATGGACCATGACTTTGTACATGGTACGGGCATTGACTTCTCACAGGCACATGTCAGTGCAAGTACGTTGACCAAAATGACTTCTAAAATGCGTAACTTCTCGCAAGAGTTTATCGGATCGGCCGACGCATTTAATCGTGTTAATTCTTTCTTAATGTACCATAGGGCTGCTTTGGAAGACGGTATAAAGGGTGAAGAAGCGTACAGATACGCTTGGGATAGAGTAGCGGCAACGCAGGGGCAGTTCACATCGTTTCAGCGTATGGGCATGTTCCGCGATCCACGTATGCAGTCGCTGTTACAGTACAAACAGTTTCCGATACTCATGACGAAAATGATTGCCAAAGCGATGTATAACTCATTTGCTCCCGGAGTAGAGTGGGAAACTCGTGCCAGAGCCCTTAGAACATTCGGCCTCATGTCTCTTTCTGCCGGTGCTATGTCGGGCGTCGAAGGAGGTACAGCTTACCCGCTACGCCTTACGGACGACTTGTTAAGTCTAATGGGTCTCACTGATGGGTGGGAAGCTCATATGGACGAGCTACGTCGTGGATTGTATAATCAAATGGGGTCTACCGGTGCAACTGCACTAATGGACGGTATGGGTGGTCTAGCAGGTATGTACGCTGGTCATCGTGGTGGTATCAGTGACCCCCTCGGTATTAACTATTTACTTGAGACTTCTAAGGGTGATCAAGATATGTATAAATATTTGGCAGGTCCGCCGGGAGGACTTGCCCATAATCTTATTAGTGGGCTTGGTGCTGGTATGCAGGGTGATCCAGTTGGTATGTTGAAGAATTTACTCCCGCGAGTAATAGGCGATCCGATCAAGGCTTACAGCGAGTATAGTCAAGGTGTAACAACTCAAAGAGGTGCTGTTATCTCTCCACCTGTTGGGGGATATGAGAGCACGCTTAAAGCACTTGGGCTTGTACCAATCGAAGACACTCACGCTCGTGAAGCAAGAGCGGCAGTGGGACGTGAAAAAGCTCAACAACAGACTGAACGACAACGCATCGAGGGGATGTGGAAGTCGGGGGATAGGGCAGGGGCGATAGCCGCTGTGCATCAGTTTAATATAGCAAACCCCGGTCAGCATATTACGGTTGCAAGTCTCGGTAGAGCACAGAAGCCCACAGTATTGGGCTATCCTGAGACGCCACGTAATAGAGCTGACCTTGAAGCAAGGGCAAGAGCCTATGGTCTCCAGTAACCCTCCTGACAAAAGGAATTATCGTCGTGAGTACGACAATTACCAAGGTAAGCCCGAGCAGCTTAAAAAGCGAGCCCAACGGAACGCTGCCCACCGTACCGTCGAAAAGACTAGCGGTAAAGACGTATCCGGCGACGTTCATCACAGCGTTCCACTCAGGAAGGGTGGTAGTAATGCCCGCAGTAATCTCGCCGTCGCGGCGGTAAGTAAAAACCGTAGCTGGCGAAAAGGGAAGAAAGGCTATGACTAACTCTAGGAGTAAGTAACATGCCAAAAGGAATGGTGTTTTGGCTCGTCTACATCATCTGCCTCGTGCTCTGGCTCGTGGGGGCAACCGGCTTCGCTGGCCCTTATGGGCACTATGTCGGCGGTGGCGCGATTGAGTTCATTCTGTTCTTCCTGCTGGGCTGGGGCATATTTGGGTTTGCTATCACATGAATAGAAAGGGTGAACTATGCCACTCAAAAAATCTAGTTCTAGAGAAGCGGTCAGTACAAACATCAAAGAGATGAAAGCGTCAGGTCGCCCTCAAAAACAAGCTGTCGCTGCCGCTCTTAGCAATCAACGTCGCATGAAAGCAAAGGGATTTCAAAGCGGTGGTTCAGTTGATCCCGGACCTGCTTGGAACGAAATGCAAGGTTTTCCTGAGCCATCAAAAGAGTCCCTTGCAACTGCTCGCAAAGCGGCAAATGAACCACTCCCTAAAGCTCCCCCTCCCGGTATCGCAGGAAGTGGGTCTTTCTATAAAAAAGGTGGAGCTATAAAGAAGAAGAAATAACATGAACACCGTGGTCGGTCATACCCGCCAGCCACGGCTAGGGGCCGGATTGATCACTGCCCCCCAGCGTCTGTCCGGCCCCGCTTACTCTTGGGCGGTAACATAGGAGGATTATGACAGAATTATGAACTTGACAAACGTGTAAAAGTATGCTACAGTGTATTCACTCTAGGATACTCCTAGAGTAAAACAGAGGGACGAAAACCGTGAAACGACTTCTACTTCTGGGAGCAGGGCTGATTGCCCTCACCTCCCCCGCGTTTGCCGCTATCTCGATCAGTGTCGAGGATATCGGCTCGGTGTTCAACGAGAGCCTTGCACTTCCGGCTGAAGACACACCGGGTTCTGGGATCGGCTTTGCTGAATACTTCGAGTTCAGCTTGCCGTCTCAGGAGACCGTTACGATCTCAGCAGGTGACAGCGCCGTCGGTAACGAACGTATTACGGGCGGCGTACTCGCGCTCAACAACTGGGAGACCACTGGACCCGCTCCATTGTTCATCCCGACTGGCTCACTGATCGAGAGCAGTCCGCTCACAAACCAGATCGGCGGCCAGAGTGCGTCAGTTACACCTGACGTTCTTAGTGCAGGCAACTACTTCGCTGAACTCTCAGGTATCAGCGGCTCGTCGCCAATCCACATCACTGTGGACGGCACGATCACGGGGACGACAGTGCCCGAACCGAAGACATGGGCGTTGATGGGCGTCGGGTTTGCGTTCTTATCCTTTATCGGGATTAGGCGCAGCAAGAGCGCGCGTTACGCTATCTGAATAAAATTGGGGCTGGGCTCTTGTAGTCCAGTCCCACTCTCGGAGTAAGGTCTATGGTGGACTGGAAGGAGGTGTTCGAACTAAAGAGCGCACAAGCGATAATACTTGGTATGTTTATCATGCTGCTAGCGTGGACGATATGGAGGGTTACAGGCAGTCTTATTGGCTGGCTGGTTCTTTTTCTTCCCGCTGCGTGGCTGATTGGAAAAGGTGTGAAACTAGCCTTTAAAGGAGAATGAAATGCCCTTTGTCAGCGGTTTTTTGCGTATCAGAAAGCGTCGCCGTGGCGACCCGGTTGATCCCGGTTACGGTATCGAGGAGGGTGTTGACCCCGGTTATGGGGTTGATGTGGGTGAAGGCCCCATTGATCCTGACTTTGGAGTAGGACGCCCCCCGCATGTCAGCAATCGGCCTCCCGGTTCTTGGACTGGGCGTCCGAGCCACCCGATTGAGCGTCCGCCTTGGGAAAAGCCACACTGGCCCCCCGGTCCAACTGACCCGGATTGGGGTGTCCCAGAAGAGGGCGGCGGGGAAGAAGCTGGGCAACTGCCCGGTGAAATCGACCCTGAAGACCCGCCTCCGGTTGTCCCCAAGCCACCTATGGAACTACCGCCGGGAAGTATTTGGCCGCCGTTGCCGCCTGATGCCCCGACCGGCAAGCATATGTGGCTCGTCTATATCTCGGGCGTCGGCCATCGCTATGGCGTGTTCGAGGTTCCAGAAGGACCGCCACCGAAGCCCGACCAAGGTGCGCCCGTGCATCCTGATCAGGGCGGACCACCCCCGACAGCAAGTCCGAAGGGGTAATACTTAACCGGCTTGCTTCGCTCATAACGCAGCCGGTAAGGCTCCCCCTGTCATAGCGGCGGGGGGAGTTTACTCTTGGAGTAAAAACGATGAATGGTATCGGTTGGGCGGTAAAAGAACTACAAGATGGTCGCCGTGTTCGTCGTTCGGGATGGAACGGTAAGGGCATGTGGCTCAAGCTACATAATCCAGAACCAGACCACAACCTTATGACGTTGCCCTACGTCTATATGTCAACGGCGCAGGGTGATCTTGTACCTTGGCTCTGTTCACAGACCGATCTTCTAGCGGTGGACTGGGAGCCAATTGCGTGGGCAGTCACATAAATGGCAACGTGGCTAACACAGGAGGATTGTTTCATGGCAGACTATATCAACTCTCAAAGCGATAGTCGTATTGTGAATAACACAATGCGTCACCAGTACCGTGTGCTGACTGAGCAAGAGAAGACCGCAATGGTCACAATCAAGGATAAGGGTTTGGAATTTCTTAGGATTATTGATGATTGGGTGCCCAAGGGCCGCGAGGCTTCGCTCGCCAAGACCAAAGTCGAGGAGGCGGTCATGTGGGCCGTCAAAGGGATCACACAATGATTTGTTCTACCTGCTACGGTACAGGCAGGTATTTTAATAAAATATTGCAAGTCAGTGTAGTTTGTATAGACTGCTGGGGTAGAGGAACAGTTTCATGTTGTGAAGGAAACCCCAATGGCAAAGAAGTGGATAGGACCGGCAAGAGAGAAGATGGAGAAGAAGGGGACGGTGGGCTCTCTTCGAGCCGCGACAAAGACCCCGAAGGGCGAGAAAATTCCAATGGCAACATTGGAGGCGAAGAAACATAGCTCAGACCCTGCAATGCGCAAGAAAGCAAACTTCGCGATTAATGTTCGTAAGTAACTCTGGGAGTAAGTCATGCCATACGACCGGAAGTTCTTCTATGACAACGTGCGAGCCAGCTTGTTTCATGGTACGCTGACACAGGCGCAAGTGGACGGTATGAACTATCTGCTTGAAGTTTGGGAGCGGATATTTGAGCAACCGAACCCGCGTGACGGCACCAACTGGTTGAGTTACGCTCTGGCGACGTTCTATCACGAAACGGCGCAGACAATGCAGCCCATCGAGGAATATGGGAAAGGTTCAGGCAAATCTTATGGCCAACCCGCTGGACCCTATAACCAAAAGTATTATGGTCGTGGCCATGTTCAGCTAACATGGGAAAGTAACTACAAAAATGGTCAACAATATATTCTGGACCGTTATAACCATGATGCTAAGATTTATCCTGATGCTTCTAAGATGTTGGACAACGAGACATCAGCACTCGTCTCGTATGACGGAATGGTTTATGGTTGGTTCACTGGTGTGGGTCTGCCTAAGTACTTCAACGGAACAACTGAAGACCCAGTTAATGCTCGCCGTATTGTCAACGGCACTGATCAAGCTCAAACTATAGCGGGTTATTACTCGAAGTTTAAAGCAGCTTTGAAAAAAGCTCCAGCTACTGAAGCAACAGTCGAAGTAGCTGAACTACCGGGACTTCCTAAATTCCCCCACATGCCGGAGCCTAAACGTAACTCCTAGAGTAATTGAATGGCGAATGATAATGGGAACGGTAGACCGCTTAGTGGTAAGATTGGCCTTATTGCTATGTGCGGAGCTGTCAGTATTTTAGCTTTGTTCGCTGTTATGGATTTTTATGCAATCACACAGTGCTTTGCACTGGCGCGTATGGGTAATGCGCATCTGATGGACTTCTGTACAGCAGATCAACTGTTCAGAACAACACTAGAAATAGGAGGAATGGCGCTGGGGTTATATGGAGCATCAAAGTTAATCCGATGAAACCAGAAGACCTTGTCGTCCCCCCTCCCATGCCGCGACTATTAGATTATCCCGGTGCAATGACGGGTGTGTTTATTGTTATATTTACATTAGCTATGTTGTTTGTTGCTGGCAAATATGATCCAACTGGCGGCACACTTACTATTTCACTTATGGTTACACTTGCGTTTATCGGGACGGTTACGTTTTGTCTGTTTTTTACAGTCCCCAATGATGAAATTACGTCAGGTATCATTGGGGGACTGGTAGCAGCTTTCGGTGCCGTCGTTGCTCATTGGTTAGGACGACCGAAGGATGGTCCGAAGTAATTAGTAACCCTCACCATGTAACAATTTCATCAGGGCGTTGATTTCGTCGTGATGTTTCCTAACCATCTCGTCATGGTCTTTCTGTTCTTGTATTTGGTCAGGAGTACGTAAGTCTAGCTCCGCTGGTTTGGCTGGCTCAAGGGACGGCAGGGGCATCTCTTGCTTAGTCTGAGTTATCTCCACGTAATACTTACCGGGATGGGGATTGACCACACATCGTTGTGCCCATGGATAGTACCATTTACTGAACCGATGGCACGCAGCGGCAGGTGAAGCGACTACTCCAAAAGTAATTACCCCAAGAGTAATCACGGTGATAAACTTACGATTGTCCAAGGTCGATCTCCTTCTCGATTGTTATCTTCACTCTGTCACCAGACTTAAAATTATGGCGACAATGGAACGTAGCTTCAATATCTCGTAGTGTAAACAAGCTACTATCGTCCGATACTAACCTGATTACAGAGTGTACAATATACTGTTCTACAATTCTAGTTTGATTGTCTTCAGCGAATAAGTCTTTCATCGTTGAAACCTCCTGAACAACCGATCCATACGAGCCGACTGGTTTGGTGTTGGATTATCTTCTTCAAGATTATCTTCTACAAATTGTACTTCCCACTCGCTTAAGCGAAAGGCTCCAGTACTGTATTGATCCAATATTACTTTTGCTTTCTCTTTAAATGGTACTGTAGAATTTAACATCTGATCTGGTGTTAGTTCTGTTGGCCTTCTTTCCACCACCGAACGAAGGTAAGCCTTGTAAGCTTGAGAGGTAATATCGCCCTTAAGAAACTCAAGGGTGATCTTTTGGTCAACTTGAAAGAACGCCATTGTTTTACTCCCAGAGTTAGAACTCAAACTCCTGCCCGAGGTTCGTCTTACTTAAGTCTATCTCCCAACAAAGAATTGGGGGTGAAACATAGTCAGTTCCCGACCCAATCCTCCCTCTTGCCGCCTTGGCTTTGAACTGTTTCTGCAACGCAGTTGTAAGAGAAGTCTTGGTTATATTCTGGTCTTTGCACCACTTACCCAAAGCTGGATCACTTATCTTGCATATCCGCTCTTTCTCAGATATCTGGACATGTACTGTCTGACGTGTGAACACTATGTTGTCGTTGAGGATTTTAATTACCCCCTTCGCTGGACGGCCTGAACCTACCACCACGGTGTTCGTCTTGATAGTGTTTAACCCCATAGCTTGTAAAAACTCTCCGAGTAATAATTCTACGTTATCTTTACGCGAGAAGTCATTGGTAGCTGTTGCATCAGTATGCGTACGAAACTCTTTTATTTTCTCGTAGATAAATTGCTCTATGGACGGTAGATCAAATTTAGTAAACTTAAGTCCATTCGCTATTCTCGCTGCGACAATCATACAGGCGGCAGAAGTGGCCCAATACCTTTCGCTTTGAGTGGTCTTTAAATCATCTTCTATTCTCTCCCGCATAGCAGTTACCCACCCAAGTATTTTACTATGGTTCTCCCCTAACCACTTCGCATATTTCGCCCCGATATGGCCATGATTTCTTCGTAGCTCTCCGGTTAAAATACTTATATGACCAACGTTTAGATTTGTTACAAAACTCTCGTCAACGTTGAACTCAAACATCCTATAACGCCCCGCTCCCGTGCCGCGTGTTAAACGTGCGAACTCGTCTGCTAGTGGGTTATTGGCTGCTATTACCATTAAGCTTTCAAACTCACGTTCTTTCGCTTGTTTTGCTTCACGGTTAAGACGACTCTTCTCACGACCCCTCGTTATGAGATCAATCATCTTTACCATCTTCTCAGTCTGAACTGTGCCCCGCACTTCATCCCAATTAAGTGGTAGATTTTTCAACGATGCGACTGTATCTATAACAGCATTGGCTGTGTCGTCTAGACCCATCATCCTAATCGTACTACCCCAAATTGCCTGACACAGCGACAAAGCTGTTGATTTACCCAACCCAGACTTAGAACTCCAAGCACTAATTGTAGCACCAAAATGTCCTGTTAGCGCTATGAGTGGTGCGGCAAAGCCACAAATAATGATTACGTTAATATCGGCCCTATTTTGTCCGATAACCAGTTCACTTAACTCGCGCCAATATTTCTCGTCACCTGCTACACGGTACGCTCGTGCAAGTTCTGGATCAAGTAATTGGGCTCTTGATACTTTACTCGGGGAGTAAAAGCTGCCATCATAGGCAAATCCTATCGTACCATTGGATGTTGTATGCCATCCAACAGGGTTAATATTAACAAGGGTATCATCTTTGTTACGAAGAATAGTTTGAAGTGCCACGATGAACCTCCTTGTTCCTTCCTGAAAGAGCATAGGCAATCCATTTTTTGAAAGCGCTGTCATTAGCCCAATTGGATTTACTGCCGATGCCATTGGAAGTCTAACTAGCTTCGGATGATTATTACCCTCAATAGTAGTAAAAGAAAAGCTATATTCGTCGCCAGTCCCCTCTGCGTATGCAGAATTAAACAACATCGGATATGGGAAGACTTGAGATATCTCGGTCTCCCCGTTCTTATTGGTACTCTCATACCATATCGTACTATCTGGTGTCCGGTAATACCCAACTGGTAAGTCGCTATTAGGGTTAGACGGTGGTATAGACTGCGGCTTAGGATTATATTGTGGGACATTAATCGGGGTGGTATCAAGATGAAAATAAGCACAAGTAATACACTCTGTAATGCCCATTTGTTTCAGCGACGAGCAACGTGCTGGTCCCAGTTTTGGATTATTCTGACGATCTACTTCGGCTTGATCATACTTAAGGTCTGTCTCTTCAACGCTATACGCTGGATGACCCTTAGACAATAAATGTGCAGTTTCGCGACCATTCTCACAATAAGTCGCCAACGAGACAGTTTGCTTCCAGATTGCTTCTTTGTGCTCGCTACCACCAGTCATTAGAGTATTGTGGAGAAACTCACAGAACGTCTGTACCTCGTCCATCTTCGCTGGCGGATATTCTTTCTTTTGCCGCCGTAAATCGTCGTTCACATCAGCGGCAGAGGGAGAGCCCGGTCGTAGTGGCACCACGTTATTGAACTTGAATATTATTCTTAGAGTAGCGAGTGGGATTTTACTCCCAGAGTGTAATAGTTTCACGGGTGAAGGGGGATCGGTCTTGAAATTCCACGTATCAGGCACCCTTAGAAGTCTGCACAAGTCCTTGGTGCATTCAGCGTCGAATTTTAATCCGAACTCCTGTGCCATTCCGATCAAACTTAAGGCAAACGCTTCATGCTCTACTGGTGAGAACAACTCATCAGCAACCCAATAAACGTGAAAACCGCCGGTCCCAGACGCAACTATCATCGTTGGGAGGGGTAGCTTATATCTTTTAAAAAAGGAATGCAACGCAGTTAGCGCATCTTCCTGTGTGGGATACCCGTCCGCCTTAACGTCAATGTCAAGGTACACAGCGGAGCACATACCAATGTTGTAACGTTTACGGATTGCAGGTGGATGCTTACGCGGCTTGTCTGACTTACCAACTTCCCGTTGCCCGCCTTGAGCCATATAGATATCATGCCCACCGCGTGCCCAGAACCGTGCTACACGCGCAGCCTTAGTTACATCGGTAAAAACTGAGCCGGGTATGGCGATATCTCCAGTAGCAAACAATAGCTTACGGTGAATAGAAAAATGCAACCCCTCTTCATGAAACTTACCTGCCAGAAGTTCTATATATTTTTCCGCATCAGTTGGCATTGTTTCCACCCGCTAAACATAATGGGGACACTCCCGGTCGCACTCCGGGAGTAATCTTATATTTATACTCTCAACGCTTCATTAGGTCTTGAAACAAGGCTTCCATTTCGCTGGGCGTTTCGCCGTTCTCTTCAGCGACTTCCTCGTCTCCTACCACCTCCGTCTCCACTTGCCGCTGTGACACTGGTGGCGCTGCGGGTTTAGAGACTGCACCTGATATAGTGTTCCCCACTGCCCTACTGACTGCTGGCTCTGCCCTTGTTGCTTTCTGTTCAGAGACAGTTTGACCAGCAGGACGTTGATGGACAACAGGTCTCGCTTGCTGTGGAGCAGCTTGTTGAGTGGTGGCAGGACGAGCGACAATTGGCGCTGCCGTCTTTGGTGGTTCCGTTGGTTCAGCCTGTTCCCCCGTTTCGTATTCTAGGTCCATCTCGTTGATGATACGCCCTGACTTCTCGTCTGCTCGAAGCTCTTTGATGATCAACGCTTCGTCGTCGTTCAGTGGTCGTCCCGCATCGAACGTAAGTTTCGTGACTTTGTTCTGTAACGTAAGCGTTATGAACGTCGTGTAGGCATAGTATGGAATACCGAACTTCGTTAGCTCATTACCATACTTGTCGAGCGCTCCAAGACTTCCGGCAGGGACACGAAAGATCATCGCCCCACCGTATGCCTCGTTAGTTAAGTCCTCTACCGGAACAATTGCCAGACGCTTATGATCCCCGCACGGCTTTTGCTTCATACCGTTCGACGCTGTAACGAACGCATCGTTGGGGCATGTCCCGCAAGCCTTCGCTTGAACCTGATCGGCAGGCACCTGCGCGTCAGGTGTTAGGCTATTACTTGACCAGCAAGTTGGTGGCTTGTTGTCACCCCCATACCCACCCGGCCAGAACGCTTTGCTTTGCGTCTTCGCACTCTTGAGGATAACGACTTCAACCTGTCGAGCCTGTGCCGGTGGGAGTTCTTCAGATACGCCCCGATACCGGATACTGAATACATTCCCGAGAATAGACAATTGCCCAAGAGCCGAGCGTATGCCTTCTCCCAAGTCTTCGATAGGTGCATCCGCAAACACCTTCGAGACTGGCATAAGATTTCCCCGCTGCGTGGGGACCGTAATATTCGATGCCATAGTTTTGTCACTCCTGTTGTGTTAAGTCTCTTTAGAGGCTTTCGACGGTTTCTTCATCCTCGGTAACTGTTGGACCCGCGTTACCCGTCGCAGCAACAGTTGTCTTTGGCTTCGGTGGTGCCTTCACCCCCAGAGTAAGTAATTCGTTCTTGCGAACGCCCGGAGGCAAATCACCCCCGATCAATAGTCCGTCCTTCATTTCTCCGCCATGCTTAAGTCTAAATACGTCAGTGGCGGTCTTGTTCGCACGCCAATCAAGAAGATCCCACTCCTGCGCGCCGATCACATGGTGACGGAACGCAGCTGGGTCTTCCAATGGATACGTGATCTTTTGTATAATATATGGCGTACCATTGATGTTCTTTGCGTTCTGCTGGTTGGTGGATCGAAGGAAGTCAAAAATCTCCCCCACCAACCTTGTCTCAAATTCAACGAACGGTGCGAGTTCCTCCTCGTGCTTTGCCTTGATCTGTTTCACTTTCTGCCGGATCATACGCAGTTGAAGCGTCTTAGTGGCAGTGTCGAAATTAGCCATTGTGCTCTCCTACTTAGTCCTGAGTTTATCGAAGGATTACTCTCAGAGTGAACCTTGAGCCTTATTGAGTGACTCGATTGCTTGGTTGAGGAACGTTTTCGTTACGTCACTCAACTCATAGTCATCCATGAGTTCCTGAACACTGGTGATTGCAGAGTCCAGTTCTTCAAGGAAGTTGTCTCTCGTTTCGTCATCCATTGTCTAACTCCGTTTCGATTAGTTCGAGGAACCTATTCTGTATACGCTCGTTGTTACCGAGTAGTTCGTATAGTCTTTTCTCTCTTGGCGACCCTCCTACCATTGCTATAAGTGTTTTGAACGTTTGTCCGATCCTGTATATCCTCCCGTTCGCTTGAAAGAACATATCGAGCGATGTTACTGGTCCCGCCCAGATATTCATCGTTGCTCGTGTAAGCGTTAAACCGTGAGACATGCAACCCGGATGTACTAGTAAAACTTTATACAATCCTCTATCTTGAAAGTCATTGAACAGTCTTGCTCGTTCCTTGGGTAATGTTTTACCATGCACGATGCAATGGGTAATTTTATTTTTTGCAAGAGTACGATGTAACCCATTAATCACTGATATAAATGGCGCTAACAAAATTACATTCTGAGCACAGCTATCTATCAAATCTACGATTAACTGTAGTCTAGGTTTATTATCTAGCTCGATTACATCCCCGTCGCGGGTGTACACATAGCCCACAGCAATCTGTAAAAGCTTACTTAGCACAGCCCCAGCATTAAGAGCATCAACCTTTTTGTTTTGAATAAGCGCAATGGCATTCTTAGACATTTCCCTATAAATTTCTTCTTGCTTTGCCGTCATTGGTGCGTGGTAATATTGATAAGAACGTTCTGGTAATTCCATAACATCATTCATCTTAAAGCGTACTGATGGTTGCAAACATTTAACTGCTTGTTCTTCAGCACCGGGCTTTGGCTCCCACTTAAACTGTGTCGTCTTGATCATGAGTTGAGCGCGGAACCAAGTAAAGTATGGTGGGATAGTGCTGGGAGTAATACAACTTGCTGGACCCCATACATCAGTAACAGCCCGTGGCATAGGTGACCCAGTTAAACCCCATACGTAGTCACGCCCCATAACTAAACTCTTGAACGGCAGAGTGAGAGTTTTGCTTTTACCGTTCCTATATATTGCCACCTCGTCAGCACATATAACGTTAATGTCCATACGTGCCTTTAACTCTGGGAGTATAACGTCTAGACCATGATGATTGATAATATAAACGTCTACGTCTCTTGCTAGTCCCTGCAAACGTTGCTCTCTTGTACCATGCAGTATCTGGAACCTTAACCACCAGAACTCTTTTCTTAGTTCTTTCGCCCACGTAAGTACTAATATAGACAACGGAGCTATAACCAGTAACTTGTTGGCTTGTCCAGTTTGTTTCATGTAGTCGAATGACCACAACAGACAACGTGTTTTTCCCGTACCGATATCGTTGAGTACGTATCCGCGTCGCTTCGTTGTCAGGAGTGCGCATGTAAGTTTCTGGATACGAAACGCAGGCTCTAAAGGGTTTCGGGTGGGGAATGGATAATCGTCGAGGATGGAACCTTGAGCAGTGAGCTTTGGTCTTGTAGCGATTGCAGCCATTGTTCTAACTTTCTCAGCCCAGTGTTATTAGAAATTACAAACGTTGTTGCGTTTTGTTGTTCGTGTCTATCCTGTTTGAATTGTTTCTGTAAGGGTGTTAGGTCTTTGCTTGGTGCCTTCGTCTCGATGAAGAAAGCTATTGGTAAGTCTCTCCATCGAACAACACAATGAAAGTCTACCCCCTTACCCCCATATCCCATCTGAACAGGTTGGAGGTAATACACGCCATACTCTTTGAGTAACTTGCGTACTTGATCTTTTACATATCCTTCTTCTGTTGTCATTGGTCCACCACATTGTTATGCCACCATAGAAACGCTTCATACTTACCCAAAAGTAACAAAGCTAACCCAACAGTATATTTGACACACTGCATCAACTGATAACCTGTTACGAACAGTGAGCCAAATATAATTATTTGGGCAATCACCGATCTACGAGCCCCACTCTCTTACCAAATACTCTCGCGACGGCGTTGATCGTGGGCATTTGCGGCCTGCGTGTCTTACCACTAAACCACTTCTTCATTGTGCCGGGGACAATACCTGCACGGTTACAGATTGCTGTGTAAGACCGTCCGTCGTCTTCGACCAGAGTACGTAACTCGTCAATGACTGTATACTTATCAACGAAGTTATATGAGCGGTTTAACTTTAACATTCCGCCCTCTTTAAGCATTACCATTGTCCTCTCCTATCGTTTGCATAGACCGTCAAACCTATCGAAGTTTGTTATGTTTGTTATAATGTTTGCAATAATGACTGTGCCTCTAGTCGTGCAACCGACAAATGGTTCCGTTCCTTTATATTTATCACTCATTACATCTTCATATATCATATCAGCTATTGTCGTTGTGTCATCAATATAGTTAAAAGCTGATACGTGTGGACGCACTGGCTCGTCGTTTAACGGACTAGGATTGCTAGGCGTATCGGATGATGAACGGCGACCCATTAGATTATGCATATAGCTTTCATCGTTGTATGGATGTAACATTGATCTAGCTAGTATTTCTGAGAGCACCAACGCTGCATTAATACAATCTACTTCTTTCCATTTCATATCGGACTGAAGCACCCAAGCACAAGGCTTAGTAGCAGTCGAATTAAACTCTACGTCACCCGGCATATAGTGACCACCAACAGGTGGTGCGTCGCCCGTTGGAGCTTCGGCACGAGTGTGCCAGTTAAGAACACCACCGGCAACGAAGGCTGCAAATGCAACAAACAATAATACTCGATTGTCTTCCATCATCGTCTACCATTATGCGGGCATGTGATCACTGGACAGTACGCAGCGCATAGTCCGTTCTTTTTTGCTGGATAGTTATTAGTCTGTTGCGCAACTTCCATCTGATGTAACTCTGGGAGTAACTCGTTCCACAGTTCAGTCATATCGTCGCGGCTGAATATCTCATGGGTCTTATCTTTAATTTGTGTCCACCAAAATTCAGTACGTACCGCTATGACATTACTGAACGTGCTAAAAACACCTTGAGCATATATCGCTAGCTGTATTATGTCGTCTCTAGGCTTGCCGGTCTTATAGTCAATGACTTGAGCAAGCGCTTGGTTATTCTTATGTGGGAACAACCTCAATAGGTCGATCTTAATCCTTAGCCATACGTCATTGTCAAAATACCCCGTAGGGGTAAGATTGCGAGTTAACGCAATCTCCTTGTCGCACATATTGACTTGACCGGGCTGAATTATCTTTGCTGCTTCGTCACCCCAATCATTAAGTTTTTCATATGCTGTAGGCATTGGTAAATTCTTTTCTACTCTCCGAGTAAAGGCGGCATGAAGCCTATCGCCGTCCTCCAATGCAGGCGTTTTAGGTTCTTTATATTTTTTAAGTATTGAAGTCTCGTAAAATTTCTTTGGGCAAGTACGGTAGTCCCGTACCTTGGTATAGCTCCACGAGAAGTCTTCCTTGGGCTTTCCGCTACGGGTAAAACGACTCATTGATTTACCCCCGAGATGTATTTCTGAATAGCTTGTTTAACGTCATCAGGGATTGCATACATCCCCATCCCCATCGACACAATAACCTTATCTCCAAACCTTCCGTGCAATAGTTTACGGATAGTATGGACGTGTTGACGGGAAGCGACAGAGTCGAACTCGGTGATATGCGCCTGATACTCTCGGAGTAATAGAGACAATATAAACGCTGCTTGCGGCGACAGTTTGAGTTTGGATTTAATTTTGACAACGTCAATATCGACAGATAGAAACGTTCTGGTCTTCAGCATGGGTATTTCAGTGAGAGACATAGCCTCTACTCCTATACATGATTATAACATTCTATCATACAACCTGATGGTTTGTCAATACACGCACAGGTTGTATTTTGGGTTACTTAAACCCGTTGATGTACCGACGTGCTCCATCCTTGTCATTGTCGCGTACGTACATTAAGCCAAGTATCCCAAGATGGCTAGGAATTTTCGTCTCTTCATGTTTGTTTAAGTCGCTCAACATACTGGCGATAGCGTTACTCACGTCACCATGATCGAGATACTCTAGTGCTCGCTCTTTGCACCATGCAAGGTGTTCTTCACGCGTCTTCATTGTTATCTCCTTTGACTCGTGCTGCTTTAAGTAGTTCACGTTGCGCTTCAATCAAGTCACGTTGTGCTGTAACTAAGTGAAGAAGTGTTTGAATTTTTTCAGTAAGCTCTATGATTTTAGCTTGTGCTTCTTTAAGCCTGGATGGATCAATCATTCTAAGTCTCCGTAGTTCTGTCCAACTTTCACTTCTGCATCGAGCGGCAGATCAAGACCCCACTTTGGTGGTCGCTTCATTTCTTCTTCGGCTATTACTCCCAGAGTAGACACCAGCCCATCGGGGCAGACATATATCAGCTCGTCATGGACTTGATGCGCCAACGGTATCCGTATATTAATTTCCCTTAGCCTATCGTCAATACGCTTGGCTGCCTCCATGACGTGTAATATATCAAGCGCTTGCACATGGTTCTCAGTGAACTTACCACCGTAAATTTCCCTTGTCTCACGACCGAAAGTAAATTTCTTTTTGTTGCCCACTATATGTAAGTTGTCGTAATATATTCGTAGCCCGTTCGGTAACACTAAGTCAGTCCCATCAGTGTATGATGGTCCCACCCGCATTGACGTTGGTGGGGGTAATATCATCTCCCGTACTGATGTGGGTGCTGGTGATGCCATTTCCCATAGTATTTGCTCGTTCACCCTCCATGACTTAACGATATTCCTGAACCGTTGTCTATAGAACTGAACCCATAGTTCACACTGTGAAAGCGTTACATCTGACGGCAAGTCTATCCCATTCACTGCCGCTTGTGAAACCAATTGACTAAAGAATTTCTTCGCTCCCATTTGAAAGCCAAGACCTAACACCGTATTCTTACTAATAAACCGCTCAAGTTTGTCGGCCTTAGTTATTTTACGTTTGAACAAGTCTGAGCCAAACCAGCAATACACGTCTGACCCCTTAGCAAACTCCCGGAGTAACTCGTGCTCGTCAGCAAGCCATGCTGTTAGTCGTGCTTCGATTTGAGATGCATCTACTGCAACGACTTTATAACCGGGCGGTGCAACCATTGCTTGACGTAGCTTTTTGGACTTACGCGATGGTAAATTCTGTTGGTTGATCTTCCATTCACCCGAGAACCTATGCGTGTGTGCGCCTCCATATCTAAGAGCGACTGGCATCCACGGCGTTCCGAACGCGTGCTCTGCCGCCACTGTCATACCGATAAACCGTTCCGTACGTCGTTCTTCTAATGTAGCCCTTATACCTATACGAGCGGCAACGAGTGCCTGTACATCTGGGTTCTCATGCTCTTCGAGTTCACGGAAGCCCTCGTCACTCTTAGCGAACGCGTAGACTGTCTTACTTGGATCGGTGGGGGATTGTTTTGTTGGTGGCTCGATACCAAAATTACGCAACGCCACTGCAAACAAATGACTTGATAGTAAGTCTTTGCGTGTCAGTCCTACTCGCGAGAGTAATACTTCTTTCTCAGCTTGCACTATACCTAGATGCTCATACAAGTGTGTCAGATCACCATAGAAATTAGGTTGAGTACACATTTTAAGTACAGTGTCCATCACCCATAGCTCTGAGCGTGGAAAGTGTTTAGCAAGTCGTCTAGTAATACTACGACAATTGCGAACATCTTGTAGGCTGTACTCTTTAAATTCTTTCCATAGTACTGGTTGCGCTTCCAAGTCCCTACGTCGCATCCCCTTTACTTTGTGTATTGTCTGGCCTTTAGGCGGCAGGCCAAGAACACCTGACACGTTTTCAAGGTTCACCCTGCCGTTATAAATTTTATGTTGTAGTACAGCGCGTACAATACCCATTGCATCTATGAGCATGTCAGGGTGTATGCCGTACCTGAACGCTAGAATACTCGCGTCGAATAAAGCGTTGTAACTGACGAATGCCCACGGTCGAGGATACTCTCGGAGTAAATCCGCTACGTCGTCACCCTCTAGAAAGTAAGTCAACAACTCATTGTTACCTTCGGCAATAGCACAGCCAATAGTTTCCCATCTATCGTCAATAATATACTCGTACGGTGTCAGCTTTTTGAGTGTAAATTGATCGTCGTAGTACGACTCGAAGTCCCCATAGACTAACTTCATGGCTGTACCTCTCTCGGACAGGATATGAAATACATGATCTTACCTTTACCCTGTTGATATACTTCTATCCAGTCAGTCCCCCATACATCTACTGTTGCTTCTGCCGCATAATAAAGTCCATTATGAATACAATAAATATGTGGTGGGCCACAAAAAGAAAACAATAAACAAACTAACTTCATGACTTGATATCCCCCATTTTCCGAGCTATATTCATGGTTTCTAACATTACCACTGTGGCTCGCGCTTTTTGCATTTGAATTAACTGGGGGTTGCCAGCAATTTCTAACATCTCTTCATCAGTTAATGCACGAAGGGTTAAATTACCTCTGAATATCATGATGTGTCCGCAATAAAGACAAATACTAACATCTCCCTTTTTAGGAGGATTATCATGTGTCATTGCACTTGCAGCATCCATTGCCTTGCCGCAATCGAGGCAATTGGACCATGGTAAACGTGTTTGGGTCATAGCTTTGGTCCCTTGTGTGTTAACCACCATAACGCACTACACCAACCAACACAAAATACAATAATTAAAATAAAAACAAAAGTTAAGGGTTGTAGCTCGCTCATGGGGGTTACTCTTGGGGTAAAGGTGGCTTGCCAAGGAATCGACGTTCCGCATCACGCTGTTCAGGTGTCAGCGGTGGCGCTTCTTGTGTAGTTGGCTGATAACCGTTTGCTTTTAGCCACTCTATGCTTTCTGCCAGCATTTTGTCAGTAGCATCGAGCCATTGCAATCGTGCCTTATGAACGGCGGCAAGAGGAACATCTGGCCTTTTCCAAGTCTCAAAATTGCTCTTGAGCCAAAAAGCTTGTGCCGCTTCAAGTGTAGGGTTGCGAAATAACGCGTTACGCTCCGCTAGCATGGTTCTGAGTTCTTTGTCCATCGCCAGTCTCCATTGCTAATCATTTCTATATAGTTGCCCCTGATCCAACTACTATAGAACCCGCCTAGCACGTAGACACCAAAGCGCCCCGTGCCGCCATTTACCATGCCTTCGCCTGTATAGTCGTTGGCGCACGGATCACAGAGCACTGTTACGTGGGGCCAACCTCTTTCGTGTCGTCCAGTGGCAAGCGTAGCCACCCCACCGTGTGCCGCAGTACTCCCTCTTCGTTCCGCATTTGTGGCCATATGTATTTCCCACATTCAGGGCAGTAGTTAGGGCGACGTGGATTGACCCAACAAATAAGCCCGTGGCAACAGGGCATCTCAATGAGCCTGAATATAACTTTGTCGTTGGTCGCTTGCGGCTTAGGTCTCATGATGTAAACCCTTTGTAATGTGCGGCCTTTTGCGCGGGCGATGATAGTTGCGCACCCTTTACGAACTCGTGGAAGTGATCGAGCAGTCCATCCTCGGTTAGGTTCTCATTAAGGACTGGGACGATAATAACTTTTGATGGGCCATTTGGATGGAGGGAGTCTACTCCCTGAGTAATGTTTCGTCGGGTCATATTGTAGAACGAAACCAACTCCGTGCCATACTTACATACCTGCCCGAACCACTTCGATACGCCCGGCACATGGCGTGGCTCTGTTGCGTTGAACATCTTTGATAGTATATCTTTCTCTTGAATAGTTAAATGCGTCTTGTCAATGTGTGGGATGACTAGACGTAACCATGGGAGCATATGCACGATCAAAGGTATGGAGTCAATGTCGCTGAACATCATATGAAATAGTCTTAACGTAGTCTCCCACTGGATAGCAATGTCTACTAGAGGCAACAACTTATCCCCCAACTCAGTGTCAGGTACAATAGAGTTTAAGTAGGTAGGCCATAACCAACCGTTGCGCTCACCTGCACCAACATAATTTATCGCATACTCGATTAACTCCGGGATCATACCGGGTTGCGTGTAGGTTTTTAATTTAAGATTATCAATAACATAATAGCTACGCTGAGGCATCAGTGATGACGCTTGCAACATTATATCATAATGAACATCAGGAATAAGAAGACGATAAAGGTGTGCTGGGTCCATTGGCTCAGAATGAATGATCAATGTCTCGTTGCCAATGTCTCTAAGTGTTTGAGAGATAACCCCCCTCACTTTGTGCCGTGCTTGTGAGAACCGTTCAGGCGTACGTTTCATTTCATACCATCCTTCATAGTTAATGCCAGTTGACATTTCACGATAACTGTTTTGGAATTTTAATAACGTCTCCGAAGGGGGCGGTATGATCAACAATGGTTGCCCAGATGACAGGGTACGGTGGCGCTTCATGTGGGAACGTCCCTTCAAGGTCCGTGAGATATATTAAGATATCAGGCTCAATGCCCTCACGCTGTATGCGTTCAAACACTGGCCGGAAGTTTGTACCACCACCGCCCTTGATCGGGCGTATCAAGTCTGAAGCGTCATCTATCTCAACGTACTCTTGCACGCGAGCATCACACTGGATGTATATCAACTGGCGCGGACGCGCTTGCTCCATCAACCCAACGCCTTCAGTGTTGAACATGTCGCAAGTCTTCTGGTCAATAGACCCAGAGCTATCGGTCGCGAACACCACTGTCCCACATCCATACTTCGCCTTGGATGGTGCGCCATACCCACGGATCATTAACTCGTTGTCAAGAGTATCCCACGTTGAGAAGTCCGCTCCAAGTCTCTTGCTCACCATGACAGGCAACTGATCACGCCAGTCAATCTGTGGTGTGAGTAACTTACATAGCCCACGCTCTAATGTACTCGGAAGTTTCCCCTGCCCTCGTGCGCTCTCAATGGCGGCAGAGAGAGCATTGTCCCATGCCTGCGGATTGCGTTCGTCCTGTGCCTGCGCAGGTGTCTTGCCACTACCCTGCCCCGGTTTAAGATGCTTGTCGAAGCTCTTGCCGGGGCTTACTCCCGGAGTATCGCTCTGACCTTTCCCTTGAGCCTTCTCGTTCTCGTAGTTCTTCGCGCCCCTCTTGCCGCTCCCATAGATGTGCTCGAACAACTTGCGGTACGCCGTGCTGATGTCATCTTGATATGTAATGCGAGCAAGACCATGATGAGCATCAGGTGGCATCTCACCTACCTTGCCCTTGACCAGTAGATCATTGACCATGCAGTCGGTTGATACTTGGCATATGTTATTGTTGAATGGTAGTTTCAAACCATCAGGATACAGGATGTACCCTACTTGTTGGAACCGAAACATCGCCCCGCAATGGTTAAAGATCGCATGACATATCTCATGACACCCAATGAACACACGATATAATAGTTTATACTTGAAGAACGTTTGTGGGTTGATGAACATATATCTATCGTCAGTGGCGGCAGTGGGGATTTGATCTGTGAACCATCCTAACTCTTTGTCTTTGTCCTGCATCATACGGAACCATACGTCGGCAAACGCGGGCTGGTTGACCAGCAATGCCGTACGAGTTTCCGTCCAGAGCTTGACGTGTAGTGGAGACAAGGACAACTTCGGCCACTTGTTTGTGCCGGTGTCAACTGTGATCGCGCCTATCTCTTGTGCCATCGTTACTCCCCTTCACTCTCAGAGTAATCTTCTTCGTGGGTGACGGCAGAGAAGAGGGGAATGTGTATCGTTCCTTTCTCTTCGTCGCACGTTGTGATCGTCATGGTTGGCGGACGCCGTGACAACATGGCGCACTCAGAGTAAAGTGTCTCCGCACTCTGCCGTAGCAATTCCCCGAACACTGCACGCGCCTCCGGGTCATCCGTGCGCATGTCAGCTTTGATCTCGATTACAAAGGTTGTTCGCATGTGTGTGCTCTCCTACTGGTGGTGCTAGTAGTGCTGGTGGTGTTAGTGCGAATATCTTATCGCATCTTATTCTATAGTTCGCCCATGCTTTAGCTATGGCCTTATTAAGAGCCACAGTGGCGGCAACAAGGGCTTTTTGTTTGGCTATATTCTTTGGAGACTTGTAAGGTCTCCAACCTTTTGGTGGCGCAAGGAATTTGACCTTGGGTATACTCCCAGAGTTAGAGGGAAGCGGCTTAGCCTTACGTCTAGGCTTAGCTTTTACTTTGGGCTTGCGCTTAGGTTTGGGCTTAGGGCCATATCGTTTTACCCACCATGCGTGCTCTTTAACCGATAGTCCGGGAGGGATGAAAAAGTTCTTGGTCATCACGCTGCCTGCCTATGGTCACGCTCGTAACCCTCAATGATGGCGATCAACTGTGCGTTGGACTTGCACCAAGCTCTGAACTCAGGCATGATCAACACCCGCGCGTTGCGATCACGGATCATCTTCACCATCATGAACTGGAACTCGCTAGGCATGCGACCCATGAGAGTACCAAGCGCCACACTGTCCTGCGGCTTAGCCCAATCGGCAAGCTTGTACGCGAACAGTCGTAGCTTGTCTGGCTCGTCAGGGATTTTAATTGTGTGGGGATGGGCGACGCTGTCAGCGTATGACGGTAGCTCTTGTCCCATCCTGATGTGCAGGAACAACGCTTCAGCATTCTCTTTGCCGATACCTCCTGATACCGTGCCTTGCGTTGTCACATCCAATGGTATCTTACTCTTGGAGTAAACAGCCATCTTGGCGCGTAAGAACGTGTCTGCCTGTGCCAATGATCTCGGTGTACAATACGGCCCTTGAACTTCCGGTGCTTTCATGAACAATATGTGTGGATGTGTCTCACCAAAGTCTATGATCTCAGGTAGGACTTTATTCTTCTTAGCCCACTCAACCCAATCCTCAGTGCTATCCCGTACGGGTATGAGCATCTGAGAGTTAATGATAAAGTCGAACGTCTTTGTGCCGCCGTTACGCGAGCCTAACGGATTACCGGCAGACCAAACAACCCATCCCTCCGGCAACCAATGGGTACCAACACGCTTCAGTAGTTTCATGTCGCGTGTGAGTTTGCGTTCTTCGGGCTGCATCTTATCTTCTTCATCAATGAAGATCATACCCCCAGAGTAACTGTCGATGGGTCGCCCCTCCTTGGTGAACCACCAATAAGGTAACGAGAAGTGTGACACGGACTTCTTGAGTTCCTCGTGCACATTCATTTGCATGAACCCGCACAGCCACGGCAGTGTGACGGTGAGCCCATTAATATACACAAAGCCGTAGTCACCCTCCGGGTCCACTTGCTTCATGATATGGGGGAATTGTTTCATGATACTAGTCTTGCCGCGACCAGCATCACTCTCAATGTGGAACGCTGGCCCGTCATCCTCAACGCTGGCTGAATACCAAACAGGTATCTCCGCCGCTATCTCACTTAACGTCATGCTCATTTGTGTGCTCTCTCTTCTTATGTTGACGCAACGCTTCGCGTGCGTTTTGGTTGTAGTCTTTTGTTACATCTAGCAACAGGTTAGCGAATTTTTTATGGCAGTTTTCTTTTCGCATACGATGTGCTAGATCACGGATGAACCGACGAAACTCCCGCTTACTCATTGGCTCATCCATGTGGTTTACCCTGAGCCTGTCGAAGGGTTACTCTTGGGGTAACTGTTTACATTCTATCATACAACCTTACCACTTGTCAATACACGCGTAGGTTGTATTTTACTCGACAATCAAATAAGGATGACCCAAGTTTAGTATATCGTCTGCGTCTGAGAACTCCACCCCATTAACGGAGTAGTAGTCCTCATACCTACTAATAGTTACGTCCATTTCCAATTGTTCTTTAGTCATTGCCTGCAATACAAGCAATAATTCTTGGTACGTCATGGCTATTACTCCGGGAGTTAAAAGGCGGCAGAAGAGGATTGGGGGATGGGTACACACACGAAGAAAGCCCATCCCCCGCCCTCTACCCATACTTTCGTCCATGTCGTGGATGGGATAGACGCCGATAGCGGGGGCTATCGGGACGCTGGGTAAACTAAAAACCTTGTATCATCATGCAAACGTTATAATTCTTCTCGTTGCGTGAATTCAGGCGGCAGAAACGATTGGCGCGACGCTCTCTGTCATCGTCCATACGTTCCATCTCATGCTCAAGCTGCATGCCATGTAGGGCGTCGGCAGTGTCACTGTCCCATTGCGCGTGAGCATGGTTGCATGGGAGCATTACCCCGAGAGTAACGATTGCCACAACGACGCGCGCGATTTGATGATAGTTGTAC
>Ga0210388_10000665_pt1 | contig 27654 bp, 25 predicted proteins | sample IncBWC19OmetaG_FD_155485 | JGI IMG/M metagenome (GOLD analysis project Ga0210388, IMG submission 155485) | Forest soil microbial communities from Barre Woods Harvard Forest LTER site, Petersham, Massachusetts, United States - Inc-BW-C-19-O ...
CTTCTTCGCCGACCCGGTGCATTTGCTCTTCAGTCCTTATGGATTTGCATGGTTCGGCGGTCTGCTCGCGGGGTTCGCCGCCTTCGCGTTTGTCGCCTGGCGCATCATCAGGCATAATGCAGCCGCCGGTCGTCCCGTCTCTCTCCTCTCAATTTTCGACGCAGGCTCTTCTGCCGCCGCCCTCGGATACGGGATTGGCCGCATCGGCTGCCTCCTTTCCGGCGACGGTGATTACGGCATTCCAACTTCCCTACCCTGGGGCATGAGCTTTCCGAACGGGCTGGTCCCCACCGTCGAGCGCGTTCACCCCACTCCCATCTATGAGTTCATCGTAGCGTGCGCCATAGCATGGTGGCTCTGGCACATGGGCGCGCCTGGTCGAGGCTGCGCCCGCGCTAAAGAACGCGTCTCCCAAAACATGGACAATGGCAGGAACGCATTCGTCGCTTCCAGCAGACAGCCCGGCGAGGTTTTTGCGGCCTATCTGGTCCTAAGTGGCGCTGCTCGATTTCTCGTCGAGTTCATCCGCATCAATCCCCGCTCGTTCCTGGGAATGTCCAACGCGCAAACTGCCGCGGCGGCTTCAGTTATCGTGGGAGCAGTCTTGTGGGGATGGGTACGCAGAAAACAGTGAATGCCGATTGAGCAGATTTGGACAGGGTCAGGAGGAGATGACGAAACAACGGATCACGCGACGCGTGGCCGCCTTTGACGTGGCCTTCGGGAATCACGCGACTGGGCGGTTCAGCCTGAGATCCAGCGATGCGGGATCGAAGGGTAGCAACGCACTTCAGTGCGCCAACGGTGGCGTGGCAACACCCGATGGCGTTCTGAAACGCGCCACTCGCGCCGACGCGACGGCTAACTGGCCGGATCAGGATCCGCATCAACCGAAAAATTGTCCGCGCGCCGCAACGCCGGAAACCACCAAGCCCAGAGCGCCGTAACAACCAGCGTGCCGATGCCGCCCAGAATCACCGCGGGCACGGTTCCGAACCAGCCCGCCGTCAGACCCGATTCGAATTGCCCCAGCTCGTTCGACGCCCCGATAAAAATCATGTCCACCGCATTCACGCGTCCGCGCATCTGATCCGGCGTCGCCACCTGCACGAGCGTGACCCGAATCACCACGCTCACCATGTCTGCCGCGCCCGTGAGCGCCAGCGCTGCCAAAGACTGCGTCAAGCTGCGGGAAATTCCGAACACAATCGTGAAAATGCCGAACGCTGCGACGCACCATAACATCGTCCCGCCCACGCGCCGCCGCAACGGCCGATATGCCAGCAGAATGGCCATGGCGCCCGCGCCCACGGCCGGCGCGCTTCGCAGCAGCCCGAGCCCCCAAGGCCCCGTATGCAAAATATCCTGCGCATACGCCGGCAGCAGCGCCACCGCCCCGCCCAGCAGCACCGCAAACAAATCGAGCGAGATCGAACCCAGCACAACTTTTTGTTTCCAGATGTAGGCGAGTCCCGCCAGAACCGTCTTCAGACTGACCGGTTCGCGGTCCCGCGCTTTCGGCTGAAAATGGATGCCGATCGTGCACACTACCGCGGTGATGTAGCACGCGAGCGCCGTCGCGTACACCGCAGTCGGCCCGCGGAACAGTGCGTAGACCAGTCCGCCCACCGATGGACCCATAATTGTGCCCACCTGAAAGATGGTCGAGTGCCAGGCTACCGCATTCTGAAAGTGTTCCTCAGAAACCAGCTGCGGCAGCAACGCGCGGCTCACCGGGCCGTTCAGCGAGCGCACCACTCCCAGCAGCACCAGCACCGCGTAAATCGGCCCGATGGAATGGGAGTGGCGCAGCGACACCAGCAGGAAGAGCGCCGCACACACCCCAAATGCCGTGTAACAGAGCATCAAGAGTTTCTTGCGGTTGAAACGATCCGCGGCGTGCCCGGAAACCAAAAACAGCAGAATGCCCGGCAGGAACTGCGCTAGTCCTACGTAGCCCAAATCGAACTTACTGTGGGTGATTGCATAAATCTGCCAGCCGACCGCCACCGAGATCATTTCCATTGCGACCACAGTGAAAAGTCGCGCCGCTTCATACAGCCTGAACGCCGGATACCTAAACGCTGCTCGCCCCGCCAACCTCCCTTCCCCGGAATCAGCCGTCGCCAAGCCCTCCACCCTCCCCAATCGCGCCACGCGCGACACCAGCTTCAATCAAATTGTAACCGGATCCTGGGAACGCCAATCTCCTGATTGGCGCACTGCGCGTCAAATCCCACTTCCGCTCGTCAAGGTATAAACCAGCAGCGCCAGAACCAACAATGTCAAAACCACGTACATCCAGTCGTGTTCCAATGCGAAGCCCAGCACCGAAAACAACACCCGCGCCACCGGAGTCGCAATCAGCAGCAGCAATCCAAACTGAATCAGCCCCAACGGATCGAGTGCCATCGCCTGATGCACAATCTGCGCCACTCCCCGCAATTCCGCAGGCTCACCGCGAAAAGTTCGATAGTTCTGCTCCACAGCGTATGACTCAACCAAGAACCACATGCCACCCACGAAAACCACCAGCGCCGCCAGCAGCACTCCCCAACGCAGAAGTTTCCCCAAGAATACTTCAACGCTTTTGTCGTCCACTTTTCCGCCGACAGCAGCACCGCCGTCCGCGTCGGTCATCACAGTTTCCCCCGCACGCCCTGGAATATCATTTCGATCGCCAGTGCCGCGATCACCACGCCAAACACAATCCGCAAAGTTCGCACTTTCGCTCCCGGCAGAATCTTCGCACCCACCAGCGCCCCCGCCAGCACGCCCAACATCACGGGCATCGCCAATCCCGGATCAATGTAACCTCGCCGCAGATAAATTCCCGCGCTGGCCGCCGCAGTTACACCGATCATAAAATTGCTGGTGGTCGTCGAAACCTTGAACGGAATCTTCATCGCCTGATCCATCGCCAGCACTTTCACCGCGCCCGAACCTATCCCCAGCAATCCCGAGAGCACCCCGGCCACATACATCAATCCGAATCCCAGCGGTACGCGCCGTACATGGTAGGACTTCAGGCCATCCGAAGTGGGATAGGAACCGTCCAGCCGCAGAATCGTCGCAATTCGATCCGGCGCCATATCCGCCGGGGGATCAGCCAACGTGTGCGTCGAAGCGTAAGCTGAGTACAGCAGCACCACGCCAAAGACAATCGCAATAATCGAGGTATGCAAATATCCGGCGAGAAACGCACCGCAAACCGCCCCAACGGTGGTTGCAATTTCCAAAAACATTCCCACACGCATATTTGAGTACCCTTCTCGAAGATACGCCGCGGCCGCCCCCGAAGAAGTGGCAATCACCGAAACCAGTGACGCACCAATCGCATATCGGATATCCACGCCAAACACCAGTGTCAGCAGCGGCACAATTACCACTCCGCCGCCCAAGCCCGTCAGCGACCCAAGCATGCCCGCCAGAAACGATCCCAGCGCGACCACCAGTGTAAATTCCAGCGTGTTCAATGGGAGAAGCTCTCGATTCCGAACGCAACCGCGCGTCGGCGGCGAGATTCTATCATCTTAAGGTTTTTTTACAGGAAGGTTGCTCTCGCCAACGAGGTCATACACGAAGCGAATCTCTACAGGCCCGTTCGAGCGCGTCCTTTCCAGACGCACGATCTCATAAAGCTGTTTCCCACCAGGCGCCGGCTCGAACGAACGCGTTATCTGCGGCCCGTGACTGCCACCCTGATCCGCAACCAGGCGATAGTCTTCCCAGTGCGCGTCGAATTCCTGGTATTTATCATCCTTGGATTTCTGTACTTTGTGGCCATCGGTATAGAACGCGCGCTGCCGGCCCGAATCATCGGTCAACAGCACTTCACCGTTTTTGGCGTCCGGGGTGTCTTTCATCGCCAGCGTGATGGATCCTGCGGGGTTCATTAGTTCCTGCAACTGCTGCCGGTCATAATCGCTGTCCGCGTTCTTGCTCCCGCCGTTTCTAGGGTTGCCGCCGCCATTACCCCCACCATTGCCGCCTCCGCCGCCGGGGTACGGCGATCCGATTCCGCCCATGTGAATTCCGGTCCCGTTCCCACCACCGCCTCGCGGATTCGCCGGGTTGTCAGCGTTGGTTCCGCGCGCTTCCCGCATTTTGTCCTGCGCGTCGTCACTCTGCTCCAGGTCGAACTTCCACGACGCAAAAAGCTGCTTCTTATCTGGAACCACCATCTCCGGCTGCACGGCCGGCCCGGATGACCCCGCATGCGAGTCGCCGGAATCCGCGGCCGGCCGGATCGGCCCGGCGGGCGCCTGCGCCGCAGCACCACCTGAAAATGCCGCGCACGCGCCGCAAAGAATCACGCCAAGCGCGACAGTTCGCGTCAGAGTCCAGTTTGCGTTCCTGGTCGAATTCAATATCCTCGTCGTTCTCATCGCCTTACGCATCCTCGCGCTTTGAATTATCGGCCCGGACCGAATATTCGCCATAACCTCAAATGCACTCGGTCGCACTCCTTCACCAGCCTGCCAATACGGATGCAAAAAAATCCCACCGGGATGCAATGCCGAGCCTCACTCGGTGAATAACCCTATTGTGCGGCCCCGGAACCCGCACCCCGTGCCTGGACCTTCTGCAGCAAAGCCATAAATTCCGCGCGCTTGTTCCCGCCCAATCCAACGCCCGCGTAAGCCATGTGAATCAATTGCTGGTTCGCGCGCCCGCCATCGTACACCCACGGAAACGGACCCGCCGCGCCAATCGCCCAGTAAAACTCTGCCTGCGCTCCCTGCAGGTTCGCCGGCAAATTAAAATGCGCCGAGGCGCCCGGCGTGACGGGGCTCACGCGCTGCGCCGAGAACACGTACCAATTCATCCCCGGCGACGTGACGCGCTCCATCGGCGCCAAATAGAACTGCGCCGTCGTTCCATACGCGCGCGGCCCTTCGTTCGTCTGCACAAAGGTAATCCCGGAGCTCACCTGTGCTCCGAAAAATCCCTCCAGCGTCACTTCATGCCGGCAAGCGTAGGACACCTGTAATACCGGAGGTGCATCGCTCGAAGCACTATTGGGCGCCGGCGCGAAGCTGGCGCGCGTATTGTTCGCCATCGCTTCATTAATACAAGATGCCGACGGCGGAAAAAAATAATAGAACAGAAGATCGATCATGCTCATCCCCGAACCGCTGGGCATGTGCATCTGTCCGTCCAGCCAGTTGGCATCGTGGCCCAGCAGCGGATTGTCCGAAGTCGCAAACTGCATGATCGCGCTCGTTTGCAAATTCTGCAGTGCCAGTATTCCGCCCAGATGAAACGGCGGCGAATAAGGAGCCAGCGCCACGGGCGCGTCACCAGGTTTGAATTCAGTCCACGCCACTGGCAGCTCTATCGATACTCCATTGGTGATCCCGTGCTCGATCAACCGCGCCGCGCTTTCACCAGCTGCCGCGCCGGCCGATGCCTGCGCCCCGGTTGCCCGCGCCATCGTGCCCCAAGCCAACAGCACTCCCGCAGCCGCCAAAGCTCGCATCCATTCGCTTAGTCCAACCTTCATTTCGCCTGCACTCCTTACGCCTCGTCTCTCATCGAGTGTGCCAGCATCCCGCGCCAAAAAGAAGCCCTTAAGAATGCGCAACCGGCCTGGAGCTTGCCTTTCGCCTGGTATGATTAGGAGCGGCTATGAGAGAGACACTGTTCGCGGAATTCCAAGAAAGCGTTCGCGACGCCGCCGACTACCGTAAGGGCGCGAGGGTGTTGCGTGTAGATCGCGTTAGACGACCGAAGAAACTCACACCCGCCGAGATACGCAGTATCCGCGTCAAATGGGGCGTAAACCAACTGGTTTTCGCCAAACGAGTGGGCGCGAGGTTAGTGCAGTGCGGGGCTGGGAGCAAGCAAAGCGTCGTCTTCGCGGCATCGCTCTCCAACTTTTCAGCATCGCGAAGCACAGTCCTGCTGCGTTTCTCCAGAAGGGTTGATGCTTAGAAAAGCCCCAGAGCCCCTACAGCCTCTCGGCAAGCAAATTCACCAATGCTCCGAGCCCGCAAAACGCAACCGAATACACCACCGCCCCCGGGCCAATCGGCCCGGAAGCGATGTTCAAAGTTTTCTAATTTTATTAAGCCCTCTTGACGGACTTACGGCGTCCACGGCGCTTTGTAGGCGGCGTGGCGGGTGGCTCACCCACCAGCTCAGCGGACCAAATTGCAGTAACAAACTTCTTCACACCATGATCGTCAAAATCAATCGTAGTGCGCTCGGTGTTCGACTCGGTCACCACTCCCATTCCGTACTGCTCGTGACGTATGGACTGCCCTTCGACCAGTGTCTGCACAGCTCCCTCCGTGGATGATTATGACTTCGATGCAAAAAAAACCGCACCGTCGCGACGCGCTTCCGCCCGCCGCAACGTCCTACCAGAAGTTTGTCCTGCGATTGCTCCCGAAAAGGACAGCGGCTGGGTCCGCCCCTTTCAGAATCGTTTCACTACGCCAAGCGCGCCACGAGCTGCGTGCATGCGCATCCGGGCAAAAAAAGCAAAACACATCCAGCGACGGCGCGGGACTTGCGCTTCGTAGGCCCGGCAGCAGTCGGCAACCGTTGCGCTTCGCAGCCCACCAAACCAGCGCACCGCCGGTTGTCCATCCCAGTGCCGTCCAAAACCCAAACCTCGATCTGAAGACTTCGGCAGACCTACAGGCCGACTACGTTCTCCGCCTGCAGACCCTTCGGCCCCTGCTTTACTTCAAACTCCACGGCCTGACCCTCGTTGAGGGACTTGTAGCCCTCGGACTGGATCGCGGAGAAATGCACGAATACATCCTCGCCCGATTGGCGCTGGATAAACCCATAGCCCTTGGCCGCATTGAACCACTTCACTGTACCTTGCTCTCTGCTCACGGAAACTGCTCCTAAATTATTCATAAGGTGGCTCTTAGCCACCCGGAAAGCTGCTTGTCGCCCCGCTCGCATTGCCCCGCGCAAAAAAAAAGCCGTCGGACGTTTGCCCGGCAGCCATTCCTCGCGCGCGTCAAAAACGAATCATAGAGCAACAAACGCAACCCCATGCTACCACGTTTCACCCCTCCCCGCAATCCCCCCAGCATGACTCGATGTCGCGCGACCGCATCGTCGCCGCGACCCGCTTGACAACGCCGAAGCGTCAAGCGCAGGATGGCCACGCATCCCTGAGGAGTGACTCCCATGTTACTTGGTATCCCGGTTGTTACCTGGATCTTTGTCGGCATCGTTCTGACCGTCGCCTACATCTTGCTGTCCTTCCATCGTGTCGGACCGTCCGAAGTCGGCTTGGTCCTTAAGCGCGTCTCCGCGCGCAAACTGTCCGGAGACAACGTGATCGCTTTCCAGGGCGAAGCGGGATATCAAGCCGATTTGCTGCTGCCCGGCCTCCGCTGGAAACCTTGGCTGCTCTACGAAGTCCAAAAGTTTCCCTGGGTCCAGATTCCCGCCGGAGAAATCGGAGTCGTCATCGCGCAAGTAGGTTCGTCCTTGCCGATTGGCGCAAAGTCGGCGGTGTATAAAAAGTCCTTCGGAAATTTCGCGGACCTGCGCTCCTTCATCACGGGGGGCGGGCAAAAGGGTGTCCAGCGCCCCGTATTTTCTCCCGGGACGCTCGGGCCCATTCATCCCGTCGGTTTTCTCGTCGTCACCAAGAGTCAGGCGTACGGTCTCCCGATTTCACCCGAGCTACGCTCGCGCTCAAGCAAAATCGGGAGGCTGACTCCCGAGGCGTTCGGCCTCCGGCCCGAGCAACTCGAATTGCTGCGCATCGAGCCGAAACCCTGCGGCAAAGACGCCGCCCTGATGGACCTGGTCGGCATTGTCACCACTTACGAAGGAGATCCTCTGCCCTCCGGCGACATTGCCAGCCGCCTCGGCGGCTTCGCCGATATAGACAAAATGGAGAAGGACAAAGCCACCGACGGCGACGTCATCGAAGTGCTCCTCGGCAACAAAAATAATCTGCACAACAATTATCAGGATTTTCAGGCGTTCCTCGACAACGGCGGCCGCATCGGCTTGCAGCACGACCCGCTGCTCTACGGCGCCTACGCCCTCAATCCCTTCCTGGTCGGCGTCGAAATGGTTGGAATGTTGGTCGTACAACAGGGCCAGGTCGCCGTGATCAAAGCGTACGTCGGTCTGCCGACGCAGGATATGTCCGGCACCGATTTCAAATTCGGCTCGCTCGTGCGTCCCGGTCACCGCGGTATATGGGAGGAACCGCTGCGCACCGGAAAATATCCGCTCAATCCCCGTTGCTATCAGGCGGAGATCGTGCCGACGTCTATCCTCACGCTCAACTGGGCCGAGGCTGTTTCGCAAGCGCACAACCTCGATTCGCAGCTCTCGCAGATCGTTGCGAAAAGCAATGAAGGCTTCGTCTTCAAAATTGACCTCCAAGTCCAAATCCATGTCCCGGACACGAACGCCCCTCGCGTGATTTCCATGGTGGGCACCATGATCAACCTCGTGAATGAGGTACTGCAAGCCGCCGTGGGCAATCATTTCCGCGACAAGCTGCAAAGCATGCCCGCGGTTCGTTTCATCGAAACGCGACAGCAGGTGCAGGAAGAGGCGTTCAAGCACATCAAAGACCAGCTCGATCAATATCGCGTCGAAACGCGCGGCGTTTACATCCAAGACGTCATCCTGCCGGAAGATCTCGTCAAGGTCCTAACCCAACGCGAAATCGCCAACCAGGAAATTAACACCTACCGCATGCAACGCTCCGCCCAGGATGAACGCATCTCCATGGAAAACGCCAAAGGCACTGCCGAAATGCAGGCCGATCTCGCAAAATCCAAAGTAGGGGTGGACATCAAGACGAATAACGCCAATGCTCGCACCGAAGAAGCGCGCGGCGAGGCGGAATTCATTCGTCAGACGGGTACCGCGCGCGGCGCGGAGGTCGAAGCGGTCGGACTCGCACGCGCCCGCGGCTATGAAGCACAGGTGCGCGCGCTCGGATCGAATGCTACGGCGCTCGTCAACGTCATCGCCGCGCTCTCGGAAGGCACCTCGAAATTCGTTCCGGACATCCTCGTCACCAGCGGCTCGAATGGCGGTGGCGCTCTAGATGGCCTGGCGGCCACCGCGATGCGTTATCTCGCAGGAAACGGCGGCAATGGCGCCGCCACTGCGGCCGTCAAACCCACCGAGTCGAAGGGCGGCTCGTTGCCAGGCAGCCCGACAGCAAAGCCCGGGAAAGAGTAGCAGCCGTCTAATAAACGGCAGATCCGGACGGGCGGGGCTTCAGCCCCGCCGAGAAGCTCGCCAATTCAGGGGCTTCAGTCCCCTGAAGCTGCGGTTTTCTGTCGTGGCTCGATTTTCATGAGATGGCTTCGAGCAGTGCCCACGAGTAGCCAGAGCGGCCCAGCCGATCACTGTGCTACGCTCTCTGCTAAAATTGCGAACTGATCGTTCCGATCAGCACGCGCGTCGTGTCTGAATCAAAGAGCAGAATCGTATCCGCGCTCACGACATAGTAAGTCACATTGTAGGTCACGTTCGGGTTCATTCCCTGTATCACGGCCGTGCCGCGCCCGCTGGTCGTATCGGGCGCGCTATTGAGTTTCGTATTCGTCACAAAGATCGGATTAGTGCGGAACACCGCGCTGAAATTGTTGATATCAATCGTTCCTGAAACGGAAGCAAGTCCGTTCAACGTCAGCTGCCCCGATAAATTCTGCTGATATTTTGCCGTCGCGTCGTGAAAGATTCCCTGCCCCGCCAATGCAAACGCAAAACTTCCCGTCAAGCCGGTCGGTATCGTTGATTGGACGAAAGCCGAGCCCGTCGAAATCGCCGTCGCGTCCAGTTCCAGCATTACCGCGGGTCCTTGCTCCGACTGATACATCGCAAATTCCTGAGTCGTCGAACTCGGCCCCGCAACACACGTCCCGCTCGCGGTACTCAGCCGCAGATCAATCCGCCCGCTGGTCGGATCCACAGTGTAAGTGCAAGTGCCCAGCGTCGTGTCCGACGTCACCGTCCCGGCGTCGTTGCTGTCGATAACCCCGCTCGTCCCGCCACTGCCGCTCGAGACGAACACTCCCCCGGCCGCGTAGGCGCCGGTCGGCGATGTGCCGCCGGCCGTGAACGGATAGTTGCCGCTGGGAAGACTCGCAGCATTGAACGAGCTTCCCGTGGGCGCCGCGTACGCGTCGCCGCCCAGGTAGTTGTTGTTGTCGATTTCCACCAAATGCAACTGCGTGGTCTGCTCGGAAGCCGTCGTGTTCACGATGTAAAAAGCATACTGAATTGAACCCGTTGTCGTACTGGAAAGCGTCAGCGTTCCCCGTCCGCTCCCCGGAAAACTCGCGTCCATCGTGTATGTTCCCGCCAGGCTCCGGTCTTCGGTCGAAACTCCGCCCGCCGGGTTGCTGCTGTTGTTGACGTCCAGAATCGGACTTCCGCCGGTGATTTGCCCCGCGCCATTCGCCGAGAACTTTCCCGCCATTCCCTGCGGGAAAAATGCCGCGTCAGCTCCGGCGACGCTGAATACGTAAGGATCATGGAGCGTCGTCAGCGCAGTGGTCAGACCATTCAGATTCTGCTGATCCACCGTTCCGCTTCCCGTGTTTCGGGCGTCGAAGCGCGTCAGCACGCCATGCTGGAAATTTGCCATCGCTAATTGCAACGTCTGCACCGTCCCCTGACCGGCCCCAGAGCCCGAACCCACATTGAGGTTCACCGTCGCGCGGCCATCCGGGCCTACCACGTATGTTCCGATGATCGGCACCTGCGTCGCCACGCCCGTCGAAAAACTGTCACTGTCTTCTACGCCACTCACGATATTGCCGTTCCCATCTGCCTGAAAACTTCCCGCCACCGCTACAAAACCCGCGCTGTTGTTGCCGGAATAAGAAAACGTAAACGGCCCGGTCAAGGATGCATTTGAAAACAGAATTGTCGCGGTAGCCGTCGCGGTTGTCGTTCCGTCGGTCGCAGTGATAGTAACCGTGTCACCCGGCGGCGGCGACGGCGGTGCCGTGTAAAGTCCAGTGGGACTGATCGTGCCGATGTTTCCACCCTCGCTCGAGGACACCGACCAGGTAACGCCCTGAGTGGTGGTCACGTTATTCAGAATCGCGGAAAATGGCTGAGCACCACCAGCTGGAACGGGCGCGGTCAGCGGACTCACGGACAGCCCCGTCCCGATGCCGATGGTCGCAATCGCCGTATTCGAGGTGACCAAGTTGACGTTCGTCGTCGAACCTGGAACCTGCGGAGTCGTCGCCGTAATGTTCACCTGCCCGCTGTTGATGTTCGGTACTATCGCCGGAGCGGTGTAAACTCCCACCAGCGCATCGATCGTCGAAGTCCCGATCGTTCCTGTAGTCGGACTCCCGCCCGCCACTCCGTTCACATACCACGTCACGATCGTCGTCGTAGTAGAAGTCGAAGAACTTGCTACCGACACCTGTGCCGTGAATTCCGCCGTCTCGTTAATTTGCACCGTCGCCGCGGCCGGCGAAATCGTTATCGCTGTCACAGTGCCCACGGCGGGGCCGCCGCAAGACGAAATGCCCAGCAGCCCCACAAGCGCCACGGACATTAGCAACAGTCCGCAAATTCCCTTCCGCATCGAGTTACCTTCCCTTCGTGCCTCAGTCCCGTATGATCCGTCTCTGCGCGCCAGTTCGTTTTCCGTCCGTGAGACTTCAACTCCCGCCGTCGTGTCCATCACCCGATTCCCGTTCCGTAGTCTGGTCATCTGCCTCGGCCCGCTCTTCCCCTCCGTCGCATCCAGCACATCGTTCCTGGACACACACGTCGATTCTATGATTCCCGTGCCGATAGAAAAAGTTCCAATGCTTAGAGGTAAGCGCGCAAGATTCGGTTGCACGTCAATTGCTTATTCCACGAGCCCCGCACCCCGTAAACCGGCAATCATCTTACATCAATCGCATCCGTTGTCACATCCGCAATCGCGGCCACAAACCGCGGCCTCGCTCGTTTTGTCTCATCCCACCACCCGGCTTGCCTCCGCCTCTATTGAGGCAATGCCGAACTCCCATAAAATGCTTTGAGCAGGATCACTCCCCCAGCCGTCGCCGCCGAGATGCTCAAAAGCGTGCCAATCAAAAAATATTCTGCGAACTGCTCGCGTTTGAACTCCGGATACCGCGCGATTGACTTCGCCGCCAGAATCAATCCCGCAGTTGCCGGCGAATGCAGAAATAAAGCGGTCATAACCAGGAACCGCTCCAACCACCCGATGTACATTCCCGCATTGCTCAATTCCGCTCGCGATTCGCCCGTCTGCAGATGCTTCAGCAGCGGCCTGGTCATGAACCGGATCAAGTATCCCCCGCCAAAAATCACCCCCACGTACACCACCAATGCCAACAGCACGCGATTGCTCGGTGTCTGCATCCGATTCAAACCGTGCAGCAAAATCCCGGAGGGCTCCACGCGCGCGATCCAGCACGCCGCCACCACAATCGTCAAGAAATGCATCACCTGATCCACCGCGAATGCCGCAGTCCCTTCCGCCAGCGGCGTTCGCCGCGCCAACCGTATCCTGCTCCCGTCAATCGCCAGGTGCAGCAGCGTCAATCCCAGCAGCACCCCCAGAAAACGCCACGAATACGCAATCGCTGGCACAAAGAATCCCGTCAACACCGCCGCGCACGCAAAATAAACCGCTCCGTGCTTCACATATCCCGCTGCGCGCCCGCTCTTTTTCTGCTGCACCAGCGTGTTTGTCTGAAACACAAAAGCCGCCAGCAAATGCCCCAGCAAGAGCGTCAGCACCGTTCTCGTCAGAATTTCCATCTCATTCCGCCACTTGCACGTTTTTATGCAACTTTCCTATCTTGCACGTTTTCGTACAAACTACCCCCAGCGTTCCTCCATCAATATCTTCATCCCCTTCATCGTCCGTCCCACTTGCCAGAAATATCCCCGCTTCAAATTCCGCGACACCGTCGACATATCCAAACCCATCGCCTTCGCGGTCGCCTGCAACCGACGATTCTTCCGAAACACAGCGATCGTTTGCCACTGCTTCTCCGTAATCCTCAGCAGCAACGTATCCTGCAAAGCATAAATCAGATTGGCCGTCGAATCGAACACCGCATCCTTTGTCTTAAACCCCGTCAAGACCTTGAATTTATTTCCTTCGCCTCTCTTCACCCCCTCCAGCGCCGTGCGTGCGAACTGGAATGCCTCCCCTCCCAGCCGGTTCACTGGCGCGCGCAGTCGCCCCGGCACTTTCCCGATGCCGATCCCCATCCGCAGCCGCAATGGCCACAGCCGCTCCCGCAAATCGAAAATCAGCTCCGGCAGCCGCGCATAGGATCGCACGATCGTTTGGAACTCATCTCCCGCCGTGATTGCGTACGGCAGCCGGATGTACTTCCCTCGCAAATGCGCGCGCGACGCCATCTCCAGTCGCTGCCCCAGCACCGCCCGCAAATTCCGCCGCGTCCTCGATCCCACCACATCCGCGATCAACACTGCGTACCGGTCCTGCTTCATTTTTCCCACCTTGCACGATTTCGTACAATTCTACTAATTTGTACGAATTCGTACAAGTACTAAAAACACTCGAATCACCGCGTCAGTACCGCGCCTCCTCACGATCAGCTCTCTTCTACCACCCTCCCCACCGCCCCGTCGCTCCTCCCGCCTCAATGCAGCCGCTCCCCGCCGTACGTAAAATCCACCAATCCGTCGCGGTAATCAATCTTCATGTCCAGCAGCACCAGCATCGCAAAACCCAGCACCCCGGAAACTTCCGTGCCGTTCCCATTACTGATACTCGTCAGGTCAAACGTCACCAGATCCTGCCGTTTCTGGTAAAAATGCGAAAACTGCAGCTTCGCATTGCGCGCGCGATACACCTCTTTCACGCTGCCATTCAGCCCCTTCACCTGTGTGCCTGCGTCGCGATCGATTTTCGTCACTTCCTTCGCTGCGGCCGGCGAGAGCGTATCGTCAAACGATCCCGTATCGATCAAAAACAACTTCGGCGCCGAATCGTTTACCCGCGTGGGTATCAGCATGTCGTGTCCAAACAGAAATATGGGTGTGTACTCCTTCATCTCGGGCGGAATGTAACGGTCGCGGAAGTGTCGCACGCCCACGGACTTGGTATCGAGGCTCGTCGTCGCCGTCGGCTCGTCCGGGATGGCTGGCAACGGACTCAACTTGAATTTGCCGTTTGGCATGTCCATATCCACCAGGAAATGCCGGAATACGTCCGCGCCGATCAGCCCGTCATCCCCCAGCACCGACCGCCCGGCAGCCACCTCGACGATGCAGCCTTGAAATTCCAGCTCGCCAATCTGAATTTTCTCGGCATAGCCGACGAACCCCACCATCGCTCCTTTATCCCCAATGCCCTGGATCTTTTCATCTACGATCGGCTTGATACCCGCCTTCGCTGCGATCTTGCTGTCCACGATAATTCCACTGGCGCCAGTATCCAGCATCAGCCGTGAAGAAACTCCGTTGAGCTTCACCGCCAAGCCGTAACCACGAATGTTCCGCGGATCGTAAAGCAGTGGCTCCATGCGCGTTTCGGTTTTTGCGACGCTTGTCACCAGCCGGCAGTTGTGCTCCTGCGCGTTGCTTTCGTTTTCGATCATGCTCAGCTCGCGCTCGAAATTGAGCCGCGTTTCCGCGTCGTCATTGCTGGCGCCCGCCAGGTAATCCTTCAAAAATTTCACTCGCTCCGCGCCACTCAGCGTCCGCATGTATGCCCTGCGAATGTCCGGGTCGTTCGGATCGATCTTATAGGCTTGATCGATGTTGTCCTTGGCGCGCTTGAAATTCAACGTGATCCAGTAAATGTGCGTGAGCCCCAGAAAAGCGCGCGCGTCCAAATTGCATTTCCGCAGCGGCTTGTAAAAGAGTTCTTCCGCCTCGCCCAGCTTTCCCTGCCGGTAATACACCTCGCCCAACGCCACCAACGCCGGCGCGCGATCCGGCGCCAGCGCCACTGCCTTCATCGCCACGTCGTGCGCTTCCGTTACCTTGTGCCCTTTCAGGTAGACACGCGCCAGTCCCGCATAAGCCGCGGCAGCCTCGCTGCCGCCGCTGGGCACGACGGCGTTGTATGCGCCGATCGCCTCATCAAATTTTCCGGTGCGGTACAGCGTTTGCGCGCTCTCGAGCGCAGCCGAAAGCGGCGGGTTCGTCACCGCCGTCACCGGGCACACGATGTGGTCGGGTTTCTGCTCCGAGGTTGTTTGAGCGGGCGTTTGCGTTTGTGCTGGCGTTGTTGCAGACGGAGCGGACACTTTTGCCAGGTCCCTCGCGCCCGCCCTGGCTTGTGCGTCTGCCTCAGCGGTCAGTAGCAGAAGACTCCCCGCCACCGCCGAACGCACCATCCAATTCCATCTCTTGTCACCCAGCATCGTGCCCTCACCGCGTTGTTGCCTTTGAATTTGTGAATCGCCCCGCAGGGCGATTCATCCTGAGACCGCGCTGCGCGGGATCGAAGGGTAGGGGCCGCTTCGGGCTCATCGAACCGGGCAGCCGTCACCGCCTCGCCGTTCTAAAGGTCCACTTCGACTGCTCGCTTCACGCCCCGCAATCCTGCAGGGTTCGCTGCCGCATTCTCTCCGCCAGTATCTACCCTGTCAATCACCTGCTGCGTTATTCGTTGGCTTTCCCTCTCCGCCCTCGCGTCGCTCTGCGCCTACTCCCGCATCGCCTCCCTACTTCCAGTTGCGCCCCCAGCAAAATCGTCTAAAATTGTGAGCCGGGATCCCTCACCCCGGTTCCGGCTTTTACCGTGGTGACAGGCGCTATGACGCTTCCGATGCCGTCGGACAATGCAACCCCGGCGCTCGACGCCAGCATTCTGATCGTGGATGACGATGTCGAGTTGTGCGAACTCGTCTCGGAATACCTCGTTTCTCAGGGCCTGCGCGCCGAGGCCGTCCATGACGGCAGTGTCGGTCTCGGCCGCGCTCTCTCCGGCGCCTACTCCCTCATCGTTCTCGACGTTATGCTTCCCGGCATGCGCGGCTTCGAAGTTCTCCGCAAGATCCGCGCAACCTCCACGATCCCTGTCGTCATGCTCACCGCGCACGGTGACGACGTGGACCGCATCGTCGGCCTTGAAATCGGCGCTGATGACTACCTCTCCAAGCCCTTCAACCCGCGCGAACTCGCTGCGCGTATCCACGCCGTATTGCGTCGCACTTCTTCCGCTCCCACCAATCCCGCCGCCGCACCCTCTCCCGATTGCACAATTCTCGGCGACCTCGAAGTGGATTCTCGCGCCCGCCTCGTGCGCCACAATGGCCGCGCCGTCCCGTTGACCTCCGTCGAATTTGAGCTCATGGCCGCTTTCTCGAAGTTGCCGGGCCAGGTGATTCCCCGCGATGAACTTGGCAAACGCGTCCTCGGCAACCACTTCCTCCGCTCTGATCGCAAGCTCGACGTGCACATCAGCAATCTCCGCAAGAAATTGGGCCCGGCGCCCGATGGTTCGGAACGCATCCGTTCCATCCGCAATATCGGTTATATTTATGCCTTGCCGGGAAATTCGTATTAACGGGTGAACCGCATTTGCGCACTTTGTTCCTGAAGATTTTTCTCTGGTTTTGGCTCGCGATGGTGCTTGTCAGCGGCACCCTCATTTTGTCCGTCGTCACCACCCAATCGCAGTTCACCGCTAGCCGCGCCGCGCAATCCGACCGCACCATCACTCCGCTGGTCGCCGCACGCGCCGCTGACGTCTTGGACGATCACGGCATGGGCGCCCTCTCGGATTTTCTCGCCTCCCTCGATACCACCCTGCACGCCCAGGCCTACCTCTTCGATGACGAAGGCAAGGAAATCCTCTCGCAGCCCGCGCCTCCCGAAGCCGAAGCTCTCGCCCAAACCGCCCTGCAAACCGACGACACCAAGGTCCTCATCACCCATGGCAAAAAATTCGTAGCCAGAAGAACCATCGGCTCCACCGGCAGCCGCTACGTTTTGGTCATGGGAACCGCCGTCGAGTCCGCCGCCGACGCTCTGCGCGCTCCGCTGGAAACTCAGTTCGTCCGCGCCGCGGTGGTCTTTCTCATCGCAGGACTCGTTTGCTTCTGGCTCGCCCGCCACATCACCGCCCCCATTCGTCATATTCGAGCGGCCACTCATCGCCTCGCCGCAGGGCATCTGGGCGCTCGCGTCGGCGGCAGCGCTGCCAATCGTGGCGACGAGCTCGCCGACCTTAGCCGGGAATTCGATCACATGGCCGAGCAGATCGAAGCGCTCATCTCCTCCCAACGCCGGCTCATCGCAGACATCTCCCACGAATTGCGCTCGCCGCTCGCCCGCTTGACCGTCGCGCTTGGCCTCACCCGCCTCCGCGCCAATCCCGAATCCGTCAGTGGCCTCGACCGCATCGAACTCGAAGCTGGCCGCTTGGACGGCCTCATTGGAAGCCTGCTCCGCCTCGCGCGCCTCGAAAGTGGCAGCGAAAACATCGGCCACGAATCGTTCGATTTGGGAGCCTTGGTCCGCGACGTCGTTGCCGACGCCGAATTTGAAGCCCAGAGCCTGCAACGCCACGTTCGCCTGCTCCGCATGGACTCCTGCAGCACTTCCGGGAACCGCCAGCTGCTCGCGAGCGCCATCGAAAACGTTATTCGCAACGCCGTCGGTTACACTCCAGAAGACACATCCGTGCACGTCACGGTCGAAAATGGCACTGGCAACAACTCTGGCTTCGCCGTCGTTCGTGTGCGCGATCACGGTCAAGGCGTGCCGGAAAATTCGCTCGGCGACATCTTCCTGCCCTTCTATCGTGTCGGCGATTCGCGCGATCGCTCCTCCGGTGGTTCCGGTCTCGGACTTTCCATCACCGACCGCGCCGTTCGCCTGCACGGCGGCACCGTAACGGCCGAGAATTGCCCCGACGGTGGCCTGGCCGTCGAGCTCCGCTTGCCATTGGACCTCAAGCCCACAGAAAAGAAGGAACGCGACCTGACCACAGACGGCCGCGTGAGCCGCTAGCCTACCCGGCTAAAATTTCCGCAAGCCACGATCACTCGTCGTCTCATGAAGTGCGTCAAAATGCCCTTCCTTGGGTCCTAACAAGGTATTCATTATCAATTAGATACAAACTCATAGACATGGTACTAAAACCTCTTCTCCCTGAAGTACTATACGAATGTGACCTTTACCCTAGTGCGCCATTCTGCTCCACCTCGTATTCTCGACCGGTCGGAGAGGCTTTCCGATATGGGGCTCGCATCGCATGAATAAGCCGTCCAGAATGTTTCGTTCTAGGTCGAACCAGGCGGCAAATCTGGCCGTGCAGCCGGTCGCCGATCTGGATTACCCCACGTTCGGCGAAGCCGATCTCAGCGCCTGCCTTGCCGCCTTGTACAACTCATCCACCGGCGCGTTCCTCGACGAAGTCCAAGCGGGAATGAATCCCGCTGCTCCCTTTGCCGGCCAATCCGACGCAGTCTCCGATAATCACGCGCTCCTCAGCTTCAGCCCGAAATCCGCTGGTGAAATCGCAGACACCGACGACGTGCTGGCCGTCCTGCTTCAAACCATAGACTCCGCCGCACAGAGTCAAGATTTCGGCACCGCCGCCGCCGTCGTCGCCGCGCTCTTCTCGGACGAGTCCGCGATAATCAGCTCGTCATCGGCGGACTCACGTCGCGCCGAACTCTTCATCGTCGAGAAACCGGTCGCCGCCGTCCGCCCGCCCGCGCCATTTCTCACCGAGGTGATGGACCTGGAAACCATCGCTGCCTCAGCCCGCGAATCCGCGACCGCCGCGTCAGAAGATTCTTCGGCGTTCGCGAGCGGCGAAGAACCGTGCGCCTCCGAAGTCGCCAACAAACAAGTTGTCGCGGAAATGAATGCGGTAGCCGAGGAGTTTGTCGCCGAACAGCGCCATCACGCTCCGCCGGCCTCGGGACCTTCCGCTCACGAGCGCCCGCAGGACCGCCGTGTAAAACGCCGCGCCCTGATCTCTGCGCCCATTCGCGTCCGCACCGTCGAGGCCGAATCCAGCGGCTCCCAGGAAATCGCCACCACCTTCGACGTTTCGCGCTCTGGCATCCTGTTCCATACCCAGCTCGATTGTTATTCCCGCGGCATGCAAGTCGCCGTCGTATTCCCCTTCAGCAAATCGCCCAAAGCTATCCACACCGAGCAGACGGGCCGCGTCGTACGCATCACCGAGCTCGGCGACGGACTCCGCGGCGTCGCCATTACTTTTACGGCAGCGCCCTCGGAAGATTTCGCCACGGCACACGCTCGCCAGCAAACTCAAGCCCCCGCCGCCGCGCCGGAAATCGTCAGCACCAAAAAACCCATGGTCCTCGCCGTGGACTCCGACCCCCAACTCCGCGAAACCCTGAAAATGTTCCTCGAGAACGAGGGTTACGACGTCATCGCCGTCAGCAGCGCCGCCGATGCTCGCGAAGTTCTCGATCTCTTCACGCCTTCCCTGCTCGTCGCCGAAATCGAAGGCGAAGCCAACCCCGGTTATGACCTCTGCCGCTACGTCAAAGCCACTCCACGCCTCCGCCACGTTCCCGTAGTCCTCACCACCGTCTCCGCTTACCCCAGCGATTATTCCCGCGCCCACACTCTCGGCGCCATCGTCTGCATGGCCAAGCCCTACAAGCAAGAACGCCTCGGCCACATTGTCCGGCTGCTTGCGCCTCTGCCCGAGCACGTCGAAAAAACCGCCGCGCCGCACGCCGCCGACCCCACTCGCGTCCCCGGCCGCGACTTCACCGCCCACAACGGCAGCCGCGACCGCAAGACCAGCGTCACAAAAAGCCTCTTCGGCAAACTCTTCAACAAACTCCCCACCTTCCGCTGACGACGCGATGAGCATCGTCATTCTGTGAGGACGGCGCCTTTGTTTCAAGCCGGCCGCAGGATCTCTCCCCGCCTCTCTCTGCGCCTTCCGCGTCTCCGCGCTAACACGCCTCTGTCTTTCTCAGATTTCTCTCCGCCTTTCTTGGTGCCCTTTGTGTTAAATCTTTCGAAGTTGCCGTCCGAGGTGCCACATCCCCACGCCTGGCTTATACTCACCCAATGGCGCATCGCCCCGAAGTCCCTCAACGCCACTTGAAACTCGCACTCATCGCATCGATTTTAATTGCCGCAACCCTACTCGCCGCGACCGATCACCCCAAACCCAAACCGCCCCTGGAAAATTTCTACGTAGTAACCCAGGCCAGCTTCCACACCGATCCAAAATGGGTAGATCACATCCTGGAAGTTCGTCCCGAACAAGAAAGTGTAAGAGTCCGCGAAATTCGCATCGCCCCGCTCCATCCCACCTGTCCCCGCCACGTCACCGTCCGCGCCATCGAACGCGCACTCCCCAACACCACCGTAAAAAAAGTAGCCGCCCACTTCGACCTCTGCGCCTTCACCGAAGATGACGTCGAATCCATGATCCAGGCGGCCAAACGCAAATCCTCCGCCACCTCCGACGACGACTTCGCCTCCCAAACCATCGTCGCCCGCTGTGGTGACAAACAAAGACTCTTCGAGCTTCCCGATCAAGCGACTCTGCGTTTCGACGGCCTGAGCCTCGCCGATACGCACCTTGCCGCACTCTGGAATCTTGCCGCGACAGTAGAAGCCCGCACCTTCGGCGACGATTTCTCCCTGGCCCGCCTCACCCCCGAACAAGACCGCGACGCCCAAACCCTGGGCGCCAAACTGGTCCCCGAAATCAAATCCGGCAAATACGACCAAGCCTTCGCCGACAACACCTGCCCCTACGCCGAATGCCAAGATCACAACGCCGCCAGCGCCCTGCAAGGCTACGCAGGCCCCATCTTCGCCTGCCCCGAAAAATAAATGTTTCAAACGTTGGGCGCTACTGCGGTTGGCTCATGTGGCGCGATTGATATGGAGTGCGGCGGCTTGCCGCCGCTTTCGCCGAAGCCCAATGACCTGCGACAACACGATCTAGGCGAGGCTTGCCTCGTCCGCCGCCCGCCACCACTTCGCTGCGCAGCCCTGGTAGGGCGTCAGCAGTTCCGCGGCGCCGCAGTCCGACACAGAATTTCCCACCTCACGGTCCCGGTTTTGCAACCGTGTCAGCCGCATCGCGTGGCGCCGCCACAAAATAACCAAGCCGCGTTCGCACCGTCACATTCGGCCGACTGACCGTAGCTTTGATCTCGTGGAACCCTGTTGTACGTTCGCCAGACGGCGCATAGCTCACAATATATTGCGCGTGCAATTCGCTGCCGATCTGATCCAGCGCGGTGCGCAGCGCGCGATCGCGCAGCACGCGATAATGCACTCCTCCCGTCGCCGCCGCAGCCACCGCCAGCTGATGATTTTTTATTTCATTGGTCCCGCGCGTAATCAGCCAGATCGCCACCGGCATCAGATCAAGTGTACCGCCCGGCGATCCTCCGTTCCCCGGTATCTGCAGCGCTCCTGGACGCGTCGGTCCGCTAAACACTCCAGGCGGATATTTGATTCCCCGGCTCGGAGGCTTCTCTCCAAAACGCAGATCCGCTGTACTGCTACTAGGCCCCACCGCGTAAATCGCGATATTCGCCAGCTGCGCATCGCGCAAGACAAGCCCGAGTTTTGCATCGCTCGCAATATCCTGCGACTCTCCCACTACGAGCATGACGCGCCGATAATTAATCGGCCGCGTTTTCAGCTGCTCCACCGCGTCCGCCATCGCATCGTACAACCGCATCTCCGGCGCCTCGAAATTCACTGCCGAGATCGCCTGCTGCACGTCGTCATGATCGTGTGTGAACGCCTGCCGCACGTCCACCGTGCTGTCGTAAGTGATCACCGCAGCTTCGCCGTTCAGCGCCATCACCGTTTCCGTGAAGATGCTCCCCATGCCGCGAATCACCGGCGCCATCATTTCTATATGCGAACTCGTCTCGATCACCAGCGCCACCGCCAGCGGGTCGCCACCCAAGTCCCAATGATCAATCGTTTGCTCGACGCCGTTGTCGAACACATGAAAATCCTTCTGCGTCAGGTCCAGCACCGGCGCGCCCTGCTTGTCGAGCACCGTGACCGGAGCAATCACCTCCTCGGTATGCACCTGAATTTTATTTTGCGTCTGCGCCGCGCCCGCGGGCGTCGTGGTTTGAGCCAGCGCATAAACCGGCAGTAACGTAAAACACACCACGATGATGCCGCCGTGCCCGCCGAACCCGCCGCGTCTGATCACTCGCCCCATTCCGCTGCGGAATGTGATTCCGTCCCGCTCTCTGCTGTTGCCCCCGCCAAGATCTCAATCTCGTCGTGGTCACCCACTCGCGCTGCCGATCGAACATTCACGCGCCCCCCCGCGTATGTATAATCGTCGGCACACGGAGAATGAAATGAACATATCTCGTACCATGCAAGATGCGACCACCACCGAGAGATCATCACGTCCTTCCGCGCTCCGATGCTGCGCGCTACAGGCCGCACTCTTCTTCCCACTGCTAGCCGCAGCTTTGCCAGTCGCAGCACAGGACAGGAAAGATTCCAACTCCCAGCAATCCTCCAGCGACAACGACAGCATCGGCTTCAACCTCGGCAAAAACGCCAGCGCCAAAGACGTCGGCCTCCCCATCTATCCGGGCGCCCGCCGCCATAAAGACGACACCAACGACAACTCGGCCCTGAACATGGGCCTCTGGGGCGGCGCGACAGGCTTCAAACTCTTCGTCCTCAAAATGGAAACGGCGGATGCGCCAGAAAAAGTCGCGGCCTTCTACCGCAAAGCCTTGGCCAAATACGGCACAGTCCTCGACTGTAGCTCCGCCTCTTCCGCCACCAGCTCGACTGAAGACAAGTCCTCGAAAAAGCTAGCCTGCGAAGACGAAAAACCAAAAGCCAACGAAATCTCTCTGAAAGCCGGCACCAAAGAAAAACAGCACGCCGTAGGCATCGAGCCCAACGGCACCGGCACAACCTTTCAACTCGTTTACATCGAAACCAAAGGCACGGACTAACCGCAGGCGCGCGAACGCCATTCCGGGAATGCCAATCTCTCGATCGGCGCTCTACTGCCACAACGCCACGCTTCGCATTCGTGGCACAGCCACACTCTTGGCTGTGCGGCGCGATTATTGCCACACGAGTCTTGCTGTTGACTTTGTAGCGGCCGCCTGCTTTTTAGGCGGGCGTCTTTGAGTTTCGCCGCACCACCGCGCGCACTCCTACAATTTCACTCCGCCGATTATCCAGTGCTATCATTCCACCGTAATTTTTAATCGGAGCACCGCAATGAAATCAAAGTCCATAGCCAGCGCAATTTCCACCGCACTCCTCGTGCCAATCCTCTGCGCCCCGATCAGTCAGGCGCAAACAAAAACCCCAACTCCCTGCCCCGCTCTGCTCGTCCTCAACAAATCCGAAAACTCCCTGGCCATCGTCGATCCGGCCACCCAAAAAATGATCGCCCGCATCCCCACCGGCGAAGGCCCCCACGAAATCGCCGCCTCCGCCGACGGCAAACTAGCCGTCGTCACCAATTACGGCGCCCAAACCCCCGGCCACTCTCTCTCCGTAATTGATCTCGCCGCGCAAACCGAAATCCATCGCGTGGATCTCGGGCCTCTGGGACGCCCCCACGGCATCCTCTTCGCCGACGGCCAAGCCTACTTTACCGTCGAGCTCAACAAACTCATCGCCCGCTACGATCCAGCCACTAACAAACTCGACTGGCTCCTAGGCGTCGGCCAAAATCGCACGCACATGCTCGTCCGCACCAAATACCTGAATGAATTCTTCGCCTCCAACGTGGACTCCAACACCATCACCGCCATAGAAAAAAGTTCCGATCCCTCTGGCTGGAAAGAAACCACGATCGCAGTAGGTAAGGGCCCCGAAGGCATAGACATCTCGCCCGACGACAAAGAAGTCTGGGCCGCCAATTCCGGCGACGGCTCGGTCTCCGTCATTGATACCGCCACCAGCAAAGTGATTCAGACCTTCGACGTCCGCACCAAGCATTCCAATCGTCTGAAATTCACGCCCGACGGCAAGCTAGCCCTGATCTCCGACCCCGAAACCAACGAACTGGTAATGGTGGACACCGCCACCAGAAAAATCACAAAAACGCTGCACGCGGGCCGCAACCCCGGCGGCATCCTCATCGTCCCAGACGGCTCCCGCGCCTACGTAGCCCTAGCCGGCGACAACGCCGTAGCCGTGATCGATCTGCATACGCTCGAAGTCACCGGCAAAATCTCCACAGGCCAAGGCCCCGACGGCCTAGCTTGGTCGTTCCGCCCGTAAACAAATCATTAGTCGGTGATTCCGGTGTTGAATTTCTCTGCGTCCTCAGATTTGCGCGTCGTTATCTGAGCGCAGCGAAGGATCTCTCCCCACTTTTCTCTGCGCCCTCCGCGTTTCTGCGGTAAACGCCGTTATCCTTCTCAGATTTCTCTCCGGTGTTCCTCCGTGCCCTCGGTGTCAAATCTTTGGTCGATTCCCGCCACCACGCTCGCACAACGGAAACGGCGCTCTACTCAAACTGTTTCCGAAACTGTGCCAACTGCAATCTCAACTCCGCAACCTCACTCTGCAACGCCGCAACTTCGCCCTCCAACCGCGCAATCCTTCCATCGTCCACCACCTGACCACTAGAAACCGCGCCAACAGCCTCGCGCGCCCCGTCCGCCGTCGCAACTTCCACGTCCCCGCAAAGCAAATGCACATAGCGCGACTCCTTGGTCCCTGGCTGCCGCGCTAGCACCTTCACCAAAGCCGGCTCCCTCTGCATCAATTTCTGCAGCCCCGACTGCACGTCGCTCAACTCCTCAAAATGATGCAGCCGCTCCCCCCGCCCTCGTATCTCCCCCGGAGTCTGTGCTCCCCGCAACAACAAGACGCACAAAACCGCCGTCTCCGGCCGCGTAAAATTAAAAACCTCCTGCAAACGATGCTCGTACTTCCGCACCCGGCTATCATTCGTATCGGCGGCGCCAGCCAAGTCCAAATCGCTCAGGCCGCGCAGCGCCGCCGTCACCTCCTCTTCGTCGAGATTCATCACCGGCTCGCGATTCGTCTTCTGGTTGCACGCATTCACGAGCGCATTCAAAGAAAGCGGATAATATTCCGGCGTAGTAATCTCCTTCTCCACCAACGCCCCCAACACCCGCGCCGCAATCTCACTCAACCGAATCTCCGCAGTCATCAAAAACCTCCACCGCTAGTGGGCTTTATCCAAAATCCCCCGCAACACCTTCAAATCCCCATCCACATGCCCCGTCGTCAAATGCGAAATATCCAAACCCAAAATGTGCGCGATCAACGGATACAAATTCACATTCTCAAACGGCGGCAATTTTTCCCCCGCACGAATATCCGGCCCCGCCGCGAAAAAAATCGCCTTCATCTCCGGCATATGCGCCGGATCGTAACCGTGCATCCCCACAGGCGGGCCCGAAGGATGCATCGCATCCCCCGCACCAGCCGGCGGCACATTCACACGTATCAAATACGGCCCGGTAGGAACCACCACCGGATCGCCCTCACGCAAATTCCCATCGAAACGCAACCCCGCCGGCACGGAGCCATTGCGATAGACCTTAAACTTGTCGCTCTTACCATCCAACGCAGCGAAAACTTGCTCAGCCGCCGCCTCCGACCGCGGGTACATGAAACCTTCCAGCGATTTCTCCAGCAGCCCCGTATCGAAATACTGGCCAAGGTTCATCCAATCCCCGTCCACTTTCACCATTCCATGATCCGCCACCACGATCAGATCCACCGGCAAATTCAATTTCCCGAGCCCCGCCACCAGTCTCCCGATTTCGTCGTCCACTTCATGCACCGCAACCCCGACTTCCGGGCTGTCCGGCCCATGCGCGTGCCCGGCACTATCCACATCGCTGAAATACAACGTAATGAAGTGCGGCCGCTCGGCGGGCGGCAATTGCAACCAGGTCAGAACTTGCGCCACGCGCTGTGCATTCGGAAACTTGTTGTCGTATTTCATGTAATACGTGGGCCGGACGCCCTGAATGTCCGCTTCCGATCCCGGCCAGAAAAAACAAGCCGCACGCATCCCCTGCTGTTCAGCCAGCACCCACAGAGGAGTTCCGCCGTACCACGTTCCGTCGGCCTCCGTCTGCGGATCCTTGTAGCTGTACACCTGCTTGCGCACCGGATCGTAAAACGCGTTCGCCACGATCCCATGGTGTTCGGGATAAAGCCCGGTCACGATCGTGTAGTGGTTCGGAAATGTGATCGAAGGATACGCGGGAATCATCCCCTCAGGCGCGCTTGCTCCCCGCGCCCCCAATGCATCCAGATTCGGCGAGCGGTAAATTCGAGGATAGTCGTATCGAAATCCGTCCAGCGAAACCAATATCACGTAAGGCTTCGCCTGCTGCGCCGCCGTATTCGGCCCATGCTCAACCGTAATCGGCGCGCTTGTGTGCTGACTTGCCGGCAACTGGCCCTGCGTGATAGCCGGCGCCAATCCCGCCGCGCTGAACACCCAAGCAAGAAAAACGAATCGCAACGCGCTCAACCAATTTCGCTTACGCATATTCCAACCAGGCCTCCTGACTCGCCCCGGACCGGCGAGTCACCCCACGACATTATCTTTGCTTCCATCGCTTTTGATCATGAAAATTATTCTGCTGACGATCGCGCGTTTTTCCGGCAACCGCGCGGCCCGATGCCTCGTCTAATTGAATGTAGCCGGAAAAAGGGCTACGCAGTACAGAAAGAAGGCCCGATATGAAGGAAATCACTGAGGTTGTAAATTCTGAGCTCTTCCAGACCACTTTCACCCTGCGCGATCCCGAAAGTAGTTCCAAACACGAACACACTCACACATTGAATGAGGTTCAGCGCCGCGCGTACCGCATCCACGAGCGCCACGGCGGAATCTACGGCGGATACACGCTGGAAGACTGGCTCGAAGCCGAGCACGAGCTCGACGAAGAAGACAATTCCCCGTCGCCGAAAAAAGATCAAATCCACTGACGCCGACGCGCGCAGTTCCCGTCCAGCGCGAGTTCATGAAGCTTACCCGGCGCGATCACGCGGTGCGTGCTGCCCCTGCGGCGTCGCCGCGGGTGTTCCCCAATCGCTTTGCACCGAGCTCGGACGGATCGACAGTTTCGTCGCGATTTGCGGGATGGACTGGCCTTGATTATGCAGCGCCCGCACCTGGACCGACAACGGCTGCGGCACTTGCTGCGCTGCGGCCTGCTGCTGCACTTCCACCGCTTTCGGCTGCGCATCGATCGTCGGCGCCGCTACAGCCGAGCCGACTGCTGCTACTCCGCTTATTGCAATACTCATTGTCCTATATCCCCTAAGGCTGGACCGCTCCTACATAGGCTTCATCGGCCTCCGCTCGGAAAGCATTAAGACAATCTTAGAAACCCCGGAACGCGCCAAGCCCGCGGCCCACAGCACTCAATCCACCTGTCGCATTTCGAATCGCGCCGCATTCTGCACGCAAATCGCAACCATGCTACAATTAAAGCTCCTTGCTCTCCGTTAACAACATCACGATGCGCTTCGGCGCCAGAGTCTTGTTCGAAGACGTCAGCACGACCTTCTTCGCAGGACGCCGCTACGGCATCACCGGCCCCAACGGCGCCGGTAAATCCACGCTGATGAAGATCTTGACCGGCGAAATCGAGCCGACCAAGGGCGACGTCACACGCCCAAAAAAGCTCGGCATCTTGAGCCAGGATCAGTTCTCCTTCGACGAGCACCGCGTCATTGACACCGTAATCA
>Ga0210388_10000666_pt1 | contig 27615 bp, 20 predicted proteins | sample IncBWC19OmetaG_FD_155485 | JGI IMG/M metagenome (GOLD analysis project Ga0210388, IMG submission 155485) | Forest soil microbial communities from Barre Woods Harvard Forest LTER site, Petersham, Massachusetts, United States - Inc-BW-C-19-O ...
CCTCCTGCAACTTGTGCCGCACCGCGCGAGGAGGCGCATTCAGATTGTCTTCCTGTGGAGCGGACGCAGTCCGCGAGTCTTCCTTCGAAGAGTTGGCAGTCTTAGTCCCAGCCGCCGAAAGCGGCTGCGACTTCTTGCACCCATCCCGATAAACCGCGACAGCCTTCAGGCCAAGCTTCCAAGCCTGAAGATAAGCCTCCGCGATGTCTTCCACAGAAGCATTCTCCGGAAGATTCACGGTCTTCGATATAGCTCCGGAAATAAAAGGCTGCGCAGCAGCCATCATCCGCAAATGCCCCATGTAAGCAATCGACCGAGTCCCCTTAGCCGGCTTGAACGAACAATCAAACACAGCCAGATGCTCGTCCTTAACATGCGGCGCCCCTTCGATAGTCCCCGTAGCATCAATGTAACTAACAATTGCGTTAGCCTGATCGTGATCGTACCCAAGCTTGAACAAAGCAGTAGGCACAGTGTTGTTGACGATTTTGATCATGCCTCCACCCACCAGCTTCTTGTACTTAACCAGCGCCAAATCCGGCTCCACACCAGTAGTGTCGCAGTCCATCATGAAGCCTATGGTGCCTGTTGGCGCTAATACTGTTACTTGGCTGTTTCTGTAGCCGTGTTTTTCGCCTTGGGCCAGGGCTTCGTCCCAGCATTGTTTGCTGGACTCGTAGAGAGTGTTTGGGACGTTTGATTTGTTTATGTTGTTTACACTGGCGCGGTGCATTCGGATTACGTCCAGGAATGGTTCGCGGTTTATGTACCAGCCGGGGCAGGCTGCGCCGGGCATGTTTGCGGCTTCGGTGATGCCTAGACGCGTGGCTACTGTGTCGGTTGCGGGCGTTAATGGCTGACATTGTTCGGCTATCTTGCTTGACTGCAGATAGGCTTCGCCGCACATGATTGCGGTTACGCAGGCGGCGTAGTCGCGGCCGGCGTCGCTGTCGTAAGGCAGGCCTGCGGCCATTAAGAGTGCGCCTAGATTTGCATAGCCTAAGCCTAGCGGACGGTAGTCGTGGGAGTTGCGCATGATCATTTCTGTGGGGTATCCCGCGTTGTCGACGAGAATTTCCTGCGCGGTGATTAACACGTCTACTGCGTGACGGTAGGCTTCGACATCAAACGTGCCGTTGGGCGCGAACTTCAGCAAGTTCAAGCTGGCTAAGTTGCAGGCCGAATCGTCCAGGAACATGTATTCGCTGCAGGGATTGCTGGCGTTGATTCTTGCGGTGTTCTTCGAGGTGTGCCAGCGATTTGTGGTGGTGTCGTATTGCATGCCGGGATCGCCGCAGTGCCAGGTGGCTTCGGAAAGTTTCTTTAACAGGTCTTTGGCTTTGTAGGTTTTCATTACGCTGCCGTCCTGCACCTTTTTGGTGGAGAAGTCGGTGTCGCGGACTACGGCGTACATGAAGTCGTCGGTTACGCGGACGCTGTTGTTGGCGTTCTGGAAGAAGATGGAAGAGTAGGCGTCGGAGTCGGGATGAGAACCATCGTATCCCTGAGCGACTAGAGCGTGGGCCTTCGCCTCTTCTTTTTGTTTGCACTCGATGAACTCGACGATGTCGGGATGGTCTACATTGAGGATGACCATCTTGGCGGCGCGGCGAGTTTTGCCTCCGGACTTGATTACTCCGGCGAAGGCGTCGAAACCTTTCATGAAGCTGAGCGGGCCGCTGGCTGTGCCTCCTCCGCTTAGACCTTCAGTGGAGGAGCGCAGCGGAGAGAGATTGGTTCCTGTGCCTGATCCCCACTTGAAGAGCATGCCTTCGGTTTTCGCTAGAGTCAGGATGGAATCGAGCGAGTCTTTTACTGAGTTGATGAAGCATGCGGAGCATTGCGGCTTGCTGTAGCCGGTGATGCCGAACTCGACTTGCTGAGTCTGCGGATTCCAGTGCCAGTTGCGGGCGTCGGAATTGGGCTCGATGCGATCGCAGCCTACGTTGAACCAGACCGGCGAGTTGAAGGCAGCGTACTGGCGGACGAGGATGTGGACTAGCTCGTCGTGGAATGTCGCGCCGTCTTCTGGGGTTTTGAAATAACCCTGAGCCAGTCCCCAGTTGCGGATGGTTTCGGCTACGCGGGTGACTAGCTGGCGGACTCCGGTTTCGCGCTCAGGCGTGCCGACTTTGCCGTGCAGATATTTCGAGGCCACGATGTTGGTGGCGGTCATGGACCAGTCTTTGGGAACTTCGACGTCTTTTTGTTCGAAGATCACGTTGCCCTGAGCGTCGGTGATCTGGGCGAGGCGGAGATCCCATTCGAGTTCGTCGTAGGGGGAGACGCCCGGCTTGGTGAAGAGGCGGCGGAAGGAGAGACCGGGCGCGGTCTTCTTGGTGGTTACAGGGTTTGCGGGGATGGCCGCAGGGGTATTGACGGTAGTGGTTTTAACCTCGGGCATTGCTCTCTCCATTATTAGTTAGATTCTATCTATCCTGACCCGATTCGGCGTCCATGGGGGTGGATGCGGGGAATTGGGTTGTGCCCGAACGGGAATTTGTTCGGGGTGTCGCAGTTCTTGTTAAAGAGCTTTGGCTCCCCTTTTTGGGAGCTTGTGCTTCGGGGGCTAAAGCCCCCTGTCATTTCGTTGCTTCTTACGCGGCGCTGAAGCGCCGCTCTTCCACGGTGCTGCATGCGTCGGTGGTACTCGATACTTCCAAGCCTCAGGGGCTAAAGCCCGATCCAAATGCCTGCCCTTAACGCAGGCCTGAAGGCCTGCTCCACCCGGTTGAGGACTTTCTCCGACCGGTTTCCAGACCCTTCGGTTTAGAAGCCCGAGGGTAGCGGGTGAGGACAGTGAAGATTTTTGTTGGCTCCGGAATCCAGATTCGGGGCCTGGGATGCTGCATCCGATGCTTGTACCCTTGCTGGTTGGGCTGGCGTTGTGGTGCTGTCAGCGTTGTCGGACAGGAGTGTCCGACCCACACGAGGTGCGCCTGCGCCATCTGTGAACTCCAGTGATGACTGGAAGTCGATGCCGATGCCGGAAGCTTTTTCGGCAGAGGAGTGCATCCACTGATTCAGGGCATTGCAAATGTTGCGGCGCTGGATCTGGTCTTCTATGACTACAAAGCGCAGGAAACAGCGTCCGGAAGCCAGGCGCGCGCGCATGGGATTGGCGCAGGTGAACATGCGGTCGAGGGTGAAGGCCATGTCGTCGTCTTCGGAGAACTGGAGGACGGCCAGCATGCGTTTGGATTCGCCGGGAGCAGTGGCGGCGCGACCGAGCTGCGCTCGGTCGGACAGCCGAGGACGGCTGTCCCCACATGTTTGTGCCGTCGAGCTTTGCTCGGCTCGACAGCCGAGGACGGCTGTCCCCACAGGCGAGTTGCTCGTGCCCAGGTCCATGATGTCTTCGGCCAGGGCGAAGATGCCGGGCTTGCTGGGGACTACGAGGAGGCTATGAGTGGAATCGCAACGGAACCAGCGCGACCATTGCAGGCGGCGTGGATCTACGGGGCGGTCGAAGCCGTGCCGGGCTAGGGAATCGGCGACGAGTCTAGTTAAAGCTTCCATCCAGGGCTCCTAAAACCGGCTTCGGGCTTTGGCTTTTGGGCTTCGGCCAGAAGTTGAACTGCGTTCCGGTGTGAGACGAGTTCTTACTGACTGATTCAGTCGGCCCCCCGGGGGAGGATCGGGGGAACGGCCACCGCACTTTCCACTTTGTTTTCTTACGTTTACGGGTGGCGCCGGGTCACCTCTGGCCTGACGCCCACCCGTAAATCCTTCCTGACAGCGCCCCTCATCTTTCGCCGGCCCCGTTCCCGCGAGACCGATTTTAAAGGGCTATGGGAATGCAAAGTTACTCCCGCTTATTGTGCCTGTCAAGAGGGAAACACCACAGGTTGTATCCTCAACAATGACGGCCTTGGTGCGGGGTTGAGGGATTCGTTTGGGATTCGTTTTCCACAAAGGGAATTCATCTGGCGTTTACAAAGGCAGTGGCCAGTGGTCAGGGGCCAGGGGCCAGCAAAACCCCACGGAAACTGGCGGCTGGGACGGTTGCTTACAACGAGCGCAGACCGGAGTTGGGGTTCCGAGCGCTCCGGTAGGGTTGGGGAGATTTGCGTATTAAGTGGACTGGGAGCGATGGTGGCGCAGGAATTTCGGGTTGCTCCGTTGTCTCGCCGGAGAGCAAGGGTACGTAGATGTCCTCGAAGATCTGGCGAGGCGCTATGCGGAGAACGCCATCGGAGGATTCGACGAGATAGTCGCCCTTGCGGCCGGAATGCTGTCGCCCGAGAACGTCGGCGAAGGTGAGGCTGGTGGTGAGCTGTTTGGCTTTGACCAGAAAGCGAGTGCGATAGGTGATCCATGGGTTCGGTGCTTTCATGCGGGCCAGTTGGTTCCTAACTGTTGAAGTTGATAAGGACGCGGGCCAAACGCGCCATTATTGTGTCGCAAAGAACGCGACACATCGCGGGGTCCGCCCGGATCCTTCACTGCGCAAAAACGCCTGTTCAGGATGACAATCAAAGCTGTGTTGCGTCATCGGCCGGTTCTTGTCTTCGGCCGATTTTCCGATTCATTTTTATTGAGAAGGCGAGAGTGAATGTACGAGCGAAAGGGCGCGCGGTCAATTCAGTATTTTTGGTGCAGTTGAGGAAAATCGTTGCCACGGATTTTCGCGGATCGGCACGGATGAAGGGCCCGGTCAGAGATGTGTCGCTAAGCCGCATGAAGGGCTTGGGTTCTGTTTGGAGGAGAGCGTGGAGACAGGATTTCCTGAGTGTCGAGAAGTTGATTGTGCACAGGGGTTGCACAGGAAATGCAGAAAGCAGTGGTCGGTGGCCAGTGGCCAGTTCTTGTTCCCCGGCTGTGAGGAGAACCACGTCAAAAGGCGTTGTCTGAATTCTTGGGGCGCTGTGCTTATGGCTCCGCAGTGGTCGGCGCTGGGGACTTCCCAGAGAACCACATTGGGGTTGCGGGCCTGGATGCGGTGGGAATGGCGAAGGGGAATATTGCTGTCGACTTGGCCGTGGATCAGAAAGACCGGAACTCCAGTGGCTGCGACCGAAGCTTCGGGCGAGACTTGCTGCATGTCGAGGCCATATTTCCAGCGAGCGTACAAGAAGGCGAACTCGACGAGGGGGCGAAAGATGGTGCGCCCAAACCACGGACCGAGGTGAAAGGGCTGGCCCATGCGGTCATAGGCGATTTCGCGGAAGCTGGAGAAGGACGATTCGGCGGCGACCGCGCAGAAACGAGACTCGACACTGAGAGATTGCAAGAGTTCTGCGGCGCCCATCGATTCTGCGAATCCGAAGATACAGTGCGGGTGATCGCGCGCGACGAGGAAGTCGAACCACTGGTGAATGTCGTTGCGTTCAACGAGGCCGTAGGTAGCGAGCGGGCCCCCGCTGGCGCCGTGTGCGCGGGCGTCGGGGAGAAGGACGGTGAATCCGTTTGCGAGGAGGAGGTGCGCGTATCCGGTCATGCCGAAGCGATTGTCGGCCAGGCCGTGGAGGAGAATTACTGCGTCGCCGTTGCCGCTGATGGGATGGATGATCCAAGCGCGAAGGGTGATGGTGTCGGGCGTGGTGATGGAAACGTCTGCGAGATCGGAATTCAGTTGGTGAGAAATCTCCAGCATGGTGGATTCGTCTTTCTGCGTCAGGGGCGGCGGGTGGGATGCAGGGCTCCGTCGGCTACGAAGATTCCTGCTACGACGGAGAATGCTAAATAAACCGTGAGGAGGAGCACGAGGCGGCGGGAGTTGCGGGCTGGGCGCATTCGGTTTTAAGGATGGTACGGGCGGACGAGGAGAGTGGTTCCGCGGTGGAAACGGAGGTACCTCAGGAGCCTGAAGCCCGACTCGTATCGGCCCTTGACGCAGCCCGAAAAGGTCTGGTCTACCCGTCGTGGCTTCCGCCACGCTTCGTTTGGCGAGAGCCCTCGGCGGCTTTGCTCGGGGCTTCGGCAAAACGGGCAGGCTCGCGAGGTGGCTGTCCCCACATGAACCATGATTCGCGTAAACGGGTGGGTATAAGGTGCACGGGCTTAGAAGAATTTTCTTCGGGGGTTTTCTGTAGAGAGTTCGCGTGGCGGCGAAACGGTTAGCGGAGTCAGTCAGTTGAGGAAGGCGGAGAACGGAGATGTCCTTGCTATGGGGAGCGGCATAAGGAAATCAATTCTCTTGCTGGAGGAATTCATGACAACCGATCCGGTCTGTGGAATGAGAGTGGACGAGAAGAAATCCGAATTCCAAGCGCAGTTTGCTGGACGCAAGTACTCTTTCTGCTCGGAAGAATGCAGGGCGGAATTCGAGGCCGAGCCGAATGAGTATGTGGAGGTGGCAGCGGCGTAGGATTTCGTCCGAGAAACTGGAAAGGCCCCGCTGCACGCGGGGCCTTTATTGCTGCCTCCAATCAATGAAGAACCGGGTGCCCTCGTTTAGCTAAGGACCAGATCCTCGGGATCACGGATCGGTTAGCGTCCAGCCATGGCGGGTTCGTGAACGGCTTTGCCCGATTTGAAGGCTTCATAGCGGGCGTTTACTTCGTCCCAGTTGATTACGTTCCACCAGGCGGCTAAGTATTCTGGACGGCGGTTGTTGTATTTCAGGTAGTAGGCGTGTTCCCAGACGTCGTTGCCGAAGATGGGATAGTGGCCTACGGAGATTGGGCTGTCCTGGTTCGGCGTGGACATGATGTGGACCTCGCCGGCGTTGCCGGCCAGCCAGACCCATCCCGAGCCGAATTGCTTTACACCGGCGTCGTTGAACTTGGTTTGGAAATCTTTGAAGCTGCCGAAGGTTTTGGTGATGGCCTGGGCGATGGGGCCGGTGGGATCGCCTCCGCCTTTGGGCTTCATGATTTTCCAGAACATGGAGTGGTTGACGTGGCCTCCGCCATTGTTGCGGACGGCGCCGCGAATGTCTTCGGGGATGGAGTTGAGGTCGCGGATCAAATCCTCGGCGCTCTTCTTCGACAGCTCGGGATGCTTCTCGATGGCGGCGTTTAGGTTTTTTACATAGGTGCCGTGATGCATGTCGTGGTGCAGGGTCATCGTCTGTTTGTCGATGACGGGTTCGAGGGCTGCGTAATCATAAGGCAGGGGCGGTAGTTCGAAAGCCATGATTTTTCCTCCAGGATTCTTATTGTACTGATGACGGGACGGCGGGTGTGGTTGCGAAGAGATTTTACACCTGGAGGTACGGATGGGAGCCCCAGCGGCTAAAGCCGCGAATCTTTTCATTTCGCGCGGTACGGCTGAAGCCGTGCCCTTCCCGAACCTTTTGTCGGACAAACTTTTAGTTGGTGGGTGGGCCCAGGATTTCGCGGACTTTGCGGGTCAGGTTTTGGAGGGTGAAGGGTTTTTGCAGGAATGTTTTCTGGCTGTCGGCGGCGGCGGTGCTGGGGAAAGCGTCCTGGGCGTAGCCGGAGAGAAAGAGGACTTTCAGGTCGGGGCGCGCGGACTTGAGTTGCTGAACGAGTTCGTGGCCGCTGAGGCCGGGCATGACAACGTCTGTGATGATTAGTTGGATGGGGTCAGAGTGAGCGGCGGCGAGGGTGAGCGCATCTGCGCCGTTAGCGGCTTCGAGGACGCGGTAGCCGCGGGATTCGAGAGTTTCGCGGACGAGCTGGCGGACGGAATCTTCGTCTTCGACCAGGAGGACGGTTTCGGTTCCACCGACGGCGGCTAGAGCTACGGGAGTGGCGCCGATGGCTTCTGAGGGTTCGTCGACTCGCGGGAAATAAATGGTGAAGACGGTGCCGCGGCCGAGTTCGCTCTGCACGAAGACGTAGCCGCCACTTTGTTTGATGATGCCGTAGACGGTGGAGAGTCCGAGGCCGGTGCCTTTGCCTTTTTCTTTGGTGGTGAAGAAAGGTTCGAAGATGCGAGCCTGGGTTTCGCGGTCCATGCCTTCGCCGTTGTCGCTGACGGCGATCATGACGTAGGGGCCGTTCTTGATGAAAATGTTTTCGGGACGGTAGGAATCGTCGAGGGTGACGCTGGCGGTACGGATGGAGATTTTGCCGCCGTTGGGCATGGCGTCTTTGGCGTTGACGACGAGATTCATGATGACTTGTTCGAGCTGGCCGGCGTCGGCGCGGGTGCAGCCGACGGCGGGCGAGAGGCTGGTGGTGAGTTCGATATCTTCGCCGATGAGGGGGCGGAGGAGACGCTCCATGTCGGCGACGATGGCGTTGACGTCGATGACTTTGAGTTCGAGAAGCTGTTTGCGGCTGAAAGCCAGGAGCTGCCGGGTTAGAGTGGTGGCGCGGTCGGAAGCTTGTTGAATGGCTTCGGCTTTGGCGTGCAGAGGATGGCCGAGGGAGAGCTGGTCGAGCATGACCTCGGTGTATCCGCTGATGACCATGAGGAGATTGTTGAAGTCGTGGGCGATGCCGCCGGCTAGGCGGCCGACGGCTTCCATTTTCTGGGCCTGGCGGAATTGGTCTTCGAGAACGCGGCGCTCGGTGATGTCTTCGGCGATGCCTTCGAGAACGTCGGTGGGTTCATCACCGGCGACGGCACGGCCGCTGATGCGGACGGTGATGATGGCCGCGTCTTTGCGTTTCCAGCGAACTTCGAAGCCGTCCATGCGTCCGGTGCGGCGGAATTCTTCGACCAGGCGGGTATGTTCGGCGGGGTCGACGAAGACGTCTTTTTGCGGATCGAGGGACAGGACCTCGACCGAGGAGTTGTAGCCGAGCATTCCGATGAGAGCGGGGTTGACGTCTAGAAAATGGCCTTCGAGGCTGGCACGGTAGATGCCGTAGACGGCGGTTTGCACCAGGGAGCGGTAGCAGGTTTCGGAGCGGCGCAGGGCCTCCTCGTTGCGCTTGCGATCGATGGCGGCGGCTAATTGCTGCGAGATCAGGGCCAGGACATCCTGGTCGCGCTCGCGGAAATGAGTGTTCCTGGAATAACTCTTGAGCACGACCGCGCCCAGAATGTGATGGTTGACTTTTAGCGGAACGCCCAGCCAGTGAAGAGGAGCGGGCGCGTCGAGTTTGATTTTTCCGCGCCGCTGCATTTCGTGCGCGAGCTGGGGAGTGCAGAGCAGAGGCTCGCCGGTGCGGAGCACATATTCGACGAGGCCGGAGGCTAGTTTTGCGGGAGCGGGAGCGGACTGCTGCTCGTCGACGAAGTAGGGGAAGCTGAGCAGTTGCGATTCCGGATCGAGAATGGCGATGGAGAAGTTGCGGGCGCACATGAGCTCATCGACGATACCGTGGATGGCCGCGAAGAACTGCTGCAGGTCCTGGGTGGCGCTGGCCTTTTCGGCAATGCGATAGAGGGCGGAACTGAGAGCTTCGGCACGTTTGCGCTCGGAGATGTCGCGATAGATGGCGGAGAAGGCGACGGCCTGGCCGTCGATGATCAAGGGGGCGCAGGAGACGGAAAGATCGAGCAGGGTGCCGTCCTTCGCAAGGCGCTGGGTTTCGAGAGTGATGGACTCACCGCGCTGGAGGCATTGCGCGATCCAATCGGCTTCGGCGGCGCGATCGGGAGGGGAGATAAGCTGGTTGACGGATTTTCCCAGGATCTGCGCTGGGGAGTAGCCGAACAGGCGCTGAAATTCCTGATTGACGCACTGCGCGCGGAAGGAAGCGTCGGTGATGACGAGCGGATCCGGCGAATTTTGAAAGAGTTGTTCGAGATACTGGCGGCGGGTATTGAGAGTTTCTTCAGAACCGGTTTTCTTCGAATTCTTTTCCCTGGAAATCGTTTTCCTGGAATTGTCTGCGGGCCTTTTCTCTGCGGGAGCCTTCTCTACGGAATTCTTTTCTCCGGATCTCTTTTCTATGGAACTCCAGGAAAGAGAAGATCGCTGCGCGACGGGGTTGGGCGCGGCGGATGGAACGAATGTGGGCGGGGCTCCGCGCTCGAGCGCCTGACGCAGACGCTTGGCACGCAGCAGTTCTCGCGACTGCGGCACACGGGTGACACGATCACCCATCTCGAAACTCCCCCCTCTGGAACCCAGCCATGGGCATGGTAGAACGCGGGGAGATTACTCGAAAGTTACGCAGGTAATTGAGGCAGTTGATGATTGGGCGATTGTGCGATTTGGCGATTGAAAATCGGAACCATTTAGGTCTTGGATCGCTCAATTACCCGACCGCCAAACTGCCCAATTGCGGCCCTCAGATTTTGTTGGCTAGCAATTTCGCAGCTTGAGGGTTTCTGAGGAACCTCGGTCGTCCCTGCGGGACTTGCTCTCTTTTACTCTGCTTCTCCCAGCGCTGAAGCGCTGGGCTATTACCGCTCTCCCCTCCGGGGCGCAGTGGAAGAGCCTCAAATTTCCGTGATCCACGGCAACGCGTCTCGCTCCGCTCGACGGGACAGCCGAAGGCGGCTGTCCCCACATAAAATCAAGCACGTAAAATCAGGCTTTGCTGGCTAGCATTTCGCAGACTCGGCGGATCATTTGGCGTTGGATGTCGTTAAGGGTGAGGAATTCGAAACCGTAGCGCAAGCCCTGGCGGTAACGGACGATGGCGCGAACTTTCAAGGGATAGGGACTGAGGGGCAGAGGGATTTCGAGGGAAACGATTTCGCCGCTTTCGAGTTCGCCGGTGAGGGTGGCGCCGATGCCATCCTGGCCGAGTTCGGTGGAGCGTCCCCAGCAGGAGCGGAATTCGCCATCCTGAAACATGCGGACCTGCATGCGGACGTCGAGGACAAAGCGCGGAAAGCGGCGAGCGTGCGCCCCGGTCGGCGTGGCCGGCTTGGCGGGTTCGAGTTTTTTGCCCGGAGCAGACATAAAGTCAGGGGTCAGTGGCCAGGGGTCAGTGGCCAGCTAAACCGAGATTCTTTTAACTGGCCACAGACCACTGATCGCTGGCCACTTCTTAATTTCCATGTAACAGGTAGCCGGGCTCCAGCGGGAGTTTGCCTGCGACCTTGACGACGGCGACACTGCTGTTGATCGAATAGACATCCACGATGCCAACGGCTCCCGGGATCGACGCCACCTTGTTTACCAGGTCTTCATCGGAGGTGACGATGACGAAAGGAGGATGGCTGGGGTGCGACTGATTGGAGGCAACGATAAGGCCGTCGACATCGCTGGCGGACATGCCGTAAACCTTTTCGAGGACAACTTTCATTTCTGGCGCGGACGGCGCGCGCAGGATGAAGGTGACGGATCTGCCGTCGGGCCAGCGGCTGGTTTGAGCCTTGCAAACCTTGACCAGGTCAGCGAGGGAGACGGCGCGCTCGCCATTTGCTTTGTTCGCAACCAAGGCAAGATCCCGCGCCGACGCCAGTGAGGCGCTGATGAGGACAAATGCAAATACAGAACCACGCAGAACGCGTTGCCAGAGCAATCTTCTTCTCCTAAAGACACAGACCTGTAGAGTGATTGTGCGCGAAGGGTGGGCATTGGTTAAAGGTAACTAAGGTCACGAGGCAGGGGGCTGGTGGGAGACCTGCCGGAAACGCGCTGGAAAATATCCTGCCAAGAAAAATGGGCGCGGCTGGAAGCCGCGCCCTTGGTTTAACATCGCCGGGAATAGCCTACTTTTGCCGCTTACGTGCGCGAGCAACCGCAGTGGCCTTCAGCGCCGAGGCGTGGGACTGCGTGTTCGCCAGCTCTGGCGGGTCGGCCGATGCGTTCTGAAGCTGGAAGCTCCCGATGCCGGCCTGCGCACCACTGTCTGCGTCGATAAAGAGGATCGTGGAGCTATTGGCGACATAGAAATCGAGGTTGAGAGTACCAATCAGCGTCCCAGTAGCCGGGTACGAAAGCTCGCCACGTCCCGAGCCTGTGGAATCGAAGCAATACACGCCGCCCTGCCCGAGGGGCAGTTTGAATCCCGTGCTACCTTCGTCGTTTTCGTCAATGATGCCCTGGCTTAGAGTGCCACCCGAGGAGCAGTTCTGTACGGTGCCGGATGTAGCGGTGAATTCTGCGATGTCATCCACCTCACCTTCGGAATTCCCGCCAGCTTCGAAATTCCCGCCGGTGAGATTTAGACCGTAGCCTTGAGCGGAAGCAAACGTCTGGGCGGTCTGGAAGAAGGCCGTGCCGGTGGTAACTCCCGCGTTGTCATCTTCCATTAGCAAAATGCTGCCGTCGGCGGTGGGATAAGCCGCGAACTCGTAGGTGCTGGTGCCGACAGCGTTGTTGTAGAACCCGCCAAGGACAAGCTGATAGCGTCCGCCGCCCGTTGCTGTCAAGCTGCCGGAGACGGTGAGCGAACTGCCGATGCCACCCCCATCGTTTATGTCCTCGTACCCGCTCGCGATCGTGGTTGGGGCCGTGTAGGTCATAAAACCACCCGAGTAGAGAACTGAGGTGTTGGCTTCGTCGAGGCCCGCCATGGTGTAGACAAGCTGCCCGGAGGAGATCGTGGTCTGCTGCGTGAAGGCGTCACCCTCAATGGCCTCAACCCCATCGACTTCGATGAGTTTCATGTGCGTGGCGTCGATCGGCCAGACGTCAAAAGAAAGCGTGCCATATGGAGTGCCTGTTGCGGTGAGCGACGCCGATCCCGCGGCGCCCGCTGCTCCGAGAGTGAGGGAGCCAGTGAGTGGCAAATTGGTAGTGGGATTACCCGCGTCGTTGAAGTCCTGGAGGCCGGTGGAGATGGTGGTTGACCCACCGAGGGAGAAGTTGCCCGCCGTCCCGAACGGATTGGAATTTTGGTCCCAGCCGGAGAGGCTGAAGGAGTAGCTCGTAAGGGCACTCTGGGTCAACGTGCTGTCCTGCAGGTCAATCGTTCCGCTGCCGGTACCGTTGGTGTCGAAGCGCGTGATCAGCCCGTGCGAGGGTGTCATTAGAACAAAATCGAGCCCGAATTCTACGTTCGTGCCGTTGGGGGAAATACGAATAGTGCCGCTGCCGCGTCCGTCGGGGGTAATGCTATAGGAGCCGCCGGTAAGGGTTTGGGCAGTGAGCACCGGGGAGGATAGATTCAATACCGCCGCCAGGTCTGGATCGACGACGTCGATGGTGCCCGTTAAGGCTCCGCTAGACGCCGTGAGCGCGCCCACGACGGAAAAATAGCTCGGGCCAACGTTGAGATTGGCAGCACTGATATCGGTACCGGAGAAGGAAAAAACATAGGTGCCGCTGAGGCTGCTCGTGGTGAAACCTCCGGTTGGGGGCGGAATGATCTTGGGGCCACTGCTGCCGCAGGCGACCAGAAGTGAGATTGTGGAGAGCGCGAGAAACAAGACGAGGGCGTTGCGGACTGACATAAACTTCCTCCCTGGGAGCGAATCGATCGTGGAGCTGGGCACCTTGTGGTTTGAGGTTAGCACAGGTGAATTCAGTTGCATCAAACCCGAACCAGAGAAATAAGTAGCGCGCGGGCAGAAAAAATCCGCGGAAGTGCAAGATATTACGTATCTTTACATTCCTTGTCTTTTGCAGTCCTTGGATCATTGCTGGTTGCGGGGGCAGGGCGTTTCGGCATCCAACTTGGGACGGAGGGATTTCGCGGCAGCGGGAGCGACAATTCCGATAACATGGTGCAGAAAGCCGGGTCGCGATGGACACGCGATGTTCAGAAGAACGGCAGCACGGAAGCAGAAGCTCCTTGCAAGGCCGACGATGACGCCAGCGGGCAGGGGTCCTTCGCTCCGCTCCGGATGACAAAGATGGCTAGGGTTCTTGCGATGGCAAAGATGGCTAAATTCGCGCTCGTGATGGCGCTGGGGGCAGTGGCGCTGGGGCAGGCGGCTGCGCCGGGCCAGGATACTCCCAGCCCAGATACTCCCAGCCAGGGCAATGGACTGTTGATTGAACCGGAGAAGTTGCCGGATACGTATCCGCAGGAAGCTTACGCGGTGGAGCTTTATGGGAATGGAAATTACGTGCCGGTGCTGCAGTGGCGCGTGGAGAGTGGTGCGTTGCCGCCCGGGATCAAGCTGGAGGAAAACGGAGAGCTGCGGGGAGCGGCAGAGCGGGCGGGCGAATTTGAGTTTGTGGTGGGGGTGCGGGATAGCGGCAAACCGCAGCAGGCAGTGCAGAAGGTGTTCGTGATTAAAGTTGTGGAGGCCATCAAGGTGGATTGGAAGGTTCCGGCGCACGTCACCGCGAACCGGATCGATGGCAGCGTGGCGGTTTCGAACACGACACGAGACGATATGGACTTGACCTTCGATGTGAAGGCGGTCGCGGAGAACGGGCGGGCAACCGAGATCGGGTATCAGCATTTTCCGTTGAAGAGAGGAACGGTTGGGATGACGCTGCCGTTTGGCGAGACGCTGCCGCACGGCGCCTACGTCATCTACGTCAATGTGGTGGGCGAGGTGGCGAAACGGAATGCGATTTACCGGCAGCGCATGCAGACACCCGGGCCGCTGCAAGTGGTTGTGGGGCCTTAGGGCAGTGGCCAGTGGTCAGTGGCCAGTGGCCAGGTTTCAGTTTTCGGCTTGCGGATTTATCGGGCGGTACCGTGGTCACGTTGACTTGGGTTTGAGGTTTCTGGAAAAATAGGCGCGGGTTAGATCCCGAGTTTTTTGCTGCAGCGTGAAGTTGCGAAGTGATTTTATGGAACTGCTGCTCAATCTGGCGTGGGTGTTGCTGGTGCTGCCGGCTTACTGGCTGTGGCGGCGGGACGCGGGATTGCGGGCGGGGCGTTCGGTAACTTCACTGCAGTGTCTGCTGGCTCTGGGATGCGTGCTGGTTCTGCTGTTTCCCGTGATCTCGGCATCGGACGATTTGCACGCGATGAAGGCCGAGATGGAAGATTCCTCCATCAGCAAGCGCACGGTTCGGCAGGCTGGAAGCGACCGGAATTCAGCCTGGGTCCACCGGTTGCAAGGAGCTCCGGCTGTGGTGACGAGTGCGGTGAGGCTGGTTCCTCCGGAAGTCAGGCCGCTTGACGTTTCCTCCGCATGCGTATCGCCGGCGGCGAGGCCTTGCGTTTTCCACGGCGGCCGAGCGCCTCCGTTTTCCCTCCTTGGTTAGTTCGCCGAATCATTCTGGTTGCGTCGTTGTGTATCGCTGATGGGTTGAAGCAATAAATCCGCGGCGATTGCCCTCGTCTTTTTAGGAAATCCTTATGAGGGGACCCGGATACTAGAGAAATTCTGAGTCGCCGCGGCGATTGTGCCGGAAAGACCAGCAAGCTGCGTCTCTCCGGAGAGTTCGGAGAACTCCGAACGAGTTGGGACGGAGTAGTTGATGCTTAGAACATTCTTGTGCGTTTTGTCTTTTCGCGTTTTGGTGGTGGCAACGTTGAGTGTGAGATTGGCCTGGGCGCAGGCGGCGCCAGCGTCCCCACCTCAGGCGTTGCCTTCCCAGGTTTGGACCTGGGAGCAGGTGAAAGACCGGCTGGAGTTGAATAATCCCACGCTGTTGGCCGGGAAGCTGAACATCAGTGAACTGCAGGCGCAAGAGATCACGGCGCATCTGAGGCCGAATCCGCAGTTGACGCTGCTGGCGGATCAGATCGATCCGTTTCCAGGAGGGCCGGCGCATGGGCCGTTTGCCTACTGGCTGCCTTCGGCAACTGTGACTTATCTGCACGAGCGGGCGCGCAAGCGGGAACTGCGCACCGAGACGGCGAAAGAGGCGACGGCGATTGGAGTGTCGCAGCAACAGGACCTGGAAAGGAATCTGCTGTTCAATTTGCGGGGAGCGTTTGTGGGGACGCTGCAGGCCAAGGCGGTGCTGCAGTTTGCGAAAGAGAATCTGGAATATTACGACCACGTGCTGCAGATCAGCCGTGACCGGTTTCAGGCTGGAGATATTGCGCAGATTGATCTGGACCGGTTGGAGTTGCAGCGGGTGCAGTATGAGTCTGATCTGCAGACGGCGGACGTGAATTTGCGGACGGCGAAAATCCAGTTGCTGACGTTGTTGAATGATCGCACGCCGGTCGAACAGTTTGATGTGGAGGGCGTGTTCGATTTCAGCGATCAGATTGAGGCGCTCGATGCTTACCGGCAGATAGCGCTGGATACGCGTCCGGATTTGAAGGCGGCGGTGCAAACGGTGGAGATGGCGCAGACGAGCTACAAGCTGGCGGAAGCGAACGGATCGACGGATCCGACGTTCAGCTTCGATGTGGCGCGGAATCCGCCGATTGACGCTTACATTGGCTTCGACGTGAATTTTCCCCTGCGGATTTTTGACCGGAACCAGGGCGAGAAGCTGCGCACGAAGATCGACATCACGCGCAATGAACGGCTGCGCGACGCGGCCAAGGCGCAGGTGTTCAGCGACGTGGATTCCGCTTACGCCACTTTGAACAGCAACGTGATTCTGCTGCGGCCTTACAAGGCGAAATACCTGGCACAGGCGGTGCGGGTGCGCGACACGATTTTCTTTTCCTACCAGCATGGCGGAGCGTCACTGCTGGATTTTCTGAATGCCGAGAGCGATTACCGCGCGGTGCAGTTGAATTATGTGAATCTGGTGGGATCGTACTTGATGGCCGCGGCGCAGCTGAATCTCTCCGTAGGTCGTGAGGTGTTGCAATGAAGGTGGAATTCTCCTGGAAGAAAAGTCTGGTGGCGGGGGGTGTCGTCCCCTTCGGTGCGCTGCGCTTGCTCAGGGCAGGCTCTGAAGGGACTCGCTCCTCTGGCTGGGTTTCCCCGGACTTACGTCGGGGGCTAATGAATTTCCCTTCGGCTTCGCTTAGGGCAGGCTCCGCTTCGCGACTTGCGGTGCTGTCCAGCGCCGCGCGGTTGGCGGGGTTGGCCTTGTGTATGGCTCTGGCCGTCATGCTGGCCGGCTGCAATGACAACAAGGGAGACGCGAAGGCCGAGGCTCCTCCTACGGCGACCGTTGTGCCTGATCTGGATTCCAACAATTTCAAAGTGGACCATCCGGAGCAATTTCCGCTGGTGACGGCGGTTGAACATAAGGCCGCGCCACAGTTGAATGTCACCGGCGTGGTGCAACCCGATATCAACCGCGCGGTGCCGGTGATCTCGCTGGCTTCGGGGCGGGTGGTCGAGATCAAGGCCAGGCTGGGCGACACGGTGGAGAAAGGCCAGATATTGCTCAAGGTCCGCAGCAACGATGTGTCAGGAGCTTACGACACTTATTTGAAAGCCGCTAACGATGAGCGCCTGGCCCGTTTGCAATTTGAGCGGGCGCAGATTCTCTACGACAAGGGCGCGATCGCCAAGAGCGCACTGGAACAAGCCGACGATACCGAAGGCGATGCCAAGGCCGACCTCAACGCCGCGACCGAACAGTTGAAACTACTGGGCATCGACAAGGACCATCCTTCTGGGATTGTCGACATCACCGCTCCCATCGCGGGCGTGATTACCGACCAGCAAGTAACCAATGCGGCGGGCGTGCAAGGGCTGTCCGGACCGAATCCCTTTACAATTTCTGATCTTTCTTATGTCTGGATCATTTGTGACGTTTTCGAGAATGACCTTGATGCGGTGCGCGTAGGTGAGTCCGCGGATATCCGGTTGAATGCTTATCCCGGCAAGGTTCTGAAGGGGCGGATCGATAACATCCTGCCAGTTCTCGATCCCGGCATTCGTACCGCGAAAGTTCGGCTGGAAGTGCAGAATCCGGGACTGATGCGCGTCGGCATGTTCGCGACTGCGACCTTCTATGGAGGAACGCCGGAGATGCATGTCGCGGTTCCCGCCGCTGCCATTTTGCATTTGCATGACCGCGAGTGGGTTTATACGCCGATCAAGGCCGGGCATTTCAAGCGGATGGAAATAGTGACGGGGGCAATACTTCCCGGGAACCTGCAGGAAGTGGTTTCAGGGATCAAGCCGGGAGATCAGGTGGTGTCAAACGCTTTGGCGCTGCAGAACACGGTGGAGCAATAGATGATTCGCCGCGTCGTCGATTTCGCTCTGAACAACCGATTCATGGTTCTGGCGCTGGCGTTGATCCTGTTTGCCGGAGGAATCGTTTCGTTCAAGCGGCTGCCGATTGAGGCTTATCCTGACGTTGCGGATAACTATGTTGAAGTGATTACGCAGTGGCCGGGGATTTCTGCGGAACAGATCGAACAGCAAGTCACGATTCCGCTCGAAGTGGTCATGAACGGGATCCCGCATGTGGTGCACCTGCGTTCCTTCTCGCTGTTTGGACTCTCTGACCTGAAGCTGATTTTCGATGACGAGTCGGACAACGACTGGAACCGGGAGCGAGTGCTGGAGCGACTGAGCGAGGTCACGCTGCCGCCGAATGTGGTGCCGCAGATGGGTACGGACTGGAGCCCGGTCGGCCAGATTTATTTCTTCACGCTGCACAGCACGAATCCCGCCTATGACCCGATGGAACTGAAGTCTCTGGAAGACTGGGTGGTTGAGAAAAACTTCAAGGCGGTGCCGGATATTGTCGACGTTTCGAGCTTCGGCGGCCCAACGCGCGAATACCAGGTTCGCGTCGATCCCAACAAGCTGGTGGCTTACGGCCTGAGCTTGGCCCAGGTCGAACAGCAACTCACCAACAACAACATGAACGCGGGCGGCAGCTTCATTCAGGAAGGGCTGCAGCAGATTAACGTGCGTTCCGTGGGACTGGTCGACCGGGTGCACGACATTCAACAGACGGTCATCCTGACCAAGAGCGGCACGCCCATCCGGGTGAAGGATATTGCGGTGGTTGAGCAAGGTCCGAAGATCCGACTGGGGCAGTTCGCCAAGGCCATTCACCGCGACGACGGAAAGATCGTTGATAACGACGATGTGGTTTCGGGCATCGTACTGTTGCGGAAAGGCGCGGCGGCGGATACGGCGCTGCAGGGAATCCACAAGAAAGTGGAGGAACTGAACAGTCACATTTTGCCGCCGGGGGTGAAGGTCGTTCCCTTCATCGATCGCAGCACCCTGGTGCACTTCACCAGCCACACCGTGCTGCACAACCTGACGGAAGGAATGATCCTGGTATCGATCATTCTGTTTCTGTTTCTCGGCAATATCCGGGGCGCGTTGATTGTTGCGGCGACGATTCCATTCTCGCTGTTGTTCGCGTCGATCTGCCTGGATTTGAGACACATTCCGGCAAACCTTTTGTCTCTGGGCGCGCTCGATTTTGGCATGGTGGTCGACGGCGCGGTGGTGATGATCGAAAACATTGTGCGCCATTTAGGCTACAAGAACGACGATACGAAAACTCCCAACGAAAAAATAAGCGAAGCCTCGCACGAAGTGCAGCGGCCGGTGTTCTATGCGATTGCCATCATTATTACCGCCTACTTGCCGATCTTCACACTGCAACGCGTCGAAGGTCGGCTGTTTCATCCCATGGCCTGGACGGTGGCGTTTGCGCTGCTTGGCGCTTTGCTGTTTTCGATTGTGATTGCACCGGTGCTGGCGAGTTTCGCGTTCGCGAAGGGAGCGAAGGAATGGCATAACCCGGTCATGGTGTTCGTGATCGACCGCTACCGCGTGGCGGTGCGGTGGGCAATTCGCCATCGCGCGGTTACGGTCGGGGTGGTCTTGTTCATGGTGGGCGTGGGGACTTATCTTGCCTTCGGCGGTGCAATAGGCTCTGAATTTCTGCCCCACCTGGATGAAGGCGCGCTCTGGGTGCGAGGCACGCTGGCTCCGAGCGCTGGGCCAGACGAAGGCATCCGGGTATCGAATCAGGCGCGGATCATTCTTTGTTCTTTTCCCGAGGTTCCGCAATGCACGAGTCAGACGGGGCGGCCGGACGACGGCACGGACACGACCAGCTTTTTCAATACCGAGTACTTCGTCGATCTGAAACCGAAAGAAGAATGGCGGCCGGTTTTTCACGAGAACAAAGACGAATTGATTGCCGCCATGAGTCGCGAACTGAATGACAAGATTCCAGGCGTGGTTTGGGGTTTCTCTCAGCCCATCGAAGACAACATGGAGGAGGCAGTCAGTGGAGTAAAAGGCGAGTTAGCCATCAAGGTCTACGGCGATAACTTGAAGACGCTGGAAGAAAAAAGCGCCGAGATCGCCGGCATTATGGGGACGGTTAAGGGAGTCGAGGACCTGGGCGTCTTTCATGTGCTGGGCCAGCCCAACCTGAACGTAACAGTAGACCGCGATGCGGCGGCGCGTTACCAGATCAACGTCGCCGACGTGCAGGATGCGGTGCAGACCGCGGTGGGTGGGAACGCGCTGACCCAGGTTCTCAAGGACGAGGCGCGATACGATCTGACCCTGCGCTATCTGCCGCAATACCGGAATACGCAGCAAGCGATCGAGAACATCCGTCTGCTATCGCCCTCTGGAGAACGGGTGTCGCTGGCTCAGTTGTGCAAGATTAGCGAAGCCGATGGCGGCTCGGAAATCTACCGGGAAGGCAATCAGCGTTACGTTGCTATCAAGTACAGTGTCCGGGGACGCGATCTGGGCGGCGCGGTAGAAGAGGCGATGAAGAAAGTGAACGACCAAGTGAAGCTGCCGTCGGGATATCACATCGATTGGGCGGGAGAATATGCGAGCCAGAAGCGGGCCAACGCGCGGCTGCTCATCGTGCTTCCGATCACAATCCTCATCATATTCATCTTGCTTTACACGATGTTCCAATCTTTCAAGTGGGCCGTGCTGATTATGGCGAACATTGCCATCGCGCCGATTGGCGGATTGCTGGCTCTTCTGATTACCGGTACGAATTTCAGTGTCTCCTCCGGCGTAGGCTTCCTGGCGTTGTTCGGGGTGTGCGTGCAAACCGGAGTCATCATGCTGGAATACATCAACCAGCTTCGTGCCCGGCGCTTCACCATTGAGGACGCTGCCGTGGAGGGTGCCGTGCTGAGGTTGCGGCCGATCATGATGACGATGTTAGTAGCGACTCTGGGATTGTTGCCAGCCGCGCTTTCGCACGCCATTGGTTCCGATTCTCAGCGCCCATTCGCAATCGTCATTGTCGGAGGTCTTATCGCTGCTCTCATCATGAGCATCTTCCTGTTGCCCACCCTCTATGTGTGGGTAGCCGGCGAGCGCGATGTGCTTCCCCGGGCCGAAGAGGGATTCGAGGTGGGCGAGCATGTGGATTAGGCTGCGAGTTGTGTATCCTGAATGCATAGACCTGCCGACCGGAACCAATCCATGGCTGAAGAGTCCAACACGCCGCTGGAAGAAATCCTGGCCCGCCAACAGCTCGACCTCGGCCGGCTTAAGGACGCGCTCGGCCTGCTGGGCGTCAGCGCGTGTGCATGGTGTAAGAAGTTTCATCGCCGATCGGATTCCGGTGCGCTCTTCGACGCCGGCGAACTGATTTGCTACGGCTGCGTTCCCGAATGGTGGCCGCAACGTTCGGCGCAACTGAACACAAAGGACCGAGAAAGCCTCGAAGGCAAGCTGGTGTTCTGGCTGCGCGACTACCATCATGCCGAATTGTTCAAGGATCCTGGCAAACTTCCGGAGCCTTCCTTGCAGGAGCTGCACATTGTGGCGAACTGCCTGGAATGCCGAGGGACAGGCAAGCTGCTAGGGGATGAGCGCTGCCGCTATTGCGAGGGGCGCGGGACGGTGTGGGTGATCGTCTCGCGGAAGAACTGAGAACTGCTTCAAAAAAATTAAGAGTTCCGAGGTGGTGTTTGGTCCATTCGTCTCAGCCAGTAGCTCGCTTTTAGACCCTTGCTTGACCTGCTGTCGCTGCTTCCCTTGCGGGCCGCTGCGCGCGATCTTCGCTTGGGCTCCGGGCTCACCGCCAACCGGACAAACCTACCTAACGCCTCGGAACTCTGTCTTGCCTTTAACTGGGTTTCCCGTTCTTCTCGACCAGCGCTTTGCTATAGACCCTTGCTTGCCTTCCCGCTACGTTTTGCAACGTTGAGGGTGACATCGCTTGAGCCCCGGACGCCGCACCAACCGGAAAAACTTAAGAAACTGTCAAAGAACGATTTCCTTTGTACTCTTTCTAATTTTGGAGTCAATCGAAAGTGTGCGGCTTTATCTCTCGCGTTTTCAATCGAGTGCAAGCCGTCCACAGGCCATTGACCGGATTTTGTGCAACCGGTTGCGGCGGTTTCGTGCAAAGGCCAAGGCGGACGCGATTTTTGCGATTCCCGAATGGAGGCTGGCGGGAATTGGGAGTTTTCGAGGGGTTCCCGCAGTTGTGAAAATCGGGCGAAAGCCTTGCTGGGCGGGTTGTCTGGTAAGTCTGGCATCCCAGAAAAAGGGGGAGTTCCAAGGGTTAAACCGGGCGTGTTTGGCTGAATACTAAGGTTTAAGGCTTAATTCCTTGACAAGACGGGTAAGTCTGCTAAAGTTCGAGAAAAGCGGCTAATCTACGATTAGCCCCACAGGTGCCCTGTCTATGAAGAACGTTTACGAGGTTTTGCGGCAGAAAGAAATGGAGTTGACCCGGCTGGAGAAAGAAGTGGAAGCGCTGCGGCTGGTGGCTCCGTTGCTGTCCGAAGGCATGGAAATGAACTCCGACGCGGCGAAGGCAGTGCTGCCTACGGCCGTGAACGGACCGCAGCAACCGATTCGCATCCCGGCGCCTCCCGTGGTTGCGGCGGCGCAGCCGGTGCGCGCTGCCGGCTGGGACGATACCGCCAAGCGCTGGCCGTAAATCGGGTGTCTGCGTCGGGCCTATTTTTGTCGGCTCCGGCTTTTGAGTTCGCGCTCCCTGCCAGCCTGGGACCACGTCCCAGGCTGTCGTGTTTCTAGCGCTAGCGGCTGAGCTGAAATCTCTGGCGTCATGCTGAGCGTAGGCTGCTTTTTTAGGAGGAGCGAAGGATCTCCTGCAGCGCTGCCAGCAGGCGGTCTACTTCTTCCACAGTGTTGTAATGGACGAGCCCGATGCGCAGGAACCCTCCGGATTTTTCCACGTCGAGTCGCTCGGTCAGGTTCAGCGCGTAATAGTTTCCATCCCAGGTGAAGAAGCCGCGGTCACCTAGTTTGGTGGCGAGGGCCAGCGGAGTTTGCTCGGCCGTCTGATTTATCACGCGCACCGCCAGCGTGGGGCACCGCCAGGCGAAGCACGAGGGATCGGTGATCCCGTAGATCTTCAACCGTGGAATTTCCGAAAGTCCTGTTATCAGTCGATTCATCAGCGCGTGTTCATGGCGATGGATCGATTCAAAAGCAGCGACGATGGCCGTGCGGCGAGTGGCGGATTCAGGACTTGCGCGGCGGCCGAGATCGGCGATGTACTCGACGCAGGCCGCGATGCCGGCGATGCATTCATGATTGAGCGTGCCCCACTCCCAACGGTTGGGGATAGCGTCGGTGAGCGGACGCACTTTGTAAGGACGCAGCCGCTGCAGATGTTCGCGTTTGCCGAAGAGAACTCCCATGTGCGGGCCGAAGAATTTGTAGGTCGAGCAGACAAGGAAGTCGCAATCGAGCGCGGCGACATCGATCAGGCCATGCGGGCCGTAGTGTACGGCGTCGACATAGGCGAGCGCCCCTACGGCGTGCGCTAGGCGGACAATCTCTTTGACGGGGTTGATGGTGCCGACCGCGTTCGAAGCGTAACCGATCGCGACGAGTTTGGTTTTGGAATTGAGCTTCGCCGCGAGATCTTCGACGTCGAGAGTGCAGTCTTCTGGATGGAGTTCCGCCCAACGAATCGTTATCCCTTTTTCTTCGAGCGCTAGCCACGGCGAAACATTGGCGTCGTGATCGAGGCGCGTGACCAGAATTTCGTCGCCGGGACCGAGGTCGCGGCCTATCGCACGCGACATGGCGTAGGTCAGCGTGGTCATGTTGGGGCCGAAGACGACTTCATCGGCGCCGCAGTTTAGAAAATCAGCCATGGCGGCGCGGGCTTCGGCGAGCATGGCATCGGTGTTGCGGCTAGTCGCGTAGGCTCCTCCGGTGTTGGCGTTGTCGCGGGCGAGGTAGTTGGAGATAGCGTCGATGACGCGCTGCGGAACTTGCGTTCCGCCGGGGCCGTCGAGGAATACGGCGGGATGTCCGTTGACCGTTTGGGCGAGCGCGGGGAATTGGGCGCGGACGTAGTGGAGGTCGAGGGCGGTGGTGGTGGTGGCTTCAGTCGTCGGCATGGCAGTTATTTATTTTTATCACGATGACGCACTCGCTGGCCGACCTGGCGGCGGGGAGGTGCGGCGGATGTTCGTCAATAAGAGATTTCCCGGTGAAGTTTGTTGCAGGTCGCGAACGGCTCGCGGAGACGATGGCCGCAAGTCCACAAGTCCAGACACTTCGGCGAACGAACTCGGTAGTAATAGTAATCTTCTCCGCCCCAATGAGAACCGCACGCCCAGAGGTAAATGCATTTCGCGGACCGGAACCGTATGCTCGAGAAAACTGGATAAATCATCGACGGTTCTGCCGTCACGGTCACGCGGTTTTCTGATTGCGTGACGTGTGACCCAACCGCTTCTGGGCAAGGCCAACCCGGGCTGGCGACAATTTGGAATGAATAGACGAGTGATTGGGCGGTTAATTCATCTTCGCAGCCTCGGCACGCAAACCTGGACTGTTGGACGCTGCTCAATGCGGCTGCTGTGAGCATGGGGTGGCCAGTCAACACGACGGCAGATTGAAGGCGGCCGTCTTTTCGGACTTCAACTCTTATTTTAACGTCGCCGGTGATATTTGCTTGTCGTGCGAGTGGGGGGTACTTGGGAGTGAAGAGGCTAACCATGGTGACGTCAGCTTTTGACCCTCCTGAGCGCGAATCGGTCTGCCCGAATGCGCCGTAAGTTAGTCCCAAGGCCAGGAAAACCACGATTCGCGCGGCTTGTTTCACAATTGCACTCTACTCCAGGGGTTGAGCTCATCCAACGTTACTATCGGTTCGTGCAAATTATGGACGTTGTTTGGGTTTGAGAAAGAAATACGTTCGATACACATGATGATCCGCGAGATCCTTCACTCCGCCTGAAGAACGGCTGCGTTCAGGATGACGCCGCCGCTGTAATGATGGCGTTATTTGGCCTTATTTCAGGCTCACGACGTTACGGCCCGCACAAAATCCGCCAGCATCCCATACGCAGTCGCGTAGAGGCCGGGATTTTCTTCGGTGATGGCGAGGCCGGGGAAGATGTCGGTTTCGAAATAGATGTAGGACGATGTGCCCGAAATCTTTCCCATCGGGCTGCTGCTTAACACTTTTTCAGGCGCGACGCTCGCCTTTACGCCGTCCCCTACGCGCTGCGCCCGGCAGACGAGTTTGAACGGCCAGCCATCGCGACGGCCGTTGCGGACGGCGTTGGTGGTCAGTTCGCGAATGCCTTCGCGATGGATATCTTCGAGGCGGATCGGCGTATCCATCAGCACCCTAATCAGCGCAGCCGTTTTTACTGCGGCGTCCCAGCCGTCGATATCGTGCGTGGCATCGGTCTCGGCTACGCCTAACGCTTGCGCCTTCTTCAACGATTCGTCGAAGCTTAGGCCGTTTTCCATTTCGCTCAGGATCACGTTTGTGGTGGAATTCAGGATGCCGTGAAATCCCTGCAGGTGGATGACGGGCAATTCGTGAAACAAAGAGAAAATCGGGACGCCATCCATCACCGTGGATTCGAACAGGAAGCGCTTGCCTCGCGCGTCTGCCAGGTCGCGGAGTTCGCGGTAGGCGTGGACGATCGGTCCTTTGTTGGCGGTGATGGCGTGGGCTCCGTGCTCAAGTGCGGCGCGGATGTGATCGATGGCGGGCTGGCCGGTTTCGACATTGAGCGCGGTGGCTTCGAAGAGGACGTCGGCTTTGGCTGTTTTCAGCCAGTCGCGGACGTTAGTTGACTTCTGATCAGATTCCCGGCTGTCAGCGGGCGAGGGCGCCGGCTCCACACAGGCCCTTTCCACGCTCGCGAGATCCAGACCATCTGGGTCGGCGATCCATCCCATATGGCGGGTTGCGATTCCCGTAATGCGGAAGGAAATTCCGTGACGCTCATGGAGTTCCTGTCTGCGGTCTTCGAGCAGACGGGCAAGCGTGCGGTTGACGTTGCCGAAGCCGAGGAGGCAGAGGTTGTAGGTGTGAATTGGATCGCCTCGCCTAGCCCATTACCGTGGTGTGCTCGGGCTTTACCTTGTAGATGACTCGCACTTCGCCGGGCTGGCTGTAGGGATACTTGTCGACGCCGAGATATTTCTTGGCCATCTTGTCGATGTGGGCGCTGGCTCCGTCTTCAGTGATTTCGACCACGCGGCCGCGAATTTCCAGATAGCGATAAGGATTCTCCGGGTCCATCAAAGTCATCGCGACGCGCGGATCGCGGCGGACGTTTTTATCTTTCTGGCGTCCCTTGGCGGAATTGAAAATGATGTGTTCACCATCAAAGTCGCACCACACCGGCGTGACTTGCGGACTGCCGTTGGGCATCAGGGTGCCGAGGTTGGCGAAGGCGCGCTTCTGAAACAGATCGCGGTATTTCTCGGGGATGACTGATGACATTAGGGCCTCCTCGCGGCGCTGCCGTGGAATCGAAAGGACATTATAGACGGGAGCGGCCAGGACTGCGCTGATTTGCTGCGCGGCGGCAGCCCCGAGTATTCTTGCAGCCACGAATTCTACTCATGGCGGAGGAGACCGTATGCGGCTGAAGCCGCGGTTCGCATCTATCTGGTTTTACGGCACGACTGGAAGTCGCGTCCGCTCAAAGCAGGGTCGCAGATCGAAGTTCGTCCTGCTGGGGGCGATGATTTTTCTGCTTTCGGTGCTGGCGTCGGCGCAGACCAGCAAGTATCCGCAGACTATCGTCTTCATGACCGACTTCGGCGTGGTTGATGATTCCGTCGCGCTCTGCCGGGGCGTGATGTATTCCATCATGCCCGACGTTCGCATCGTCGACCTCACGCATCAGGTAACGCCATTTTCCATTCTCGACGGCGCGCGCTTTCTTTATGGGGCAACGCCTTATTTTCCGGCAGGCACGGTTTTTGTGGTTGTGATCGATCCCACCGTGGGCAGCACGCGCAAGGCGATCGTCGCCAAATCGAAGCGCGGACAATATTTCGTGCTGCCCGATAACGGCCTGCTCACGCTGGTGGAACAACGCGACGGCATCGAGGGCGTGCACGAGATCACAAATATGGATTGGATGATTGGCGGCAAGCTGTCGTCGACGTTTCACGGCCGCGACATTTTTTCTCCCGCCGGAGCGCACGTGGCGCGCGGTGACGACTGGACCACCGCTGGCCCCGAGGTCCCGATCAAAGATCTCGTGCGCCTGAATTTGCAGATAGCCAAGCTCGATGACCGGGGATTGACGGGGGAAGTGATTGCGACGGACGGTCCATTTGGCAATCTTGTGACCAACGTCGATGCGGAAGTTTTCTTCAAGCTCGGCTATCAGCGCGGTCAGGAGGTTCCGGTGAAGTTGGGTGACAAGGAGATGAAGATCAAGTTCGTGCGGACCTTCAGCGATGTGGCGCTGGGGCAACCGCTCTTATATATCGACTCACGCGGACACTTCGCCATGGCCGTGAATCAGGGGAGCTTTGCCGCGGTCTACGGAGTAAAGCCACCGGTGGAATTGTTTATTCCGAGGGCGGGAAGATAACTACTCATCGCCTTGAATGCGCGGCAGCACGGCGCGCAGCAACGCCTCGAAACTTGTCTTGACGCGCTCTCCGGTTTCCATCACTTCCTGATGCGAGAGCGGCTGGTCAAGGATCCCCGCCGCCATATTGGTGACGCACGAGATGGCTAGCACTTTGATTCCCATGTGACGCGCGGCGATTACCTCGAACGCAGTCGACATGCCAACCAAATCGGCGCCGATAGTTCGCAGATAATTGATCTCGGCAGGCGTTTCGTAGCTGGGACCGAGCAGCGCCGCGTAAACCCCTTCGTGCAGCGTCATTCCCAGTTTGCCG
>Ga0210388_10000667_pt1 | contig 27572 bp, 64 predicted proteins | sample IncBWC19OmetaG_FD_155485 | JGI IMG/M metagenome (GOLD analysis project Ga0210388, IMG submission 155485) | Forest soil microbial communities from Barre Woods Harvard Forest LTER site, Petersham, Massachusetts, United States - Inc-BW-C-19-O ...
GAGGCCACGAAAGAGATCCCGGTATGAACGAGATTACCGAGGTAGAGCGGGCTGTGGCCGCGCTAATGGAGGACGCCTTGGCTCCGGGCTTTCGTACGCGATTGCGAACTGAGGATGGCTGTGAGGCGATCAGGAAGCACGCTGAGGCTATCTGGGGTAGGCCGTGCAAGGTTACGGTGTCTGAGGACGGCCGCCGTTTCTGGATCGCGCCCGAGCTTGACTTTGTGGAGATCACGTGTACACTGAGTCCCGCGACATGAGATCGAGACCGAGCATCGAGGACGCCAAGTGGCTTCAGAGGACGCTAGAACTAGGACACACTCATCTGGTCTGGCTAGACGAGGGCGGCTTTGTGATCGCTCACACCGATGATGAGAGACGCAAGGCCGAGACTCGCCCCCTGTACCTAGAGACATGTCCGCTGCATTGGTGGCTGACCTACTCAACGGAGCGACCCGTCAGCGCTACTGGCTGGTACACGGTTGAGATGGACAAAGAGCCACCTATAACGGTCAAGCCCCTGCAAGTGGCGTGACCGTGCGAGTGTTGCCGCCACAGACAGCAATCGAGGCTGTAACTCAGATCCTCGATGATGTAGACCGCGAGAACATCGTCGCAACGAATGCGGCGCTCGCCAAGTACATCGTGCAGTCTCTCTGCGCTCATGAGTGGCACGTAGACGATTCGGGCATGGAGTTCAAGTCCAACCCGCCACGGCTAGCGCGTTTGTGTCTGATCTGTGAGAAGACGGACACTATCTCGGTCACCGATCATAGGCGAGCTACTACTGACTGCCAGGACGCAGAGTTCGACTGTGACACTCGATGCCGGTGGCCCGAGTGTCTGTGATGCTCGAATGGACTGAGTGGGCAGCCATCTATCTTAGAGGCTGGGAAGACTCACGAGACAACAACGGAAAGCTGCTACCGGCGTTCCTGAAGGCGGCATGGGAGCGCTATGAGGCGACTAAGCCTCGCTTGCGGTGCCAGCGGTGTCTCAAGTTCCAATGCGAGTGTAACCCTCTTGTACGCAGCATTGGCATCTCAACCGAGGGCGGCTTCGTTACCGTTACTCAGTGTCGTGTGTGCCTCGAATACGGACCGGCGTGTCGCTGTGCCTGAGCCCGAGATCATCCACGTCTGTCCCAACTGTGATCGACTGTTCGATTCGCCGTCTATATGTCTAGACGATGGATCTCACACAGTGGCTCATGACTATCGCTGCCAGGGCGAGTGCAGCATGTGCCATGGTGCCGACGCCTGTGGCATTATGGGTCGCTCCTGTATTCCGTGTGGCGGGTGTGCATGATGGCACGGGAGTTTGAGCTAGGCCCGAACGGTGAGTGGCCGCCACACATGATGGATCACAGCGACATGGTGGCGAAGATCTGGGCGATCTGTGAGTACGTCGAGTCACACTTCATCGAGGTACGTGGTGAGCCCGACGAGGATCTGAGTCTGATGGTTTGGGATGACGAGAAGCAAGAGACCCGCGTCACCCTCAAGTGGACCGTGCCCTACGAGCTTGAGTGCGTTGGGTGTGGCGAGCTTGTGCCACGTCCAGAGCATCACTACGGCAGTCAGGGCAATGGCCGCCACCAATGGGCTAAGAGGGTCGGAGACGAGCTTGTGCCGTTCGTGCTAAAGGAGGGTCAGGAGTGATGGACGAGCAAGACTTCCCGTGCAAGTGGTACGAGTGCGACTGCGAGTACATCTGTCCCGAGATGAAGGCGTATCTCGAAGACGAGATCATCCTGCCAGGCACAGAGCTAGAGGGAGAGACACCCGATGAATGCTAAGACCGTACGCCTGCTCGCATACGCCGACACAATCGAGGATGCGCTTCAGCACATGTTCGTGAAGATCAGACGCACCATACGCAATGAGCCTAGCAAGCCCCACGGTATTCCCGTTCGCGTGGCCGTCCCTAAGTCATGGGTGGGTCACCCCGGGAGTGACGATTGTGCAGATGACTGTATCGAGCACGAGACGTGTCGCTGATGGAGCCGCTATCGCGATGCCCATACTGTGACGTGCGTCACCCGTTCATCGACTATTGTCCTGACAAGCCCAAGACGCTACCGTTTGCACAGGTCACAATGCCCGTTCAGAATAGTTGCACATGCACATCGGATTCTTGGGTGCCGTGCGAGCACTGTATAACCTATCTGGCGGAGGTCGAATCGTGGAGGCGCTTGACATGAGCCGCGCCACGTTTCGTAACAGGCTGGCCCACTTCATCGCAAACGTGGCCTTCCGCTTCATCGCGGACGACGACTACGAGCGTGAGATCGAGTGGTACATGGTCTATGCCCGACGCAGCATGCGGCGCGACTACTTGACAGGACGAGGCGTACCGCCTAAGATCGAGTGGGACGATGAATCATGGAGACGCTTTGACACTCCCGCCTGAGCTTGTGAAGCGCATAGAGCGTGCTGGTGGCTCACAGCGTGGCCACGAGAAGTGCATCATTTGCCGAGGCGCATGGGATGACTGCGACTGCACGCGCGACGACATCGATGTGGTGCTCAGGGCCTATCACAGCGAGAAGGATCTCGCCAGGGTGCTCAAGCGTGCCGCGTACAGGAGGCCAACATAATGGGCTGGTCACGAGGCATCAACACCGAGGGTCGCGCGGTTGGTTACTCCGTACAAGCTCTGTGCGATCAAGAGGGCTGTGATGTCAAGATTGATCGCGGTCTCTACTACGTCTGTGGCGGCATGCACGACGGCGACGAGCACGGGTGCGGTGGGTACTTCTGTGGTAACCACCTAGCCTATTACTGCGACGATGACGAGGCCGACGACCCTGAGACTGTGCAGCTATGCGACAAGTGTGGCATCGAGTACGAGTTGGGTGACATATGAACGTAGTCGTTATCAAGCCGCGATACGGTGTCGAGCCCATTGACATCGTACACTTCCTTAGGTGCGAGTTTCAACAGGTTGGTCAGAGCGGCAACCCGTTGATCAATGCTGACATCGATGTTGTCGAACAGACCTCAACCGAGCGTGAGGCCGTGGAAGAGGCCACGAGGTTGCGGGTAGAGCTTGGACGACTGAGACAGAGGCACGCGGAGCTTCTGGGGAGGCTCGTGACCCTGACGGAGCAGGCCCGATGCTAGGTTGGCTCAGATGCCTTCTTGGCCACGACTGGCGCTGCACCTGTGTCACATTCAACGGGCGACCCCACTATCGGTATCACTGTACCCGATGCTCAACTTACTCAAGGATGTACCCGTGCTGAGCCGAATTGCAGCACTCCAGGACATGCACGCTTCAGGACTTACGATGGCGTGGCAGGCCGTACGAGATCGTGTCAGCAGCCAACCGATTGAGTGTCCCGATTGTCCTCCCGGACTAGCACGTATCGACTGCCCCGGTCACTACGAGCCTGTCACGTTACTCACTCGCTTCCTAATGTGGTTGGGTGGCCACACATGGTCATGATCAAGTGGTGGCGAGCAGAGGCGTTCATCCTGTCAGGCTGGCGTCGTACCTACATCGAGGCGGCCCTACAGCGTATTGAGCTTAGAGAGCTTCAGGAGCGCTGTGAGCACGTATGGCAGAGCGACGGCGCACCGATGCTCTGTGAGCGCGTCTACTGTGTACACTGTGACTTCCAGTGCTATCCCAAGCTATGATCACCAACGACGACATCGAGGTCTACACCGAGGGCGACTGCTTTGTGCTGGCACAGGCGGTCCACGAGATCACAGGCTGGCCCATGTGTGCGTTCTCATACGACAACACACCTGATCTTCACGCCTTCGTGATGACACCTGATGGCAAGTATCTCGACATCGAAGGTAAGCACACACCAAAGCAACTGCGTAAGAAGTGGCAGTGTGGGCTAGACATCAACGAGTACACAGTCGATGAGTTCAAACTGTGGGGCGAGCCCAACTACGACATAGGCGGAGAGCGTGCTAGAGAACTGGCACAGCATCTCATTGAGACGACATGAGCGATCACGAGACTACACCCGACGCACTCACCAAGCTCGCTAGCGAAGCGGCCACACGTATCCCCATCGTCCACTCCAATGACCTAGGAGGACCGCGAAGCTTATTCTCCAAGTTCGTAAGTCACAGTGGACGCGGTAGCGGGCAAGCACATATCGACCCGCACTCGGACCTGTGTAAGCACGGTAAGGCCATCTGGTGCGATGAGTGCGACGGCCATGTTGGGTGACCTTCTGTTCATCGCTCTAGGTGCGCTGCTCTATCTCGCCCTAACCCATTGGGATCGAGTGATGCAATTGGTATGGCTTGGCATCTTCTGGCCCTGGTATTGGCTGTGGCTGCTTAGGCGCTGGGTCGTAGCACACTGGCCGCGTTGTTTGCGCTGGTGTACGTGTCATGTTGATGTGATCTTTGGGCGGTTCCACGATCACTACTGTCCACGACACGGCGACCCATCATGAATAATGAGCGCGGGGCCACGGCTATGGACACAATCATCTCCGTGGTCTTCAGGGCGGGCTATAGGCTTGGTCATACAGCGGGCACGTTCCGCATGCGGGGTTGTGATACTTCAGAGGATGAGATCTTCGCGGCAATGAATGAGTGGCGCGAGGCTACGGGAGTGAACGAGTTGCTAGAGCGCCAATACAGTGAGGTTGATCGATGAGCAAGCTTGAACGGTTCGCGCCGTACACAACGGACGCCATTGTCCACATCACTGGCTGCTATGCTGGCGATGTGGATGACAAGGTAGTGGCCGATCTCTTGATCAACTTCGACAACCGGCTCAAGGCCCTGGAGCGTCCTAAAGCACCCTTCAACGTTGGTGAGTTCGTGGCGCTGAACGATGCTGAGGGCCTGAGAGCGGCTGGTCTTGGTCATTTGGCCAAGGATGCACCGTCACAGCAATGCAGCGTGTGTGACCGCAAGACGTGGGATCAGGGCTCATTCAATCGTGCCTGTCTCATGCTACAACCGAGCGGCTACAGATGCCGAGGCAGATTCAGATGAGAGTGTACGTGGACTGCTTAGTCGGCGGCATTGATCGCTACAGCGAGGGGTTCTACGGCGGCTCGTGGGACAAATGCAAGGAGGCCGCCCACATAGTGGCGGCGCGAGTCAGAACGGATGAAGATATCAGTTACCAGATCAGCGCCCAGCGGCCAGGCTTGATCCGCATCGTCCTAGACCGTGAGCGGCTCATCGATGAGATCGTAGACCCATGCACGGAGATCATCCAAGCGGTCCTGATCGTTGACACACTCATTGAAGGCGTGGCACACATCCTCACCATTGAGCTTGACTCATGAGAGTTCTGCCATCCTGCACACAGTGTGGACGACGCCACTTGCCTATGGGCATTGTGAGCGGAGGCGGCGCACCTATTCACTCGCCCTTCCATCGTCACACGACGCCTGACTACTTCTATCAGCCGCTCTGTCATGTGTGCGGCTTCCCACTGCATCGCATACCTATCAGCATGCCGACTGTCACACGGAGCTTCACACTGTGAGACGGCACACCATTCACATCTCATGCTGTCGCTGTAAGCGCCGTGCAGACATCTTCGCTCCCGTGACACTCGCACAGGGGCTCAGAACACTAGGCTGGCGCGTTCTGCGTCGTACACGGTTCATCACTCTCATCGTCTGTGAGCGGTGCATATGATCCCGCACGATCCCGAGGGCTATCGCAAGCAGCGTGAAGCGCAAAGAGGCACTGATGGAGAGTATCCAGCAGCGTCTCTATGGCAATTGGGAGCCGGATCTTGTGCTTCCGCCGCTGGCTAGCGGACAAGTGATTACGGCCGAGGACATCCCAGATGTGAACGAGCGGCTCAAAGCCTCTCACTACTCAGGCATACCTTGCACAGTGTCACCGGAAGAGTATTGGGAGATCACACTGCCAGCGAAAATCGCGGGCAGCCAAGCGGCCCAACCCTCTCCAAGAGTACAAGGAGCGATACAATGACTAAGCCGGGGAATTACACAGTCAAGTCGTGCATCGAGCACCTGACAAAGATCGCACAGTCCAGGTCACCGGCTCAAGAGTTCAAGTGGCTCGTGGACAACTACGATTGGATGATCGGACCATTGCTGCGGGCAGGAGCGCAGAGTGGTGAGGATGACGAGGCAGAGCCCGGGGACGAGTATCCGGCTGGTTCGGGTCCGTACGGCTTCTAGCCGTGCCCGGCATCAGGCGGGCCAGCGGGCCAGAGAGCTACCCTTGTCCGTGTCCTTAGTGTGTTGGTCTCGTACCCTCGCCCTAGGCTGTTCCAACCTGCATCCTATCCCGACACATCGCTCCACATCCTGACACTCAGGCCCACTTGCACTATATACACGCACGCGAGCCGACGTATCCTATCTCACCAGCCCATCCCAATCGCCTGATATCCCTCGCTGGCCCTCCTTCCCCTACGCACGCGGACGGCACCACCAGCCTGACTGTGAGTGTCAGTTACCCGAGCGGACAGGTGACACAGTAAGGTTGACAGTGACACAGTGAGAAAGGGAGCGGCACACATCCCTCTCAGCCCTAGGCCAACTAGGCAGCATCACCAGTAAGTACGGGAGTGTCACTCTCCGCGAGTGTCACAGTCAGTGTCATCCGCTCTGATATAATGACAAAGGCACTGTGCCAGTGACACTTGACACAGCGCTCCCACTGTGCTAGCTGTCCACTGGTCTAGCTTGACAAACCGTCCGTCGTGTGATAGGAGGGCTCCCCTATGAATGGCCTGCGATCCCTCCCGGACCGCGACAGGATTTTCACAGAATGGGTCCTTACATTGCGAACTACGTGCGATATCATTGACATGGCTGGTACAATGGGTCCCATGTTCATATACGATGACGGCAGTCGTGAGGCTGCTGGCTACAAGGGTTCGACGGGGGACTGCGTGACGCGGGCGATAGCCATTGCGACTAGGGTCCCATATCAAGAGGTCTACGACCGGCTGGCCTACATGGGCAGTATGGAGCCTCCCTCCAAGCGGCGTAGAGGCAAGAGCCATCCACGGACCGGCGTACACCGCGTGACGTACGAGCAGCTTCTAGCGGACCTTGGCTGGTTCTGGACCCCGACCATGTTCGTCGGGCAGGGATGCAAGGTGCATCTGCGAAAGGACGAGTTGCCTGCGGGCCGCTTGATCGCTCGTCTGTCAAAGCACGTCTGCGCTGTGATCGATGGGGTGGTCCATGACACCCACGATCCGTCCCGCGATGGGACCCGGTGCGTCTACGGGTACTTCAGCCAATGAGTCCCTACATCGCAACCGCGACCAGTGTGGTCAAGAAGGCTGCCCTGGCCGTGCCGCAGTTCATCGAGTCCCTGTTCCGTGGAGGGCGGCATCTGTGAGACTTACCGACTCCCAAGCTCGCAATGTAGCCGGGGACATCGCCACGTCCATCGGGATGGAGGGCGACCCTCTACTCCGGGTCCTCCGCCGTAATCTCACAGAGGACGAGCAGCAGGAGCTATGGACGGCAATCCGGGACGGGCTGGTCGCAACGCTGGCCGACTTCGAGTTCCTCGATCCTGAGACGGTCCCTAAGATCGACCCCGCTGAGGCTTGGGCGCATGATCACAGGGGAGTCGGGTTCCAGCGGCCAAACGGCCGAGTAGTCTATGAGGTCACCGGAGAGGTTCAGCGCTGGACTCGTGGGATCTACGTTCGTAACGTGCCTCTTGTGAAGCGGTCGAGCGACGGGTTCGTTGTTCCCATGACAATGGCGGAACTGCTCGCTATGGAAGAGCTTGACTAGAGTTCACATAACCCGCCAGTACGCCGTCCTCGATTACGAGGGTAAGCGCCACTGCGCCAACTGTGGGGACTTCATCGATCCCATCGACTGGTGCTACATGTGCCAAGCGGGGAACTGCACGACCCATCGCCGCCTCCGGAAGAGATCGGACGCCGCGTTCTGCAATGCCGGGTGCAAGTCGTGGCATCGATGGACCTTTATCCGCGACTGCACTTGAGATCCTTGCCCGTCCATGCGAGTTATCCAAGGTTGCTGGATAACCTTGGCTAAGTGTGCTACCGTGGGCGCATGCCAACACGACGAATCGTCATAGAGCTTCTCACAGTGCCCGATACCGCCGACAAGCTCTCAGCAGAGGAAGCTATCGGTGTGGGATTTGAGTTCGTGGGCTTGGAGCCCGGTGATAGTTGGCGGATCGTCAGCGACACGCCCATAGAGGAAGTGGATCACCCGGACTTGCCATACCTCGACGTGTGGTGGCTAGTGCCCGCCGCGTAGGCATGGACTCTCATCGGCTCATTTGGTGGCGTATCGTGGCCCTTCCCGAGGGTACGGGAGGACAGGAGGCTCGAATCCCCGCATACGATGCTCGCCAAGCTCTAGATATCTTTCAAGGCAAGCGCGGAATCGTCGGCAATCTAGAGGACGACGACGATTACGGTGTGGTTCTAAACGGTGATCGCATTGTGTACGCGGCACTCGTATGAGGAATGAGGTTGGGACCTTCACCCGGCCGTCTCCCCTGCGGTAGATGTACTGCAACCGCTGCGAGAGCAATCACGACATCTTTGGGCCGTGCCCGGGGGCTAAGGACCCGTTCACCCTTCTGCGAGAGTGGTTCCAGGGCGAGAGGTCTTTTGACCACTATCTGATTATGGCGGGTATCGTCCTGATCGGAGTCCTGCTCGTGCTGGGCTGTAGCACTCTGCTACGTTGATGAATTAGGCACACGATGATCCCCGATCTGGTGATCTTCCCGTTAGAAAATCATCAGTGCTCCCCTTGCACAATGAACGGATAGCTGCTAGACTCACGGAGTCGCCTCCCACACCTGGGGTTGGGCTAAGGGGTTGTGTCCCTCGGCTTGGGCGACCACCGTCAATAAGGCTAGGGCCGTCGTGCTACAGAGGCCACAATCCGCTCTCCTCTGTAGGAGTATGCGGTGCAGGAGGCGGTGATTACGTTGCGGAGAGCCCGGTCGGCTAATAACTGATCGGGCTCTTTCGCTTGACAGGTCTGCTAGACTTGTAGCATGGAACCGATCTACGTCGTAACCAAGTCAGATGGCTACTACCCCGAAGGCGGCTGTCATGATTGGGTAAGTATCCACCCGTTCAAGGCCGCCGCCCAAGAGGCGTTCGACAAGCTTGAAATGCGGGGCTCCCAGGACGCCTTCCTGGTCGAGATTCGTCTTGACGAGGACGGGTTCCACTTCGAGAACATCGACTCCAAGCACGTCGGATGAGCGACTACAAGCCCAAGTTCCGTGGTGTCTGGGTCAATCCGCACGGAGAGGATGACGGGTACGCCAAAGTCCGGGCCACGTTCGGTAGTGAGACGGATGCCTCCGCGTGGCTGTACGGGATGCGCTCTCCCAACTTCGCCATCGAGGACATGGATGGCACGCGGCTCGTCATACGTTGCCACAAGGAGCGGAACGGTCGCTTGAGCCACACCTACACGATCCACACCTACACGATCCTCGCCTCTGTTGACAGGGCCGAGCGTGAAGCGCGGCTGGCGGAGATAGAGGCTAGCGGGCTCGCCAAGGGCGACTACGTGACCGTCTCTGGTAGGGCTAAGTTCAGCGACCCGCGTGGCGGCTGGACTGAGAATATTGAGACTCACGGCCGAATCCTGGGACTGCTCGAAGACCCAACCGAGTGGCCTGTCTGTGTCTACTGGATCGACAGCGAAAACGACAAGCGGGTCCGAGCCTGGTACAACTTCGATCAGGTCACCCGAGTTGAAGGAGAGCATGGCACGACCTAAGAACCTAGACGACGGTCTCAAGAAGGCCGCCGCCCTACGTAGTCGCGAGGCGATTGCCCGCGTGAAGGCGTACGAGAAGTGGCTGAAGTCGGGCTCCGACTTCAAGAAGATGCCCGAGGTCCCCTCAGACAACGACTACAAGCTGGCCCGTGCAAAAGGTGCGGTGAACCGATGACCGAGCGAACCTGCCGACACTGCGGAGGGCCTATGGAGGGCAGTTTCGAGAAAGAAATCAAGGAGTCATTGCCAGCGCCCGTAGCCGCACGACTAGGTTATGGCTGGGCCGGTTCCGGTCCCCACGGCGGTCCATATCACATGGAGCCCTGGCAATGTCTTGTGTACACGCTACGAGCGGAAGAACGATTGACCTAGGCACACGCTACCGCAAGCGCGAGAAAGAGCCCCTTGACCGGGGCTCTTTCCTTTGCTAGTCTCACTGTCATGACAAACATCACCGCAAGTCTTCTGGTCGCGGGTATGGTGGTTGGCGTTATGGCTCTGCTCGCGGCTCCCGGTTGGGCGCTGGCAGGAGTCGGCCTCCTGACCTACCTCATGTCCATCTCCAACTCGTCCCGCTGATGGACGAAGACGATGACGAGTCGGTCCCCGAGCCGGTTATGGTGCTCCGCATGGAGCTATGGCGGCCCGGTGAGGATGGGCACATTCTGCACGCTCAACACGACACGCCTCTACCACTCAACCTCTTGGGCGAGAAATACGACAAGTGGGGTGCCGGATTGTCTTCACTGATCGAACTGTCAGACGGCATCAGTCAGGTCTCTGTAGAATCCACGGTAGTTCGAGCGCTCGTTTCATGACGGAGCGGCCCTACGAGGATCATACGAAGCCCGGACGCCTTGATATCAATGGCGTCGAATGGTGGGCTTGTGATCCCTACCCGACGTGGTACCGCTATGTAGGCGAGTGGGGTTTCGACCTCCGTCTGATCCCGGCCGCGTGGGAGGACGAACGCGAGCCCGCCGTGTACCAGCATGACGTATTCATCCAGTGGAAGGGCACCGACATCTGCTGTGATCTCCACTGCGACTGTGGTCAGTCATCTCACTTCGACGGCGGGTTTGCCTACGTTCTCAAATGCCCTCACTGCGAGAAGCTCTGGGAGATGCCGCACACAGTCATCCCTACCTCCCTGGCCCGTACAGACATTGAGCCGCTCGAAGCGGGATCCGATCCCGCGAAGAGATGGAGGCGGCCCGCTCGTGGTAATCGCCTGCCCCAAGGTGCCCGAGAATGTGATCATGACGACGGGGAGGCTGGCTCTGGGACTCAACCTCCTGCACGGACTGGATATGTGATGCCCGCACTACAGCACGAGAGAGGCGAGCGACCCGTCTTCCGACCGATTGCTCACCGTACCGAAGGCGAACAGAAGGCGTACTTCGACGGCATCCGAGCGGCCATCAGAATGATGGAGGGCTACAGCCGGGACCAAGCCATTGAGATCCTTGAGGCCGTCATCTCTCTCACAGAATGCCCGGTGGACTGATGAAGTGGCTTTATCGAGCCTACCTACGCTTCTCCGGGCGCATCTGCAAGTGCGGGGCTACGCTGTTCTGGTCGGCGGCGGTCGAAGCGGAGGTCGAAGGTACTGTGACTGAACAGGCAATCTGCGAGTCGTGTGGCCGTCGTTGGATACGAGAACTGGCTGAGTTTCGGTGACAGCCTTCGAGATTAGGCCCTACAGCAGCGCCGACAAGGATCTCCACATCAACTGTCCCGGAGACCTTCATCTCACAGTGGACTTCGATTACGTGTACGGTCCCGAGGTAGAAGCCTGGGCGCGATGGGTCCGAGACACGCTCAACGCGGCCTATCGCGAGAGCCCGCCGGTACTTCCTAGCTGGGAAGATGAATCCTGTGAGTGCGGGGCCGGGACACAGGCGGACTGTAACTGGAATTGCGAAGCGTACGGTCACGAATCTCAGGACCGCTATGGACGATGGTGGCCGTCAGAGCCCGGAGATCCTGCTCCCTAGCTGGGAAGATGAATCCTATTTTTGTTGATTTGGCCATAATCGCTCAGCAAGCAAATAATAGGGAGAGAGCGAAAAATGTTCGCAAATCCCTTTGCAGGGTGACTGTCAAGGGTACGCGCAGATCACGGACGACGACGTGGTGCGTGAAGCGGAGCAGACCAATGACAAGTTCGCTGCGAACGTGCAGCGCCAACACGAGATCATGAGGTGACGTGATGGACGAGGACGAGATCGACACGAGCGAGGTAACGGCGACGCTGGAGTGCCATCGGTATCGAGCCGCAGCTAACGCGACCTGGGGACAGGTTCGCGGTGGACGTGGACTTGGCGATGTACTGGCCCCTAGACCCCAGAAGGAGAACCTGACATGCCCATCACCTATGACGCGATCGAGCAGGCCCGTGATCGGGCGACGAACTTCGTAACGACCCCGCCTACGCGGGCGGGGACGCTGGGCCGCAGCTTGCAGCATTCTCCACCCGAGTCTGCTAAGCTACTCAGCTTCGTAAACAACCGATGAAAGGGGCACGAGCCTCTGATACGTACGCTACTGGCCATTGCGGCAGCAACGTTAGCATCACACTCGCACCACCATCACCGACCAAAGCCCCGGCCCAAGCTGGGGCAGCACTACGAAGTTGACAGCACGTCGTACTGCCAAGGCGGCACAACGGCGTCCGGAGCCCAGACGTTCTGGGGAGAGGTTGCCAACAACTTCCTCCCGCTTGGGACTCGCATCAAGCTCGATCATCCCTATCTAGGGAAGAGCTATTTCACCGTCCTCGACAGGATCGGGTACGGAAGCCAACTGGATATCTTCCAGTGGTCGTGCCAGTCTGCTCTCGACTACGGTCGGCGGGAGATTGGATTCCGGGTCGTTCTGTGATACGATCCGGTTTGTGTTTCTGAACCCCGGATCAGACGAAGCAAGAGCCGCAGGTTGCCTCTGTCCTGTTCTCGACAACAACCATGGCCGACACTCTCCGTGGCCACCAGATGGATGGTGGACCACGGCGAAGTGTCCTCTCCACGGCGACCAGTCCAATCCTCCAGAGGAAACGGACTAATGGTTCTAACGCCCCTGTTCCCAATGGCGCTGTACGACCAGCCCTGGCGGAAGTATCACGGACGAGGGCACATCACGGATGTACACTGCCACATCTTCCATCTCCAGCAGGTTCAAGGGATTGAGCCCGTGGATTACGAGGCGCTCGACTATGCCGTCGATCTACACGACATCATCTACGTCCCCGGTCAGCCCGGTAGCGAAGAGGCGTCCGCGCTCATGGCGGCGTCCTATGGGCTCACTGAGGCTGCTCGATTGATCCGGCTCACCGAGAAGCATCAGCCCGAGCCGGATGACGCGGACGGCATCCTGATCGTCAACGCCGACCTATTTGGGCTTGGCAGAGAATATGAGCATTATCGGCGTAACACCGTGCTCATCCGACAAGAGATTAGTGCGTACCTGGACCGACTTCCTGGAACCGTGCTTCAGTCGGAGCGCAAGAGGCGATGGGTCGCCGGTCGATCTGCGTGGCTGACGGACTTCCTGAGTCGCGATCAGATCTTCTACGGGCCGTGCATGGAGAAGTACGAGGCCCGTGCTCGTCAAAACATGGAGCATGAGCTTAGATCCTACTCCTAGCTCCGAGGTAAGGATTGATGTCGCTCGTCAATCTCTCTGTAGTTCCCGGTGTTTCAACCAACGTAGTTGGCGATAAGGCTTACGTCTACACCCACGGGACAACGACACAGGTCAACTGCTACTCCGATGCAGCGGGTAATAACCTCCTACCACAGCCGATTCTAGCGGTAGCAGGTAAGCTCTTCGCGTTCACAGCGTTCAATCAGACAGTCGATATCGTGTGGGGTGAGGCACCGAACAACCTCGATGTCACCATCCCGGCGGCCCCCGTACCGTCAGTGACTACCGTCACGGCTGAGCAGGTTCGGGCTATCGCCGCCGAGGCCGCAGCGGAAGCGGCGGCAATCGCCGTGTCTGAGGCGTTCTCAACTGCCTTCCTGTCTAGCGCTAACGAATGGACTCTTCAACAGCTATTTGACGAGGGAGTCGTGCTTGCCAAGGCTGCTCTCGCAACAACGGCAACGACTGGCTTTACGTACATTCCAACCTGCGCCGGACCACCAACCGGAACCCCTGTCGCTGAGACTGGCACTGTTCCTCTAGTGCTCGACACCACGGACGACAAGCTCTACGCCTACATCGGTGGAGCCTGGAAGTCCACAACTTTAGCCTAAGCTCTTGACGCGCTAGAAGGCGTCTGCTAGGCTTCTAGCCATGAAGCGCCTCTACAATCGGCTGGACGGGTGGGTCGAGAAGGATCGAGAGCGAGCAATTCGACTCGTCTGCCGTCTCCAGGGAGTTGTTATCGGCACCGTAGTCGGTACGCTCGTTGAGGCCCTGCATGTAACGCTCTACGGGCACCCCTGGACGTGAGCGCGGTCTCTGAGATTCCGCAGGTTGCTGTAGCTGTCGTAGCTCAGACCCGCGACCGGAAATTCCTAGTCCAGCAGTACCGGGGCGGACTCTCTGACGGTCGCTGGGGCTTTGCCGGGGGCAAGGTCGATCCCGGAGAGACGCCGTACGAGGCAGCCTGCCGGGAGCTTTATGAAGAGGCCGGGGTTACCGGGACGTGCTGGGAGCCTCTCGATCACTGGTCCTATGACCGCTACGACGAGCAGCACTACGTCTGCGTCTACTTCTCGTGCAGTCTCAGGCCCTCGGTCGTCCCGGAGATCAGGGAGCCCGACAAGACGCGGCAGTGGAAACTCGTGTCCCCTACGCGCCTGCGGAGCGGCTATGATCTCATTCCCGGCGTGGCGGCCTACTTCGAGGGAGAAGTGCTCTAGTGGCGCAGGCTACCGGCTATCTCTGCGACCGTTGTGGGGCGCGAGTAGAGGATGACGACGTGCTGCGGATCAGCGTTCCTGAAGTTGCCGAATGGGGCGGAATCCTTGATCTCTGCATTCCCTGCCAAGGACAGCTAAAGCGGTTCCTTGACAACGATGATGTCGGTCGAGGTAAGACCACCTTTGAAGAGTTCGCTCCCGCCCGTCGTAGCACGGGATGTTGTGTGAGCGATTGTCAGGGAACTTGTCTCAAGCGGGTGTTCAATTGACTCAGCTTCTAATAGCCTCCGGGATCGCCTTCCCGGTCGGCTTGGCGTTCAACAAATGGGTCACCCCTCGCTACCTCAAGTACCGCGAGCATGCAAAGAGGGTAGACGCCGAAATCAGACAACGAATCCAGGACGAGGAAATCGAATGAAACGCCCGCTATTCACACACTTTGCTAGTGATGTCACCTTCCAGGGAGTCACGGTCCATCTACGAATGTTCCGTCTCGGAGCCCTGGTGGTCACCTACTGGCCCAGGCCCCTAGTGACCTGGGAAGCTAAGCGAGATTGGGAGCTTGCGGTTCTGAAGGGTGAGGCCGCATGATCCTCCTCTGGCTCATCATTCTCATCCTGTCGCACCAACATCCGCCAGACCATCTGGCACTCATGATCCAGCATTGGGAAGACCGTCACGTCTTCCTGACGATTCTCATACTCGTATTCCTGGGCTAGCTCCCGGATAAGCGGTGATGTCTACTAAGGCCGCATCCGCTCTCGCTTACGGCGACACACTGGTTCTTCCCGATGGGGAGCATACCGTCACGGATGTCTGGCCGTCGCCAGATCCGACCTACGGTCCCTATGCGGGAGGCCGGACGGCTAGCGGGTTCACGACCGTTACCGTGGCCGGTCTCGGCTCTGGAGTTCAGGGTAAGGACAACATCAAGTTGACCTACCCCTCGACCTTCACAGTCACCACAGCGTAAACTCCGCCGCTCAGGCCACTCTCGGTTGGTGCGCGCGAGCCTGTAAAGCTCGTTCCTCTGGACTGGCAAGTTCGACTCTTGCGGGCGGCATGGGCTCGTGATGTAACGGTAGCCTTCTAGGTAGTGGTCCTAGCCGTGTGAGTTCGATTCTCACCGAGCCCCTTGACGGATGTGGTATCATACCCGCATGCCGAATCCCAAGGATGAGAAGATCACCTGTCCTCGCTGTCGCAGCGATGAGGGTGAAGAGGATCATACCTGTCCGTACAAGTCTGATCTCGACGGCGACTACCACTCTATGTGCAACTGCTGCGAGCAGTGCCAAGAGGGTTGCGCCTGGGAGCTTTGATGGACTTCTCGTACTATCACGGGCAGCTAATCCATCTCATCAATCGCCTAGCTCCTAGAGACCCGTACCAGAAGGATGAGGCGTGTATCTGGTGCGGTACAACGACAGGGCGATCCGCCGATGCTGGTCACGCTGAAGATTGTCCGTGGCTCCAAGCCGACCGGCTCCTGAGCGAGCATCGGTTCCGTAACATCGAGCGACACGAAGCCTGACTTGCAATGGCTGTCGGTCTATGCTAGACTAGTAGCATGAGCGACCACTTCACGGATCACCAGCCGGTGGTAGGTCAGCCGGTCGTGTTCCAATATCAGTTGGAGCTTGCCCGAATGGCGGCAAGTCGCAGGGGCGAGCAAGCGGGTTGGCCCGCAGTCAAGATCGCGGCGTTCGAGGACTGGTACGCGACCTACTGCGAAGAGATTGGCTTCGAGACCATCGCAACGGTGCTCCCGGAGTTCGAGCAACTGTGGGAGGCTATGTCATGAGCTTCAGCTTCGATGGTGATACCTACGAGCCCTCTGCGGACTTCGCCCGCCTGAGCTTCCAGCTTGCGGCCGTCCTGGAGATCATGCTCGATGGAGAGTGGTGGACCCTTTCGGGCATCCACAAGATCATCACGGAGAAGATGGGTCGCAAGGCTTCAGAGGCCGGGATCAGCGCCCGCATCCGTGATCTCCGCAAGGAGAAGTTCCACGAGGAACTTGGGGTGAAGCTCGATGTTGAGCGGGAGCGGGTCGATGGGACCGGGCTCTATCAATACCGTCTTGTATTCGTTGAAGACCTCTGATACCCTCCCCACCATGAGCCTTCTGTACTCTCCCTCGCGGTACGGCGTCGAGATCGTCGCCTCGTTGGACTCCGGCGATGGGTACCTATTCAGGACCCTTCTCGTCGTCCGGTCTCTGTGCTGCAACAAGATCTACGCGGCCTACGACTCCGGTTGCTCGTGCCCAACCCCCTTCGAGGATCACAAGTTCCCTCAGGACTGGCAGGAGATCACTGGCGTCCGTCAGGTCGATGCGCTGGTTCGAGACCACTATGGTGGGGACGATTGCTACAGCGCTCCGTCGCCGGACGAGATCCTGACGTTCAAGAAGGCCGTCCGGGACGCTCTGCCCCGATACCGAGGTAAGCCATGAAGCCGATGCTCGCTGGCAAGCTCGACGTAGAGAAGCTTACCTTCCCCGTCGTCATTCAGCCCAAGCTCGACGGCATCCGTGCCTGTGTAGTAGACGGGAAGCTGGTCAGCCGGTCGCTCAAGCCGATCCCGAACGAGTACATTCGCTACGTCCTTGAGCAGCCCGAATACGAGGGTCTCGACGGGGAACTGATCCTAGGAGATCCGACCGCCGAGGACTGCTACCGCCAGACAAACAGCGCCGTCATGTCGAGTGATGGCGAGCCCGTCTTCACCTACTACGTGTTCGACCTCTGGAACCATCCGGGGACCTACTCAGTGCGCTACGTGGCACTCTGTAACCGGCCGCTACCCGAGCAGGCGAGTATCGTCCCCAACTACGTCGCCAATAGCTATGAGGCACTGCTGGAGGTCGAGACGGAGCTAATCGAGGCGGGACACGAGGGCGGCATCGTCCGGGGTCCTCACAGCCTCTACAAGTTCGGACGCGGCACCGCGAGCAAGGGTGACCTCATCAAGCTCAAGCGGTTCGTGGACTCCGAGGCAGAGGTCATCGGCGTCGAGGAAGAGATGCACAACGCTAACGAGGCGACGACAAACGAGCTTGGCCGCACGGCTCGATCCTCACACAAGGCGAACAAGATCGGGAAGGGAACGATGGGCGCTCTCATCGTACGGGACCTAGAGACGGGTGTGGAGTTCGCGGTTGGGACGGGATTCACTGCGGCCGACCGACAGGGAATCTGGAAGATGCGTGATGCTGTCATCGGGTCCCTGCTGAAGTACAAATCGTTTCCGGTCGGTGTCAAGGACAAGCCCCGACATCCCGTCTTTCTAGGGTGGCGACACCCCGATGACCTTTAGCTATGAGCGTCCCCGAGTTCTTCCCCGACCTTCCCGAGATCCTTGCAGCCATGGGCGACGAGGAAGAGGTAGCAACCCCTGACACGTCCGGCTGGTCTGATCTCGGCGGACAGGCCCGTAAGTTTCACTTCTTCCCGAGCAATGAGCCTGGTACTCGTGCTCTCTGTGGGAAGTGGATGCTAAGCCCGTTTGTGGCTAATCATGCCCATCTCCAACTGGATGAGGGTATGGCCAACTCCGGAGATTGCGCCGCGTGCGCCAGGAAGATTGTCCGATGAGGCCGGGTGAGCCAGGGGGCGATGGGCCGCCCGTTGCCATGGTTGAGCTTCCCGGGGGTAGAGAGGCTCGTGTGCGCGACGTAGTGACACAGTACGCCCGCCTGCATGACCGCCTCGACCTCTATGGTGTCGCCCGAGGCACGCCCCGAGATCCCTGCACCATGGACACGGATGGCGACGGCAACTGTGGCAACCGCTGCCGGAACTGCACTACGCCCGTCCGGTCGTACGATCTTGTCGAGTACGATCTTGTCGAACGGTTCGAGATGCTCATGGACAGCCTCCGGGCTCTGAGCACTCCTAAGCCCCGTACACGGTCAACCTTCATGGTTGGACCGAATGCCTGACTCCGAACTGTATGGCCTTGTGGTGGCCCTAGGAGAGCGTCTGGAGGCCATGGAGACGCGACTGGTCAAGATGGACAAGCTTCTGCAATCTGCCGCAACCGTCCGTGCCCTGGAGCACGCGGGTTATATCAAGCTTCATCGCGCCCGCCAATATGTGTCACAGCATCCGCTTGACGTGGACTAGCGAGTTGTGGTACACTAAACGCGATCTAGCATGATCAAGCAGCCCCGGATCGGATAACCGTACCACCGATCCGGGGCTGCTGTTTTTGTGCCCTGCGGCACCTAATGATCATGTTGCATTCAATCCTGACTTACCTTGCCGGGATCTGGCACACGATGTACCTCCCTAAGACCGGACCCTGGTACTCAGGAGCCGTCTGGGCAAATGCCTTCGTCATGCCGATCTGTGCCGTCCTCGCGTATGCCTGGGCCAAGTCGAAGTTCTGGCCGCTGCGTCCGATCACTCACGGGATTACCCATCTACACCAGAAGATGGACTCGCTCCATGACAAGCACGATGCGCTCGATGCAAAGCACGACGAGCTACACGAGCTAGTCAAGTCTCTTCACGAGAAGGTGGACAAGCTCTAATGGCCACTCTCATGACGATCCCGGCATACGAGCTTGATCTAGGAGATGAGATCGTCTCAGGGGACGACAACAGCTATAGCCGGACAGTCATCGCCGTATGGCCCGCCGATCAGTTCGGCACGGTAAAGGATTGGGGCACCACGACAACCGTGACGGTTCGGGAGGCCCCATGGGGTGACTACAAGCTCAACTTCCCGAACGACCAGCAAGTTACAGTGAACCGTGGTGCCCCGTACCCGCCGCCCCTAGGGTTCGGCGCGGACGCCATTCCCTAAAGGGCCATGGACGAAGACCTACTCATTCGACTGACGAGTAGGTCTCGGCGGGCTAAGGATCAAGCCCTGTGGTCTCTCAACCGCATGGCCTGGCACTCAGCGGCTCACGAGTCTTCCGGCTCGACCTCTGGCTTGGGCCTGACAGACTTCCAGATGATCTCTGAGGGGTCCTTACCGTCAAGCATGGCGAAGAGCACGCTCTCGTTGGCGTCCGAGTCGATGAAGTAGCGAGCGAGCTTGCCCCGGTCTACTGTGTCCAGCCGGTGAAGCCACACGTTCTCTGCGATCAGGAGAACGGACTTGTAGGCACCCTGGAGGGCCGTAACAGTCTCCATGACCTCATTGTAGGTCTCGTCCGGCACGCCGTCGATCATCGTCTCGATGTCGTCTCCGTTGCGGAGAGAGTCCCAGATCCGGGTCGGTGAGAGCCCGCTGATTATGCGGTGTAGGCGTACGTAGTCCTCGAACTTCACTTTCACTCTGAGCCCGCTCTCGAAGCGTACAACGTATCCCTCTGCATTCGGTGTGTTCTGGGCCGCCAGAGAGTTGAGGAAGGCCCGAGGGTTGTTGGCGTGCTTCGTAAAGTGTTTCTGGTCCGGGTGAGGCTTCTTGTAGTCGTACAGGTGCTTCGTGTAGTACGGAGTCTCTCGGACACGCTCACCGTGCCAGACCTGACGCACGGGGTGAATGTCCTGCCCCGTCGCATTGTCGATGGTGGTGAGGTAGATCAGACCCTCGAAGTCGTAGTTGACTACGATCCGGTTCTCCGGGTACAGGATCTCGCAGAGGATCGTCGTGCCGGGGATCAACTGGAAGTACACGTCTGTTAGCATCTGAGCCGCTTTGACGCTCTGCTCAGACGTGAAGCTGCCCCGAGTGCAAACGTGAGTGTCACCTTTGTATTCAAAGATGATCCCGAGCGACCCATCCATCTTGCTCGTGACAACCATCGGCTCCCGGGGGATCTTCTTGACCTCGCCCAAGTTGAAGAACTTGCCGAACGGCCGAGCGACGATGTTTGAGTCCTCGTCCAGCACGAGCCCGCGACACGCTAGCGTCTCAGGAGTCCAGTGCTTCTTGAACTGGCATTGCTCCGTGTAGTTGTAGATCCAGAGCGGAAGATCGGGGTGCTTGCCCGAGCGGAGCCAGCCCGCCCGGACCATGTAGTCGAGAAAGTCTCGGACGAGAAGAGGGCTGTCGTCAGTCATTCCAGACCTCTCCTACCGGCGGGCCGACACTGAATTCCATGTTGGTCAGATCGAGACTACCGAACAGGCGACGACCTACGTCCGGCTCAACCTCCGATGTCATCTCGACGTGGTGGATCTTGGTACCTTCGTAGACCACTTTGGCGTCGATGACCTGACCGATGGTCCGTCCGTTCTCGTCCTTGACCGGGATTCCCTTCCAACGCTGAGCGGCAGCATAAGCGGTCTCCCTATCCTTGCGCTTGCGCTCGTAGTAGCGGGTTATGAGACCTATCTGAGCTATCCGTTCCTCTTCAGTGATCTTTCGATACAGCAGTCCATCAGGCGAAGGGATGAAACGGTGGAGCACTGCAAGGTAGTCCTCGTCATAGCCGTGGCTTTCGCGGGTCGTGGCGACGATGCACTCGTCTATACGCAGCCCGTAGATTCTCGCGAGAGTAGGAGCGCTGATGTAATGGCGGTCACCATCTGTAGGAGACCTGATCCATCCGGGTTCGAGTAGCCAGAGCTTCATACCTTCACCTTACGTAGCGGGTCTGGGAGTGGTCGGCCACCAACGTAGGCGGTCTTGCGAAGTTCTCCTACAAGCCCGGAGGCTGGCGAGGTGGAATCATCGAGGTAGACGGCTCGACGTTGCATCTCACCGTAGCAGTCTTCACACGGGCACGAGAGTCCGTGGTCGCCGTGATAGGTCGTGTCACCGTCTGGGAAGACGAATCGCTTAGGGTAGAGGGCATCAATCGGTTGGAAGGTGCCGATATTGTGACTTGGAACAGAGAAGACATTGCGGACCCTTCGCGCGAGCTTCTTTTCGGGATGAAGCGTCTCGTCAATCGTCTCGATGAGCTTGTCTGTCTCGTCCGCCTGTTCCTCGACAACCTTGGCTAGATCGAGACCCTTTGGCCCGTAGTCAGAGTGGCCCAGGCCAAGCTCCAATTCAAGCTCGTTGATCTTCTTGTAGTCGATTTGCGGCTTCTTGTAGTCGTCCCCGGTGAAGAACGGCCACATCGGGCCGAGTGTGCCTCGCATTCCTAGATGGACGAATAGGCCCGCGAGGGACCCACCGAAGATACTCAGGAGCACGATAACCACGAGCACATTCTATCGGCTTGACTGCCTTCCGTCAAGCGTGTAAACTGCGCCTATGCTAACTATCGAACAAGCAGCAGAGATTGCCCGCAAGGCTCACGGGGAACGTCGAGACAAGCTGGGCTATCAGGAGATCGACCATATCGAGCGGGTCGCGGCTACCGTCTCCGCGAAGGCGCGTCCGGTTGCGTATCTCCATGATGCGGTCGAAGACGGCCTGTACTCGTTCCGGCGGGCATACACGCTTATGAGCCCGACTCAGTTTCAGGCTCTCCTACTCGTGACTCGCGAGCCCGGTAACGGCCTGACGTACATGGAGTACATCAGGGCTATCCGCGACTTCCCCGGGGAGGCAGGCGACATCGCTCGCGAGATCAAGAACGCCGACCTTGACGACAACATGTCGCGTCCAGGACCGGAGTCCATGCGGGGCATGAAGGAACCTGGCGGACGCTACTACCGAGCTAAGGCGCTTCTGTGCTCCTAGGGACCCATTGGTTCTGCGGGCGCTGTGGGAACGAATACAAGCGGCCCGTGGTCTCCGTAGATGTCGTCAACGAACTTCGAGAGGCGCTCAAGGAAGCAACCGAGGTTGTCGGCCGTGTCGCTGACGAGTACCCGTTTGACGAGGGCTACGCGACTCTTCTTGCCAAGCTCAAGAAGTTGTGCTAGGCTCGTAGCGTGAACTGGAAGGATCTCCACGCCCGGAGGCAGAGCTTTCGGGACCGGAAGCCAGGGACTAAGTTCCCTCGCCGCAAGGGTAGGTACCTTCCCGGCTGGGTCAGCCGTCACCAAAGCAATCGTACCGCCTTGAATCGCACGGACCGACACAACACCAAGCGGAGCCTTCATGGCTCAAAGGAAACCCCATGATCGAAGAGTCAGCGGAAGTCATCGCCAATGCTCAGGATCGCGGCCAGAAGCTCTCGGAGTGGGTGCTGCTAAGCAACCTCGAATTCTTCGAGCACTTGCCGGACGTGATGAAGGAACGTCTGAAGAAGATCGAAGACGAGCTTTATCCCGGCGCTGGTCTCAGCGACCAGATGCGAGCACTGATGGTTGCGTGCTACGCCCATCAGAATGGCGGCGAGTGGCCATCGGACTTGTTCCGGAGCCTCAAGGACCCCGAGGCCACGCGAGGCTGGGCCGTCTAGTGAGCCTGGGCGACCGAATCAAGCGCTACGAGGCGGCCAGCAACTTCACGCTGACGCCCCGTAGTTGCCTGTTCATCCGCGTCGATGGACAGGCGTTCCACACCTACACTCGTGGGTGTCAAAAGCCATTCGACCTGGACATCATCCTGGCGATGCAGTACGCCACCGAGAAGACCTCTGCGCGTATGCAGGGCTTCAAGCTCGCCTACATCCAGTCCGACGAGGCCACCTTCATGCTCACGGACTTCGACACGTTCGAGACCCAAGGTTGGTTCGGCTATAAGCTGAGCAAGGTGGTCTCGATCACCGCTTCGACGTTCACGGCGCACTTCAACGACTTCATGTCTCGCTGTCCCCTGGGTAAGAACCTAGCGACATTCGACGCTCGCGCCTTCATCGTCCCGCTTGACGACGCTCCCAACGTGTTCATCTGGCGGCAACAAGACTGGCACCGGAACAGCGTTCAGATGTTGACCCGAGCACACTTCAGCCACAAGGAGTGCGACGGGAAGAACATCCCCGCCATGCACGAGATGCTGTACGAGAAGGGCATCAATTGGGCCAACTGCGCCGGGTGGGAGAAGAACGGAACGTACATGCTCCCCGGCGGCCGGATGCGCTGGGAGCGGTTGAATTACGACGACCTCTCTGCTATCCTTACTCCAGATGAGGCCGAACTACCTTCCGCCTAGCGTCTGTGAGACTCCCGACTGCGGGAGACTCGCACGCGGCATCCACAAGGTCTGTGTCCACTGTCGGACGGCCGACAGGGTAGTTCCTTACGCTTCACTCTCCGAGGGAGTCGGGAGCCAGATCACCTGGCCCTCCGCCTCTGTTAGAGGGCCGCCTTCTTAGCGGAGGCTAAGGCCGGTCAATTCTAACAGAACAATTCCTATCGGAAAGGGACTCATGCGAGTTCTCACGATGTTCCCCGAGGGCTTCCTGGACAGAAAGTTCCTCAAGATCTCAGTGAAGATGTGGTTCCCCGTCGTCTTCGTTCTTTTGATCGTCGGCGGCGCGTTTACGCCTCTCTTCGACCTCAGCAGTATCCACGGAGTACCGACGTTCAAGCTGTACTGCCAGCATCTCTATTGGGATTTCACGGCAGGGCTGGGCGGTTACTACGCGGCTACCTTCTGTAAGCACGCTTGGCATCGCTGGGCCATCATGATCGCGATTGACCTGTTCTGCACGTTGGTTCTGGTCACTCTCGTCGGCTGAGCGCTTGACTTCCACGCCTCTGGTTGCTAGTCTGGTAGCAATGAACGTTGGACAACTGGAAATCAGGGGCGTGGGAGACGCTCGCGCCGCAGAGCAGATGGTGCGCTGCCTGGCAGCGGAGGAAGGCGCTATCGGTGCTCTGAGCGCCGATCATCACGTCGGCTACTCCATGCCCATCGGTGGCGCAGCGGCCTACCGTAACCACATCTCTCCATCCGGTGTCGGCTACGACATTGGATGCGGCAACAAGGCTGTCAAGACCAACATCTTGTACTCCGACATCATCGCGAACGTTCCATACCTCATGGACGAGATCGCTCGCCGGATCAGCTTTGGTATGGGCCGGAATAACGATGAGCCCGTCGATCATCTGGTTCTCGAAGCCATCCTGCAAGCGGACTTTACTCCGCAGCGAAAGATGATTCAGTCGGCAACCAACCAGCTTGGTACGGTCGGGTCGGGGAATCACTACGTGGATCTCTTCGTCGGCTCCGATGACCACGTATGGATCGGCGTTCACTTTGGGTCCCGAGGGTTTGGCCACAAGACCGCCTCCGGGTTTCTCGCTCTCGCTGAGGGTAAGGAGTTCACCGATCACGCAACTGATGGTGAGATGGACTCCCCGCCCGTGCTCTTCGACATCGCCACGGACCTGGGGCAGTCCTACATCGCTGCGATGCAGCTTGCGGGCGACTACGCCTACGCTGGGCGCGATATAGTCTGTGACAAGGTACTGGAGATCCTTGGTGGCACTGAGATCGATTCGGTCCACAACCATCATAACTACGCATGGCTGGAGACCCACTTTGGCGAGGACTTCTGGGTCGTCCGCAAGGGCTGCACGCCTGCGTGGCCGGGGCAGCGAGGCTTCGTTGGGGCGACAATGGCGGAGGACAGCGTAATCCTGGAGGGCATCCCGAACGACGCCCCCGGTCTCCTGGCGTCCACGGTCCACGGCGCTGGGCGAGTCATGTCTCGGACGCAGGCGGCGGGCAAGGTGCGTCGGCGCAAGCGGTGGGGTTGCCCGCAGCGCGACTGTACCTACGTGTCGGATGTCGCTCCTGGGAAGACTAACCGGGGCGGCCCAACCAACTGTCCGATCCATGGGCTCCCTGTCAAGAAGTTCTGGATCACGGAGCGGAAGACCGAGGGCCGGATCGACTGGCAAGCGACTCTAGACGACCTGAAGCTCAAGGGTATCGAGCTTAGAGGCGCAGCCGCCGATGAGGCACCGGGGGCCTACAAGCGACTCTCGGAAGTTCTTGGCTATCACGATGACACCATCCGGGTCCTAGAGACCTTGAGGCCCATCGGCGTTGCCATGGCGGGTTCAGATACCTACGACCCGTACAAGGACTGACATTGAGAGAGCCTCGCTCTCAGATGGGTCGCACTAGAGGGATAGTGGCGGGAGAGCTTCTAATGCTCATGTCTCCGTTTCTCTTGATCGCCGCCATCTTCATCCTTCTTGCGCTCGTTCAGTAACCATCAACCACCAACAACCGGAGAACCATGTTTCCGCTACTTATCATCGGAATCATCCTGGGCCTGATCCATCCTGCCGTTTTCCACGGCGCGTACACGGTCAGCACGGTCCTCATTTGGGTCGGGATCGTCACGACGGTCGGCCCGTTCCTGTTCGTCTTCCTCGTCGGAGGAACGATCTTTGGGATCGGGCGCAGACTCACCAGGTAACTCAGCAATGGCCTCCCCGGTCCCAAGACGCCGGGGAGGCTATTCCTGTGTCATCAGCGCCCGGGTAAGGGGTGTATGAAGCCGACGCACGATCACATTCACGTCGAGGATCGTCAGGGGGAATTCACGGCAGTTGACTACCTCGAAGACAATCAGTACCGACGCAACACCCTTCCAAAGTCCGCAGACTGGTTCGCTGTAAGCGTCATCTCGACCTGGGAAGAGGAAACAGCAGCAGGCGTACCCGACGAGCCCGCCCCCTTCCTAAGTCCAGAAGAGGCGGCATGGAACACGCCAGCTACCAAGCGCTGTCCGTGGTGCCATCTAGAGCACCCGTACAACTTCGATACTAACCAGTGTCCAACTCGACTGGAGCGACTTCGGAACGCGGGAGACCCAACCAGGGTAGCTCCGACCGGACCAGACGAGCCCGCACCCTTCACTCATATGGGCGAAGCAAACCCCGCCCCACAAAGTCCACAACAGACAGGTTTGCATCCGGTCGATGACAAGCACCCTGCTTTCAAGCACCCGCACGGCCAATACACGGTGAACATCGGGACCTACCAGCCCGAGTACATTCGGGATTGGATGCTCCATCACTATCCGCAGCAGCCGATTCAGGTCCAGCACGGCTATGGTGGATGGGACGGCAAGCCCGAGCCGTCGAGCGCCCTCAACCTCTACGCCACGTCGCCAGAGGACGCACAGCGGATTGTAGACCACTTTGGGTACGCCCACCCGCACGAGCAGGCGTTCGGCGTCATCCCTCACGGAGAAGAGAGCCAGATCTACGAGAACCCGCACTTTCAGCCGATTCCGGAGCAGGGAGCGTGGGACTTTGGCAACCCCGATCAGCTTCCCCTCTGGGAGACCTCAGAGCCCGTCTGGGAGCCTCGTAGGCAGGCGGCTACCGATCCGGTGTACACTCACATCTGCCCGGGATGTGGCCTTAGAGCGCACTCGAATGGATGGACCGGATTCACCGGGGTCACACCGGACGACAACTACTACCAGCGAAGTTGGCAGTGCCCGGAGTGTCAAGCCGACTGGAAGGCTCCAGAAGGTCGCCCTGTCCCTAGGGAGCAAGTCGAAGCCGATGTCACACCAGCAAACGCTTGACGCTAACGCCGGGACTGACCTAGAGGGACTCCCCGGCCCCGTCAACGTTCCCGGAACAGGTCCACTACACTTTCACGGTCACCGTGACATCCAACGCTTGGCCAACGAGTACAACGCCAAGAACGGTCTCGGCCGCCACCCCCAGCAGTACCACATCGTGGACCCTGCTAAGGCTGCTCAGGTAGCACAGGCGTATGACCAGCTAGAGCACAACCCTAACGACCCACATGTCAAGGCGGCCTACGACGCTCTCAAGAGTGAAGTGGCAGCACAGTACCAGCACGCCAAAGATAACGGGTACAAGTTTGAGTTCTACCCGCAGGGCCGTGACCCCTATCCTAACTCGCCCCGTGAGGCGGTCCTAGACCTTCATCACAACAAGCATATGTACGTCTACCCCACTGCCGCCGGGTACGGGATGGACGAGAATCCCACCGACCACCCGATGCTCGAAGACTCTGGGGAGACATGGAACGGACAGCCGGTCACCTACAATGATCAGTTTCGAGCAATCCACGACTTCTACGGCCACGCCAAAGAGGGTCTTGGATTTCGAGCCAACGGGGAGGACAACGCCTACCGGCAGCACGCGGCAATGTTCTCGCCGCTAGCACAGCAGGCGCTCGCCACCGAGACCCGAGGCCAGAACAGTTGGGTCAACTACGGGCCGTAC
>Ga0210388_10000668_pt1 | contig 27570 bp, 19 predicted proteins | sample IncBWC19OmetaG_FD_155485 | JGI IMG/M metagenome (GOLD analysis project Ga0210388, IMG submission 155485) | Forest soil microbial communities from Barre Woods Harvard Forest LTER site, Petersham, Massachusetts, United States - Inc-BW-C-19-O ...
GTCATTAACCATATATCGTAATTGCAAGTAAAGCAACTAATGGAATACAAGAAAAATGTCCAATAAAAATATGCGTCCCTTTTGAAAGCAGTTTTTGCTGTAAGAGATAGTATGTAAACGGATATAGAAGACAGCACTAATTGTGCAATAATCAGCATATTAGTAGCAATGGTTTTCGAAAAAATAAAAGCAAATGGAAGGTAAACAACTCCATAACCCGGCATTCTATAGTCTGGGGCGTAACTTCCGTTTTGAACAAAATTATCTATGGGGGAAAGGTATCCAATCGTATCGGAGTCCGTAGTACCCCAGAATCCCGGAATACCCACAACCATATGTGTTCTGCTAAGTATTCCGAAAAGGAAAAAAGCCAGTTTAAAACAGAATGCTAAAATCACCCAAAATGCCCATTTCGATGAGTATTTTTGGAAAAAATTGACAATTTTGTTTTTCATTTTTTGTTCTTTTAACAAGACTACTTATTAAACGCTTTAAGTCTTAACATGGTAAGTACCCTTTTGGTAGATAAAGGGAAATCACCATCCATCATCCAATTATAATATGAAGGTTCATTCCTAAATACTTCAAGAACGGGCTTCCCTTTATGCTTTCCAAAATTAAATACTTCCACACCCTTTTTATCACGTACAATACGTCCGGCAAGGTCAACATTATCGTTATTTGAACTAAAGGTATGCAAGAAGTTTACATCCCCTTTCAGCGTATTATATTTTTCAAGTTGTGCCTCAAGCACTTCATAAGTTGCCATTACATCGGCTTCAGCGCTGTGTGCGTTTTCTAATTCTTTATTACAATAAAAACGATAAGCGGCAGCCAAGGTACGTTGCTCCATTTTATGGAATATATTCTGAACATCTATACACTTACGGTTTTGGATGTCAAAATCTACTTCTACCCTCAAAAACTCCTCCACCAACAATGGTATATCAAACTTATTGCTGTTATACCCTGCCAAATCGCAAGATTCTAGTATAGCATGTAATTTAGGTGCGAGCTGTTTAAATGTTGGGCAATCCTTTACATCCTTATCAAATATCCCATGTATGGCAGATACTTCAGCTGGAATAGGGATAGTTGGGTTTACTCTATACGTTTCCGATTCTGTGGATTTATCAGGTGAAATTTTCAGGATCGATATTTCAACAATTCTATCGGAACCAATATTCACTCCAGTTGTTTCGAGGTCAAGGAATGCGATGGGGCGATTGAGGCTTAGGTTTGTTTTCATTAGTTTTATTGGGAGTAGGAGCGGGTGCAGGTGCTTGTGTAACATAAGAATAGTCCTTCACTGTCTCAGGCTGAAAGGACCCCAAATCCATTACAATAATTTTATCTGTTAAATCGGCCTGCCCTTCACATTCTATCTTAATATCATATACACCGGGCAATAAAGCCATCACATATTTACCGTTCCTGGTAGGCTTAAATGTTAATGGTGGTCCGCTTTTATTTTTTGGGTCAGAGGCGGTAATTGTTGCTTCCATAGGTTTTGTACTATCAGCCACAAGTATTCTTCCGCGTATTATAGCATAGCGTTGCAATTCATTGAATACAATTCTATATATGTCAAAATCACCTAAGCCATCGGGCCTTACTCTTGAAATATATGCAACACGGTGATCAGAAGTAAAAGAAATGCAACGGTCATCACCTGAGGTATTTACAGGGAAGCCAAGATTTTGTGGAGGAGACCAGTTATTACTATCGGTATTGAGCCATTGTGATTTGAACAAATCAAAATCGCCCATAGTACTATGCCCTTGCGAAGAAAAATATAGTGTGGCTCCATCCACGTCTAACCATGGGAAGTCTTCTTTGTATGGGGTATTAATGTTCCTTCCCAGGTTTTGTGGAGATGCCCATTGGCCATTAGGCAATTTTTTTGCCATATAAATATCTGTTTCACCATATCCCCCTGCTCTATTGCTGGCAAAGAATAATACATTCCCGTCAGGTGAATCGCTACCTGAAGTTTCAAAGCCGGCATTAATAGCATCATTATATTTTATGGGAGGAGAAAAAGTATTTCCTTTCCTTTGGGAATAATACAAATCTCCATACACATCAATATGGTCCAGGTATATTACCATTTCATTTGCAGAAGGATTAATACCAACTGCTTCTTCATCATCAGGAGTATTTATTTGCGTACCTACACTTTTGGCTTTTTGCCATACACCGTTTACAGCATGAGACCAATAAATATCAGATGAATAGTATCCATCCAGTTCAGGCCTTTGAGAAGCTCCCCCAGAACGTCGTGTAGTAAATATGAGTATGGTCTCATCTTGATTCACAAGCGGATAATAATCGGGAAAGGGACTGTTAACTAGCTTACCCACATTTTCAAACGTGACGTTTACAGGGTATTTCATTAACTCTATACCATTCGTGCATTCCTCAATTTCTTTATCGGCTTTCGGCTTATCTGCCGCTGCGGCATGTTCTTTATATCTGTTGAATGCTTTGATAGCTTCAGTAAATTTATTTGCATAATGGAGCGCTTTGCCTAGCTCATACCATACCTCATTATCACATTTGGGTTGCTTGGTAATCCATTCAAAGTACTGTACAGCTTGCGCTTTATCTATATTACTATTTAAGTAACACATGCCCACTTTATAGTGAAACTCAACACTTGTTGGATCTCCTTTAAGCATGTCTTTGTATACCTTTAATGCCCCTATATAATTTTTGTCTTTAAAATCTTCTTCAGCTTCACGCGGGTCAATAAATTTTTGAGCTGAAACAAAAATGGGCATGCCGCACATAATTACAATGCAACAACCTATTAGCAAATTAAAAAGCTTGTTATTTCTTACTATCATGAATAAGCCATTTTTTGGCCGCTATGGCACAAACAATTATTCTTTTTGCTAAGATATTCTCTTTTGTAGTATGTTGATTCACAGGCTATCATATTTATTTTCAGGGAATCTAAAATATCTTCTGCTTCAGAACTACATCCCCAGTATGCATTTTCATTATTTATAGCCGTTTTTTTTAGGGCTGTACCGTGCTTACCATTCTTCTTAGTTCCTTGTGGGTGCCTGTTAGTATTGGTATCTATCGCCATTACCTTCCAATTATGCGGAGAGAGAGTAAGCGCCTTATGTATTTCTTTATAGCCAGCATCTGCCGGTACTTCTATTGTTTCATTATAGAATTCCCTACCCCTATTTTGATACGATAATGTGTAGCTTTTTCCAGGCGGAACAATTATGGTAAAAGTCCCTGTCATCTTAACCGGTTTAAATTCACCAGCCTGTTGTCCCGTATTATTATCAGTGGCAATAATGCGTATATCATCAGGAATTTCAGTTCCATCGGCCGAAAGTATCTGGCCTTTTATTACAGTGAGAGGATTTTCAGCTGCATGTGGCATATTAACCACATAAATATCCTCTCCACCATATCCATCAGGGCGGTCAGAGTTATAATAACCGTGCTTACCGTCAGGGCTTAATGAGAAATGAAATTCATTGCTTGGGCTGTTAATTGGATACCCCATATTAAATGGTTCAGTCCACTTACCCGAATCAAGAGAACGCGCAAAAAATATGTCATATCCACCCATACTATTGTGCCCTTCTGAACTAAAAAAGAAGGTTTTAGCATCGCTATGCATGTAAGGAGTTTCCTCGTTAAATGGCGTATTTATTGTTTTTCCAAGATTTACTGCCAGGCTCCATTTACCATTTGGCAGCTTAACACAGCGCCAAATATCTTTACCTCCCATTCCACCTTCTCTTTCACTTACAAAATAAAGAATATTACCATCAGGCGAAATACAAGCATTGGTGGCAGTTGATGGCATATTTATATCACCCCCGGGGTCTTCCATTACACCCCAACTATTATCCTGGTATTGAGTTTGATAGACGAAGTTACCCCGGTTATCGCTACACCATAAAAGCATAGTTTGAGCATCGGCAGATATACTACTGCAAACATTATCAGCCATTGCATTAAAGTTAGGATCAAATAAACGTGGTTTGGTCCATGAAGTATCGTTCTTTTTGTAGCTGATATATATATATGCATGACCCTCGCCGTTTGGCATCAAACTTTTACTAACACCACCAGGCCGGCGTGAAGTAAACATCATATACGATTCATCAGGCGATACTAATGGGCTATAGTCGTCATAAGCACTGTTAATACTATCACCAAAATCTATAACCATTGCATTACTAGGTGCCATTACAAATAACTTGGCATTATTACACTGTAAGATACTATGATCAACTAAAGAAATTGAGTCTTTATTAGAGGGTAAGATATATGACTTGAATGTTTTAAAACTACTCACTGCATCTGCCAGACTAAAAGTTTCTCTATCTTCAGTGCCCAGATAGTAGTAAGCAACGGGTGGGGCAGAAATTTGGACATCGCTATTGGGGTCATATTGTTTTGAAATATTTTTAGTGGCCTTCAATAAATATGGTATTGCCAATACCCTTGCACCAGGCATGCCAATATAACACATGCCTATTTTATAATTAATATTTGCACTTGAAGAATCTACCTTATATGCTTCCTGAAAAGAACTTAAAGCTTGTTTATAGTTACCCTTTTGTAAAAAACCGTTACCCAAGGCAAAGTTCTTTTTATAAGCCCCTGCATTTTGCCCGTAAGAAAGAGTATAACACCCCATTAATAAAATGAAACAATATATATGCCGCATACTGGTACAAATGTACATTTTTGAGTGCAAAAAAAACGAATAGTGGTCAAAAAACTTTTATAAGGGTAGCAATAGCTTTATAATTACCCTTTCTGGTTCATCAAAATTATTATTTTTGTTGCGCTTTAAAAATAGCCAAACTATTCAAATTCTTATGAGAAAACACTTTCTTATCCCCTGTGGAATCATTTTTCTGTCTGTTGCATTTAAATTAAGTGCTCAAGTAAGCGACCCTCAAATTCTTATGTCTGTTGGGGACCGCCCGGTTACTTTACAGGAATTTAAATCAATGTATTATAAGAACTTGCCAAAGGATTCTCTGAAAAGTCAGAAAGCCCTTGATAACTACCTTAAGCTATTTACCGAATTCAGGCTTAAGGTAAATGCAGCTATTGATGCGCGCCTTGACACCACCCCTTCTTTTAAGCAAGAGATGAATGAATACAGGCAAAAACTGGCTGACCCTTATATGCGCGACCAAAGCGTGCAGGATATGCTTTTAAAGCAGGCTTACGACAGGATGAAGACAGATGTAAAAGCAAGCCATATTCTTATTAAAGTAAGCCCGGACGCATCTCCGGCTGACACTTTAATTGCTTATAAAAAAATACTAAGTATAAGGGACAGGATACTTAAGAAAGAAATTACGTTTGAAAAGGCAGCTATGGAAAATTCTGAAGACCCATCTGCTAAAACAAACAGCGGAGACCTCGGTTATTTTACTTCACTTGTAATGGTTTATGCATTTGAAAATGCAGCTTATTCAGATAAGGTTGGTGAAATATCAATGCCAATACGTACCCAATTCGGATATCATATTATTAAAGTAACTGATAAGAAACCGGATCCGGGACAAGTATTGGTGGCGCATATTATGATTCGTACAATAAAAACTTCACCTGCTGATTCAATTAAGCTGAAAAACCGTATTGATTCGATTTATAGTCTTGTAAAAGCAGGGCAAAATTTTGCCGATCTGGCAAAGAAATTCTCACAAGACCCAGCTTCAGGCAGACGTGGTGGAAATTTACAATGGTTCGGCGTTGGAAGAATGCCTGCACCTTTTGAAAAAGTATCATTCAGTTTACAAAACGTAGGTGATGTATCAGCACCATTTAAGACTGAATATGGATGGCATATTGTTAAGTTACTGGGTAAAAAGGCCCTTGCTCCGTTCGATTCTATGAAAGATGGCCTTACTATAAGAGTTCAAAAAGATGAACGTGCTGAAGTTTCAGTAAATGCATTGTTAAGTGAAATAAAGAAAAAGTACAATTTCACTGAAAACCCAAAAGCAAAAGAGAGCTTTTATAAAGCAATTGATGAAACCTTTTATACAGGAAAGTGGAATTTGGAAAAAGCAAAGGGTTATGATCAGACAATGTTCACACTGGGTGGTCAGCCTTTTACCCAGCAAGATTTTGCAACATTCCTGGTTCATAATGAAATGAATGGCAAAGACCAGGGGGGCGAATATGCAGTGAACAAACTATATCCAAAGTTTGTAAGAGAATCTCTTTTAAAATATAAGGACAATCAATTAGAGCGTGAGTATCCTGCTTTTGCAGAGATGATTACCGAATACAGGGACGGTATTCTTCTATTTGATATAACTGACAAGATGGTGTGGACCAAAGCATTAAAGGATACATCCGGCCTTAAATCATATTATGAAGGCCACAAGAATGCCTATATGTGGAACGAACGTGCTGAGGCGACAATATATACCTGTGCCGATGAAAAAGTAGCTAAAGAAGTAAAGAAGCTAATGAAAGATGGTAAGTCTGATGCAGACATACTGTCTGAAATTAATAAAACTGCACCTAATGCATTGACTGTACAAAGTGGTAAATTCGAGAAGAAAGAAAACCCTGCTGTTGATGCTGCATGGAAGAAGGGTGTTTCAGATAACCAAACTCAAAATGGCAAAGTAGTATTTGTGAATGTAAAGAACATTCTGCCGGCACAACCTAAGGCTCTGGATGAAGTACGTGGTATGATAACCACCGATTACCAGAATTACCTGATGACCCAATGGCTTGACGAGTTACGTGCTAAGTACCCGGTTAAAATAAATCAACAGGCATTAGCACAGGTATTGCAGAATTAGCCCTAATAAATAGAGCCCGGCAATTTATTTTGTTGGGAATGAATTGTTTTTATCTTTGTCATTGACAAGAGTGAAGTATGAGTGAAAGAATACTCCGGGCGCTAATGCAACTTTTTGCAATTCTTGCAAAAGCTGAATCCGGAGAAAATAAAAAAGGTAAGGAAGTTGTTCAATCATTCCTGAAAGAACAGCTTAACCAGGAATTGGTTGAGCAGTACCTTTCTTTATATGAAAAGTATGTTGAGGACCTTCACCAAACCTCTAAGAAAAAAGATGGCAGTGAAAAGAGGCTTTCTCTTAACTCAGTTAAGGTACTTCGTATATGTGCAGATATTAACAAGGAACTAGCGCAGAAACAAAAGATAGTCGTATTAATCCGCCTTATAGAGTTTGTTAACTCAGAGTCAGGTATATCGCCACAAGAACTTGAGTTCGTATCTACGGTATCTGAAAGTTTCAATATTGATCAAGGCGAATTTAACTGTGTTAAGGAATATATTGAGTCTCCTGAAGGATTGCCAAAGATATCTTCAGGTATGTTACTCATTGACGGAAGACGTGAGCCGGCCAATAGCACAATAAGGCATATTTATTGCGAAGATCTTGAAGGTCAGTTATCCATTTTACATGTTTCTAGTGTTAACATGTATGTGTTCCGTTACCTTGGTACGGCTACTATGTACCTTAACGGGCAGGTTATTAAGCCTTCCAAGGTTAACGTATTCAACCAGGGTGCTTCTGTAAGGAATCCTAAAATACGCCCTATATATTATAGCGACGTTGTAGGTGCTTATCTAAGTAGTGAGGCTAAGGCGAAGATTGTATTTGAAGCAAGGCATATTGATTTCTTCTTCAATAAGAATAAACAAGGCTTACATGATATTAATATCAAAGAAGAGTCAGGTAAGCTTGTTGGAATAATGGGCGGCAGCGGTGCCGGTAAAAGCACCTTGCTAAAAATACTTAACGGACTCTCGGTACCTACATCGGGAGGTGTATTCATTAATGGTATTAACACCCAATCTGGCGACCCATCAATATCTGGCCAAATAGGGTATATACCACAGGATGATCTTTTGATCGAGGACCTTACTGTTTTCCAAAACCTTTTTTACAGCGCTAAGCTTTCATTCGGCAATCTGCCTGATGATGAGATAACAAAAAGATGTAATGAAGTATTAAGTGACCTTGGCCTTTTTGAAGCACGTGGTTTAAAAGTGGGTAACCCTCTTGAACAAACCATAAGTGGTGGTCAGCGCAAACGTTTGAATATTGCTCTTGAACTTATACGCGAACCAGGTATCCTGTTCGTAGATGAACCCACATCAGGTCTTTCATCAAGGGATTCGGAAAATATAATGGACCTTTTAAAGGAATTGACCCTTAAAGGTAAATTGGTATTTGTTGTTATTCACCAGCCTTCGTCAGACATTTTCAAAATGTTCGACAAGCTGTTTATTCTTGATACAGGCGGTTACCCTATTTATTATGGTAACCCAATTGATGCAGTAGTTTACTTTAAAACAATAAGTAACCAGGTAAATGCAAACGAAAGTGAGTGTGGTACCTGCGGTAACGTAAACCCTGAGCAGATATTTAATATTATTGACGCTAAGGTATTGGATGAGTATGGCGACCTTACCCGTAACCGTAAAATATCGGCACCGGAATGGAACGTGCACTTTGTAAAACATTTTGCACCTCATGTGCCTGATGATAAACACGAAGCAGTACCTCCGGCTGATTTCTCAGTACCGAATGTATTCAGCCAGTTTAAAACCTTCGTTACCCGCGATATTTTATCGAAACTTACCAATACCCAGTATGTGGTAATCAACCTTATTGAAGCTCCTTTTCTGGCATTTATACTCGCTTACCTTATTCGTTTCCGCAGTAGCGATGCAGCAGATAAAACAGGATATATATTCCGCACCAATGAAAACGTACCAACATACATTTTCATGTCTGTTATTGTATCCTTATTTCTAGGCCTTATGGTTAGCGCTGAAGAAATTATACGCGACCAAAAGATACGTAAACGTGAGGCTTTCCTTAATTTGAGTAAAGCGAGTTACCTATTATCGAAGGTAACTATTATGTTCACCATTTCTGCCATTCAAATGTTCCTGTTTGTACTTGTAGGTAATTCAATTCTGCATATACAAGGTATGTGGACGGACTACTGGCTAATACTATTCAGTGTATGTTGTTTTGCTAACCTATTGGGGCTGAATATTTCAGCAAGCTTTAACTCTGCTGTAACTATATATATTCTTATTCCTTTCCTTATCATACCTCAGCTTTTATTAAGTGGTATAGTAGTAAAGTTCGATAAACTTAACCCTACTGTTACATCGCAAACACAAGTACCTACAGTGGGTCAGGTAATGGCATCCCGCTGGGCATTTGAAGCTCTTTCAGTTGATCAGTTTAAGGCAAATAAATACGAACAGCAGTTCTATATTTATGATAAGATATTAAGTGTGGATGGCTTCAAAAAGAATTTCTGGTACCCACGCATGACTGCGAAGTTGTCGGAATGTCAGACTAATATGAAGAACCCGCAAATGCAGCAACAAACTGCCGATGATCTTGTACTATTGAAAAATGAGATCGTTAAGCAATTGATGCAAACTCCCTCGGTTCCCTATACTTGCTTAGATAGCCTGGATGTTCAACACTTTACCAATAGTTTAGCAAACAAAACAACGGTATATCTTAGCGCAGTAAACGATTTCTATATTGGTGAATACAATAAGGTATTCGATGCAAGAGATAAGCTTGTACAATCGCTAAATAGCAATGATGCATCTCGAACTGCGTTCCTGCAAGAAAAAGACGATTATTCCAATGACAACCTTTCGGACGTTGTAACGAATCATAATGACTTTACAAACAAGATAATTGAAGTTGATCACGAATTAATTCAAAGGGCTGACCCTATTTTCCTCGATCCTATTAAATCAAGCATTTTTGGTAATGCCCAATTCTATGCACCTACCAAAAGAATGTTTGGACAGTTACTCGATACCTATTGGGTGAATATGGGGATCATATGGGTAATGACAATTGTATTGATGATTACACTTTACTTTAATGGGCTTAAGCGTTTACTTTACTTATTCTCCAATATAAAGTTACCCTTCTTAGGGCGTTCTAAACATTAATGCGCTCTTCATTATCTCAAAAGAAAGATTTCTTTAGTTACCTGGCTCAAACCAGCCCCGCCCCACTTTCCCTAGAAATAAAAAGTGCTAAAGGAATATGGCTTACTGATATTACTGGTAGAAAATACGCGGACCTTATATCCGGTATTGCGGTTAGCAATCTTGGGCATAGCCACCCAGCTGTTGTAAAAGCTATTAAAGCACAAGCTGATAAGCATATTCATATAATGGTTTATGGTGAATATATTCAATCGCCACAGGTGAGTTTTGCAAAAAAAATAAGCGAACAACTACCTAAAGGGCTTGATTCAGTTTACTTTGTTAATTCAGGTAGTGAAGCGGTTGAAGGGGCCTTGAAACTTGCAAAGCGATTCACCGGAAGAACTGAAATTATAAGCTTTACTAAGGCATACCACGGGAGTACACATGGGGCACTTAGCATTATGGGTGATGAGGCATTGAAACAACCCTTTAGACCATTATTGCCCGATGTAAGGATATTACCGTTTGGAGATATTACAGCATTAAAAAGCATTTCTAAAAGAACAGCATGTGTTATAGTTGAACCGATACAGGGTGAGGCTGGCATTATAGTTCCGAATAAGGAATTCTTAAAAGCTTTACAGAAACAATGTAAAGCAATGGGTGCTTTACTAATTCTCGATGAAATACAAACTGGTTTCGGGCGCACGGGAAAGCTATTTGCATTTGAACACTCAGGTGTAATGCCAGATATTCTTACCATTGGCAAGGCAATGGGCGGAGGATTGCCTTTAGGAGCATTTATAGCTAATCGGAAAATAATGTCTTCCCTTTCTGATAATCCTGCACTGGGCCACATTACTACTTTTGGCGGGCATCCGTTAAGTTGCGCATCGGGTTTAGTGGCGCTTGAAGTGCAATTAAAAACAAAGCTTTATAGTGCAGCTTCGAAAAAGGAAAAGCTTTTCCGAACTCTGCTAAAACATAAGACCATTAAGGAAATAAGAGGTAAAGGATTAATGCTTGCCTTACAATTTGATAATGAGATATTCTGCAAGAAAGTGATAGAAAACTGCATTAAAAATGGTATAATTGTAGACTGGTTCTTATTCAGGCCCGATGCTATGAGAATAGCACCGCCATTGATAATAACAGAGAAGGAAATACGTTATGCCTGTTCAGCTATATTGCTTTCTATAAAACAATCTTTATCTTAATTACATACTATGAACATACTTATAGTAGAGGACGAAAAATCACTTGCCAAAGAAATGCAGACCTTTTTGAAAAAAGAAGGGTACATATGTGATACAGCAACTACCGGCAAGGAAGCATCGGAGAAGATATTTGTTAACCCTTACGACTTTCTGTTATTAGACCTTGGGCTACCTGATTACGATGGGCTAGACTTGCTTAAAGAGGCTAAGGAAGCCAATTCAGAAGCATCTATAATTATACTTACAGCACGTGGCAGTACCGATGATAAGGTGAAAGGCCTTGATCTTGGGGCTGACGACTATCTTGCAAAACCGTTTTCATTGCTCGAACTTTCATCTCGCATGCAGGCAATTATACGCCGTAAGCATGGACTTAAAAAAAGCAATACCAATGTTCATGGTTTTGAAGTAGATATTAATAATCGGAGTATTTCTTTCAAAACAACAGTTATTAGTCTTACTAAAAAAGAGTTCGATATTCTGCAGTATCTGTTGATCAATAAAAACCGTGTAATAACCCGTATGCAGCTTACAGAGCATATTTGGGATAATGCACTTGAGGTAGATTATGATTCGAATTATGTGGATGTACATATAAAGAACCTGCGTAAAAAGCTGGGCCAACATGCTGATGTTGACTGGCTGGAAACAGTCCGTGGTATTGGGTATCGCCTTAATTTATTGTAAAACATTCCATGAAACTTATCTATAAACTCACGCTCATCAATGCGTTTACTCGTATTTTGATTGTAGCTGCGTTTTTAGAATTTGTGCCTGATCTTATATACAAGGCAGCTGTAACCCAGGTAGAAACAAACCTGGAGAAGAAGGAAGCTAAAATTCTACGTATTATTAGTGATAAGGGAATGGGCCAGTTCATTGAAGAGTCTGATAGTACCTATAGCGACAGTAGCTATGCCGATTATACCATATTCAAGGAAAACTACATGTCCATTGAAAAGATAGCTGATACTAATAAAGACCGAGATACTACCATAACCTCTCCACGTGATATTGAAGGTGAAGTATTGGAGTACCGCATTCGGAAACATTACTTTACCTATAACTATACCAATTACCTTTTAGAAATTGGTGAAAGTATTCAGTATGTAAGGGACCTAAGGGTTATACTTTTACGTGTAGCGCTTTATATTCTCATTGCAATCATTACACTTACAGTATTAATCGATCTCTCCATTTCACAGTATTTACTGCGGCCATTACGAAAGATAGAAGCAAAGCTTGTCGGTACCAAGCACCCGGAAAAATTCGATTTTAAACGTATAAGCACCACCACAGCCGATTTTCGCTACCTAGATAACACCATCAGCAAAATGATGCTGCAGATTCAGGATGCCTTCCATATTGAAAAGGAATTTATTGCCAATGTTTCCCATGAACTCTTAACACCTATTTCTATTCTACAAACACGCCTTGAGAATATGCTTGAAGCAGGCAATTTGAATGAGGAGGCGGAAACTAAGATCATGGAGTCTCAAAGGACATTGGGTAGGTTAAAACAGATAGTTCGTTCATTACTACTTATCTCGCAAATAGAGAATAACCAGACACCGAAAGAGGATAATGTAAACATACCAGAGCTATTGAAAGAAGTGGCAGCAGAAATAGATGTGCGCCTGGCAGAGAAGAATATTACACTGGATGTGAACCTAAAAGACGGCTTTTTATTCGCGCCGGCTAATCGTTCCTTACTCTTCACTATGTTCTTTAACCTGGTTAACAATGCGGTTAAGTATAATAAACAGGGAGGCAAGATTAAGATACATTCTGCCTTAACAAAGGACGGATATGAGGTATATATTGAGGATAATGGTGTGGGTATTGCACCGGAGAACTTAAAATCTATCTTCCACCGCTTTAGGAAGTTCAATAACGCCGAAAATGAAAGCTACGGCCTTGGCCTTTCTATGGTTAAGACAATCGCAGACTTCCATAAGCTTGATATTAAGGTAGATTCAAAATTGGGTGAAGGTTCATTATTTACGGTAGTATTCAAATCGGGCAAGGGATGAAATTGAGGCCTGATGAGTTGAAAGAGTTTTTAGATGAAAAATATGAACTCTATAATACTCCCAAATTCATTGAAAGTGACCCGATATCAGTCCCACACAATTTTACACAAAAAGAAGATATTGAAATAGCTGCATTTTTTGCAGCCACATTGGCATGGGGGCAACGTCCTACTATTATCCGTAATGCATTGCGGATTATGGAAATAATGGATAATGCTCCTTTTGAATACATAACTAAATCAGATAAAAAAGATTGGAAAGCGTTTGCAGGCTTTGCCCACCGTACGTTTAATAGTACAGATGCTGTCTATTTTATTCAATCACTGCAGCATATTTATACGAAGAAGGGTGGATTGGAAAAAGCCTTTGCCCCATCCAAGCCTTCCCCTAGAGGGGAAGGCACAATGAACATGTATGATGGTTTGATAGAATTCAGGGAAGAGTTTTTAGGAAAATACCCTGCCGGGAGAACAGCTAAGCATATAGCTAATGTTACCAAGAATGCATCTGCTAAAAGGTTAAATATGTTCTTGAGATGGATGGTAAGAAATGACAAGCGTGGAGTTGATTTTGGTATTTGGAAAAGCATTTCTCCTGCCCTGCTCTATTGTCCTATAGATCTACACTCCGGAAGAGTAGCCAGAAAACTTGGGCTATTAAAACGGACACAAGATGACTGGAAAGCGGTTGATGAGTTGACACAGAACTTGAGGGAATTAGACCCCAAGGACCCCATTAAATATGACTTTGCCCTGTATGGCTTAGGAGTGTTCGAGAAGTTCTAAGGGCTATATAGTCCATACTCAAATCATTATATTTGTATAGTAGTATACATCTATTTGATTAAATGAACTGGGTGCGTCTATTCTTATTCTATATCATTTTATTATTTTCCCCTTCTTGTTTATCTCCGGGAGATAAAGATGAGGACCATTCAGGATTTATTACGGAAACCCCTGAATATATGAAACAGCATCCAGAATGTATTGTAGGTACTTACTATAATTATTATACAAAAGGGGCTGTTTCATTTATTCAATTAAGGTCAGATAGCACATATATACATGTTTGTAAATATAGAAAAACCAATTATGTGGACAGTGGTAGATGGGGTTATCAATATGATGAGGGACAGAATAATATTATTTTGGGCGTGAACCCTTATAGCCAAACGACCTTTATACGCCAAAAAGAAGAAGGCGCAGATTCAGATACAATGATTTGGTGTGGTTTTTATTTGAGGAACTGCGTAGCATTATGTATTACAGAAGAAAGTGAAAAGCAGAAGTTAAATTTCTATAAAGGAGATAAGAAACCAAGTTGGCTTAAATGAAGTGCTAATCAATAATGAAAAGATCGAACCACATATTATATTTAATGCTGCTATCAGCATCCTTATGTATATTATTCTCATGTAATAATGGCAAAAAAAAGCCCGTTGACATAGGTAATTCAATAACAAAAAACAATAACCAGGGCTCAAACCTGGAGATTAAGCAACCTACAGCAAATGAAAAGTGGGAATACAAGACCATTGATAGTTCATACATTGTATTTAAATCAGGTTATAAATTCGATACTCATTTATACAATCTATCTTATATCGGGCAGATACAATTGCCAGGTATTCCCTATTTAATCTTCTCAGGACGGGATTGCAATGAGTGTGATGCGAATATCTCTATTTATATTCATCAACCTGACAAGCCCATTACTGTTGCAGATGGTCAGAATAGATACGAATATCCTGGTACTTTAAGGGATTTCGAATCTGATACTTTATATACAACATCAAGAGCATTTTTTGGGGAAGTCTTTAAAGGTATTAAGGGTGTAGTATGGTATGAACATAGTTTGTTGGAGAAGGGTGGTTATGGAGATTTAATATATCTTTCCAAGGTAAATGGAGATAGTAAAAAAGATACCGGATTTGATGACAATGGAAGTTATCTTACCCAAACTCTTACATTAATGAAAGAAGGTAAATGCCAAGAGATTAAAGGGATGGATTTAAAAACGGAGCCCTAATATTAAGGACACTTACAGCTATCTTTAATAGCCAAATCCTTCACAAATACAATACGAACTAGGCTATCGTGTTCAATACACACTACATTAAGATTACGGCCTTTTTGAGTTAAGCCGGAAAAATTAAACATGGGGCTGCGCTGATTAAAATCCTTGCTCTTTTTACTGTCAACTTTACCGTAGGTAAATGATTCTAATACTTCGTTGCGGGTTATATTCTGGCACTTCATTTCGCAAAGAGCAGTATCTGAATACCTAACTGAGTCTTTAGTTGCAATTTGGTCAAGCTTAAGCATACCCGGTGTAAGGTTCTTACACCCGCGCTGACCAAACATAAAATAAACTGCTATAAGGCCTATAATAAAACCTACAAGATAGACACGAATCCTTCTCCAAAGTACAGATTCGCCTTTATCGAGCATATTACTTAAGGGTTACAGTATTGCCTTTGGTTTCAGCCTTAGGTGCCGATACACCAATTGATATGGCCTTAGCCTGGATAATAGTACCAACAGGCACTGTTTCAGTATGTATCTTGGTAATATGCGGAGCAATAATCAATGATACGATGCTCATAAGCTTAATAAGGATATTCATTGAAGGGCCAGATGTATCTTTAAATGGATCGCCAACTGTATCACCCGTTACCGATGCTTTATGGGGTTCTGATTTCTTGTAGAACATTTCTCCATTGATCTCAACACCTTTTTCGAATGATTTTTTAGCGTTATCCCATGCACCACCTGCATTCGATTGGAAAATACCCATAAGCACACCGCTAACAGTTACACCTGCCAATAGGCCGCCTAATACTTCAGGGCCGAAAGTAAATCCTACTATAACCGGTACTATAAGAGCAATCGCTCCCGGTGCAATCATTTCACGAATAGATGCTTTGGTAGAAATAGCAACGCACTTTTCATATTCAGGCTTTGCCTTGTATTCCATAATACCCGGTATTTCACGGAACTGGCGGCGAACCTCGTTCACCATATCCATTGCTGCACGGCCTACAGCTGCGATACAAAGAGAAGAGAATATAAACGGTATCATACCGCCTACAAATAAGCCTGCTAATACATTAGCTTTATAAATATCGATTGAAGATATACCCGCAATACCCACAAACGCTGCAAACAATGCTAATGAGGTCAGCGCCGCAGAAGCAATCGCAAATCCTTTACCCGTTGCTGCGGTAGTGTTACCCACTGCATCAAGGTTATCGGTACGGTGACGAACTTCTTCAGGTAAGCGGCTCATTTCAGCAATACCACCAGCGTTATCGGCAATAGGTCCGAAAGCGTCGATTGATAACTGCATTGCTGTTGTTGCCATCATACCCGCAGCAGCTATAGATACACCATATAAACCTGCAAAATGGTAAGAAACCATAATACCGCTTGCTAAAACTAATATAGGAGCAACTGTAGATTCCATACCTACTGATAAACCACCGATGATATTGGTAGCATGCCCTGTGCCAGATTGTTTAATAATGGAAAGCACAGGACGTTTGCCCATAGCTGTATAATATTCTGTTATCATACTCATAAGAGTACCTACAACCAATCCTGTTATAATTGAATAGAATACATCCATTGATGTGAAGTGTACACCCCTATGTATTAAATCACCTGCCGGTAATAACATGGTTACAGCAAAATAAGATGCAATGGCAGTTAATACAATAGATGACCAGTTACCTAAGTTCAATGCATTTTGAACGCTTGAATTTTCATTCTTGATCTTAACAAACAATGTACCTACTATTGAGAATATCAATCCAATACCTGCAATGAACATTGGAAGGATAATTGGAGAAAGTCCTCCGAAATTGTCTTTAGAAGCATCTACTTCCTGGCCTAATACCATAGTAGCAAGGATAGTAGCAACATAAGAACCGAAAAGATCGGCACCCATACCTGCTACGTCACCTACGTTATCGCCAACGTTATCGGCAATAGTTGCAGGATTACGAACATCATCTTCAGGTATACCTGCTTCTACTTTTCCTACTAAGTCAGCACCAACGTCCGCAGCTTTGGTATAAATACCACCACCCACGCGGGCGAATAATGCGATTGATTCAGCACCTAATGAGAAACCAGCTAATACTTCAATAGCTTTCTTCATATCTAACCCGTTAACTGCTGTACCCTTACCCGCAAAAAACAATTGGTAGAACACAATAAATAAACCTCCAAGACCTAGTATTGCTAAACCCGCAACACCAACACCCATAACTGTACCGCCTGTAAATGAAACTTTTAATGCTTTAGCTAAGCTTGTTCGGGCAGCTTGCGTAGTACGAACGTTTGCTTTAGTAGCAATGTTCATACCTATATATCCTGCAGTAGCCGATAATATAGCTCCTAAGCAGAATGCGATAGCGATAATAGGGCTTGAATCGGCAACAGTAGTACCCGACCATGCCAATAAGCAGGCGGCAATAACCACAAATACGCCTAATATTCTCCATTCAGCTTTCAAAAAGGCCATAGCTCCATTAGCTATATAACCGGCTAATTCTTTCATGTTAGCATCTCCGGCATCTTGTTTTTTAACCCAAGCAGCAGTAAAGGCAGTGTAAATCAGAGCGAGAACACCAAGGCAAGGAATAATATAAAGGACAGTTGTCATAGTATATAAAGGTTTAAAATGTACTTTTTTAGGGGCGCAAATATACATATTCGGTTGAAATAGAGAATAACTACTCCAACTTGACCTAATTTGAAGACTAATATTAGGTTTTGCGCTATTTCTTTCCCTTTCTCATTTTTATAAGCAGAAAAATACCTAATCCGGCCAAAACAAGATAAAATAATGCTTTGCCAATGTATTCTCCACTTTCGAAATCAGAATCTAGAAGAAGAATAAACCCGTTCATTATTTTGAATTAGATATTTCGTTGCCCTCAATATGACAAAAATCCCCCTATTGGGGGGACTAAGGGGGGTCATTATTTCTTCAATACCACCAACTTTTGCACAGCCATTCCTTCATTGGTTATCATTCGTAAAGAATAAATACCATCAGCCAGATTTTCTATATCAAGCAGTTGTTTTGATGTGCCTGTATGCTGTTCATTTATTTGCTTTTCATATACAGTTCTGCCAAACTCATCAATCACACTTATTCTAATGTCCTCATTTTTTGATAAGCTGTAACTAAGCATAAACAATCCATCTCCAGGATTAGGACTAATAACAAGAGAGTTAACTGGTGATGAGATTCCTACAATACCTAATGGTAAATGAGGTATACCGCCATTTGAATAAGAAACTGCGGTACTAAAATCAACTCCATGCCTAATGAATCTATGCGTAGGTGTACATCCACCAGAAGGGTTTACTGCCACTACCATATATATCGAGCCAGCAGGAGGTGAGTAATCTATATAAGATAGTGTGGTTCCGGGAACTGAATCAAGCAACATAAGTGTAGCCAAAGAAGAGCCCCTATATATATAATAGATTGGTGTAGTAAAACCTACATAAGGTGACCAGTAAAGGCTATCATTACCCGGGTATTGAACTACCTGTAAGAAGATAGTACTATTAACCGGGCTTAATGCTGACTCCCCACAGGAATCAACTGTAGAAATACGGTAGTTATATGATTGCGTATTAGGATTTGAGGCTGTATCTATATATTCACTCAATGCCGTATCAGGCACCGTGCCTATTAATGTCCACCCCGACGAAGTTGAGTCATAAATATTAAATGAACCATCAGGAGGTGAATCATTTCTTCCCCATATTATTACATTTTTATCAAGAGCTGTATCAATAGATACAATACATATAGTTTGATCGAATTTATTAACGCACGGGGTCACAAACACTGTAACGGTATCTGTTATTGTTCCGCAGGCAGTAGTTATAGTTACTGTATATGTAGTAGTAGTATCGGGATGAGCATAACTTCCGTTTGTATCAGGGTAGGTAACCGAACTTGATGGTGACCAGGAAACTGTATAGGAAACACTTGAGGAAGAAGTAGATGAGGAGTCCGTTACAGTCACATAGAGAAAAGTACTGTCACCCAACGAAATAGAATTAGGACTGGCAGATGCTGAAACAATCAAAGATGAACTTGAAATAGAACATGAACTCGTGGTACTGCATCCATTAGAATCTTTTACCGTTACTGAATATGTTCCGACAGTCAAGCCAGTGCAGTTGGATGAGGTTTGTCCGTTGCTCCATAAATAGGTATATGGTGGCACACCGTTAGCGGCTGTTACAGTTGCTGTACCCGCATTTGCAGCGCAATAATATGGTGTAGTGGTTACACTCGCAGTTACTGAACAACCAATAAATACTGTTACCGTATCAGTTATTACTCCGCATGGTGTGGTTACTGAAACTGTGTATGTGGTTGTGGCTTTTGGATTCGCAGTTGTAGTTGCCAGTGTATCATTGGTAACTGTTGCCGATGGAGCCCATGAAATAGTATAAGAGGTTGAAGAGGACGATGTAGATGAAGAATCATTTATAAATACGTTCAGGGTTGTATAATTACCAATTTCAATAGTTGTTGGATTTGCAGATGCAACAACTGATACTGACCTCGGGACAATAGAAAATGTATCAGTAACACTACAGCCATTTGAATCTTTTACCAAAACTGAATATGAACCGACACTTAAACTTAATACACTCGATGTTGTTTGTCCATTACTCCAAGCGTATGTATAAGGTGTTACTCCATTGGACGCTATTGCTGTTGCAGTACCACCATCTGCCGCACAATAATAAGGGGTAATTGTTAAGCCTGCTGTAAGTGTACATCCTACATATACTGTTACAGTATCAGTTTGTGTTCCGCAAACCGAACTATTTACGGTTACCGTATATGTTGTAGTTGCCGGTGGATGAGCATAGGTATTGGAAGAATCGGGACTGGTAACTGAGGCAGAAGGTAACCATGCGACTGTATATGATGTTACTGAAGAAGATGTAGTTGAATCCGTCAGGTAAACATATGTGTTTGAACTATCACCCGGTTCTATAGTTGCAGGAGATGCATATGCAGAAAGATTACAACCTGAACTTTTGGGTTTTACTTTTTTTTGTGCTGAAGTTTGCAACGCAAATAAAAATATTCCAAGTGATAATAGTAATGTTTTGAAATTCATGCAGGTGGTTTATCTATGAATAACCAAATATAGTAAACCTTCCCTAATATTCCAAAACACTTACATATTCCTTCTGTACTGCCCGCCCACTTCAAACAGGGCAGTAGTAATTTGACCTAATGAGCAATAGTGGGTTGCTTCCATCAACTTCTCGAAGAGGTTCTTATTATGTATAGCTGCCTGCTGCAATTCCTTTAAAAGCTTAGGTGCTTTATCGGCATTTGCCTTTTGCAGATCGTTGATCATCTTTATCTGGTATTCCTTTTCTTCTTTGGTTGAACGTATTACTTCTCTTGGTATAATACTTGGTGAACCCTTGGATGATAAAAATGTATTTACACCAATAATCGGGAACTCACCTGTATGTTTTAAACGTTCATAGTAAAGACTCTCTTCTTGTATTTTGCCACGTTGGTACATAGTTTCCATAGCACCTAATACACCACCACGTTCTGTAATCCTATCGAACTCAACCATAATTGCTTCTTCTACCAATTCTGTAAGTTCTTCAATTATAAATGAACCTTGTAAAGGGTTTTCATTTTTTGCTAATCCTAACTCGCGGTTAATAATAAGCTGAATAGCTATTGCACGGCGAACACTTTCTTCAGTAGGTGTAGTTATAGCCTCATCGTATGCATTAGTATGCAATGAATTACAATTATCATAGATGGCATATAAAGCCTGCAAAGTAGTACGTATATCATTAAAATCAATTTCCTGTGCATGTAGTGAACGGCCCGATGTTTGAATATGATATTTCAGCATTTGCGAGCGTTCATCAGCACCATATTTCAGTTTCATAGCCTTGGCCCATATACGACGTGCGACCCTTCCAATTACTGCATATTCCGGGTCGATACCGTTTGAAAAGAAGAAGGAAAGATTTGGAGCAAAGTCATCAATATTCATTCCCCTTGAGAGGTAGTATTCTACATAAGTGAAACCATTGGCAATGGTAAATGCAACCTGAGAAATTGGATTTGCACCTGCTTCCGCAATATGATAACCTGATATAGAAACGGAATAAAAATTACGTACTTTTTTATCGATGAAATATTGCTGCACATCACCCATCAATCGCAATGAGAACTCAGTAGAGAATATACAAGTATTCTGTGCCTGATCTTCTTTTAAAATATCTGCCTGTACCGTACCACGAACTTGCGATAGGGTGAATGCTTTTATCTTTTGATATACATCCTTCGGCAATACCTGGTCGCCAGTAGTGCCAAGCAACATAAGGCCAAGGCCGTCATTTCCTTTTGGTAATGCACCTTGATATGAGGGACGTTTTACTCCAAGTTTTTTGTAGTGGTCACTAATCTTTTTTTCAACCTGCTTTTCAAGCTTATGCTCTTTTATGTATAACTCGCACTGTTGGTCAATGGCAGCATTCATAAAGAAGCCTGTGAGTATAGATGCCGGGCCATTAATGGTCATTGATACGGAGGTCTTGGGATCGCAAAGATTAAAACCAGAGTATAGTTTTTTAGCATCATCAAGGCAGCAAATAGATACACCAGAGTTACCGATCTTTCCATAAATATCTGGGCGGTATTCAGGATCGCGGCCATATAATGTAACTGAGTCAAATGCAGTTGAAAGTCTTTTTGCGGGCATATTGGAACTCACGTAGTGGAAACGTTTATTCGTCCTCTCTGGTCCGCCTTCACCTGCGAACATACGGGTAGGATCTTCTTCAGAACGCTTAAATGGGTATACACCTGCAGTATAAGGGAATCTTCCCGGGAAGTTTTCCTGCAAACTCCAGTTTAATATTTCTCCCCATGCTTTATAACGTGGTACAGATATCTTAGATATCAGCGTATGTGAAAGCGATTCGGTTTTATTCTTTACCTTAATATCTTTGCCACGTACATTATACACATAGTATTCTTCGGTATAGCGTTTTACTTCCTGCTCCCAGTTCGCCAATATTTTTCTATTTTCAGGAGTAAGTTTTTCTTCCAGTTCCTTTTTCTTCTTATCAATATCTTTCTTTACATCTCCTGCTTTTTCCATCATCTCTTCTACCTTATGCAGGGCATAAAGTTTCTCTGCAATCTCTGACTGGTCAACCGCCCACTTGCCATAGCTGCGTACTGTTTCAGTAATCTCTGAAAGGTAACGCACCCTATCCGGTGGAATGATAAATATCTTTTGCGATTGTTCCTCGGCATGCTTGTATGATGAATGTAGTTCAGCTTTTGTTTTTGCAACCACAGTATCCATCAGCGTTTTGTAAAGGCTGTTCATACCGGGGTCGTTAAACTGAGATGCTATAGTACCAAATACTGGAAGCTCTTCATCCTTTTTATTGAACAGGTTATGATTGCGTTTGTATTGCTTTTTCACATCGCGTAATGCGTCCGCTGCACCGCGCTTATCGAATTTATTTATGGCAATAACGTCAGCAAAGTCGAGCATATCTATCTTCTCCAACTGAGTAGCTGCACCATATTCAGGTGTCATTACATATAAGGATACATCTGAACAATCAACCACTTCGGTATCAGATTGCCCAATACCCGAAGTTTCTAATAATATCAAATCAAAATTGCAGGCTTTCAGAATATCTACCGCTTTGTTAATGCTTTGCGAAAGTGCTAAATGGCTTTGGCGCGTTGCCAGTGAACGCATATAAACACGTGGGTTAGATATGGCATTCATTCTAATCCGGTCACCCAATAACGCTCCGCCTGTTTTACGTTTTGATGGGTCAACACAAAGTATAGCAATGGTTTTGCCTTCCTGTAGATTATCTTTCTTAGAAAAATCAATCAGATACCTGCGAACTACTTCATCAATAAGCGATGATTTACCTGCGCCACCTACACCGGTAATTCCCAATACCGGGATTGTTCTTTTACCTGATAAACCTTGTATCTTTTTATGAACTTCCTTTGCCTTTTCCGGGAAATCTTCTACCAATGATATTAAAGCCGCAATAGATTTATCATCCTTATTCTTAAGCCCTTTTATGTGCTTATCAATATCGGTGATCTTAGGAGCAGTGTCGCATTTTTGCAGAATATCATTTATCATTCCCTGCAGGCCCATTTTGCGGCCATCGTCAGGAGAATAGATACGGGTAATTCCATATTTATGCAGTTCCTTAATTTCATCAGGAAGTATTACTCCCCCACCCCCGGCAAATATTTTAATATGCGAACAACCCTGTTCTTTCAACAGATCGAACATATATTTCAGATACTCGATATGCCCGCCCTGGTATGACGTCATTGCAATGGCATTGGCATCTTCTTGTATGGCGCAGTTAACAACATCTAATGCACTGCGGTCATGCCCAAGGTGAATTACTTCGGCGCCGCTGGCTTGCATAATACGCCTCATTATATTTATAGCTGCATCGTGCCCATCGAATAGGGAAGCAGCAGTTACAATACGTATCTTGTTCTTAGGAATATAGGGTGTTACTTCAGCTTGCATAATATACGTTTATGGCCGCAAATGTAGGGGTAAAAACCATTCTTGCCAATTATAGGGCTTTCTTCCTGTTAAAAGTAATACTTTTGGGCTATTTAACAACCTTTCTATGCTCACAATATCACCTAAAGATACTCCGCTAAAGGATTTGCACCAATACCTATTGGGGGCAGTGGCTCCGCGTCCCATCTGCTTTGCCAGCACAGTTGATGAAAATGGCAATCCGAACCTTAGCCCATTTAGTTTCTTTAACATATTTGGTTCTAATCCCCCGATCGCAATCTTCTCACCGGCACGCTCAGGCAGAACCATGGAGACTAAACACACTCACCAGAACGTATTGAAAGTGCCTGAGGTAGTTATTAATGTTGTGAACTATAGTATGGTACAGCAGGCATCGGTAGCAAGTGGTGAGTATGATAAAGATGTGAATGAATTTGTAAAAGCTGGTTTTACCCCAATAAAATCTAAAATAGTCAGGCCATACCGGGTAAAGGAATCGCCTGTACAGATGGAATGTGAGGTTTTAGGAGTAAAAGAAACCGGAGAAGGCGGAGGAGCTGGAAATCTTGTTATCTGTGAAATACTACTCATTCATATAAACGAGGATGTATTAACTCAGGAGAAAAGAATTGACCCAAATAAAATAGACCTGGTAGGCCGTATGATGGGTAACTTATATTGCAGAGCAAGTGGCAATGCATTGTTTGAAGTGGTGCAGCCGGGGCATAATATAGGCATAGGTATAAATTCCATCCCCGTAAGTATTAAAGCAAGTAAAGTACTTACAGGCAATAACCTTGGGCAATTAGCCAGCATAACCAAGCTTCCTGATATGGAGGGGTATAGTTCCTCAGAAAAAATCGGTAATGAAGAAGAGTTACACAAAGCAGCAAAAAAGCTATTGGATAATGGACAGATAGAGGATGCCTGGAGATTGTTATTGACCAATACAAAGTAGCTTCATAGTGTCTCGCAAAGGCGCAAAGAGCGCAACGAATTTTCTTGGCGTCCTCTGCGTCTCTGCGTGAAATAAATTAAGTTTGTAACAAATTATTGGGCTTGTTCGTCTTACAACAAAACCCAATAACCATGAAATCCCTAACCATGAAAAAGATTCTTTATTTATCCTTATTTGTAATAGGCGGCTGCGTAATAAGTGATGGCTCCTCAACCAAGGATTATACCAAGTTGCCAGCAGAAGGTAAAACCGTTGATGTAAAACCTTTTAAAGCAATTGATGCCGATGGGGTTTTCAATATTATTTTGTCGCAGGGCGATAAAGAAAGTGTAGTTGTAAAAGGAAATTTTCCTAAAGATTTAAAAATTACAAACTCAGGCGATACATTGATTATTGACGATACTGCAAAAATGCATAACAGCGTTTTTCATATAAAGACAGATATTTATATTACAGTTACAAGCCTTACCAAAATGTCTATTTCGTCGGTAGGTTCTACCAAGAGCAGCGATACGCTAAAGTTTAAAAACTTCGTTTACGAGAATGAAGGCGTAGGTTCTACTAACTTAATTTTAAGTGTTGATACATTGCACGCTTCGGAAGATGGAGTTGGAGCTATGACCTTTACAGGTAAAGCAGCCTATGCAAGCCTTGAAGATAATGGTGTTGGTTCGCTAGATGCGGACGCATTTAAAGCGGAAGTATTGCATGTAAATGTAAATGGTGTTGGTGCGGCAAGTGTATACGCATCTAAGGAAATATATATTCAATCATCCGGCGTAGGTGGTGTTAAGTACCACGGCCCTGCCAAGGTTATGCAAAGTGATAACGATGGTGTTGGCGGCGTTAAGCACGTAGACTAAACATAACATTGTCCTGTTTATAAAGTCTCACAGTAATGTGGGGCTTTTCTTTTTTAAATGACCTACCTTTGTTGCAGGGTATGAAGAAACTATTGCTCATTCTATTAATTTGTTTTACAGGCCTTTTCGCAAAGGCACAATTCCTGGACAGCCTGCAATCTGCTATCAATCAAAAAGGCGGATTCACTTTTAGTTTTAATTCCCGTAATTCATTCATCACCAATAATGATGCTGATATTTTTGGATTTAATATAGGTGTAACATTTGGCAAGAAGATCTCGATAGGCGGTGGTTTCAACACCCTCAATTCTTATATCACCCACGTATTTACCAATGGAGAAAAAAACGATACTGCAAAATTGAATTTCTTCTTCTTCTCCTATTATGTTCAGTACATTATAAACCTTACCAAGCACTGGAAATTATATATTACCCCTATTAACTTTGGCATTGGAGGCTCTAACTATCAATACACTGATAAAGCAGGCTTACATACTATAGATTCGTATATGGTGATAGTTTGGGAACCAGGTGCAGAATTGGATTATAACTTTAATAAGTATTGGGGCCTGTATACACAGGTGGGCTACCGTTATATGCTGGTTAACAACCCAGCTATTGGTGAAACTTTTAACTCACCAACTTATTCCTACGGAATACTTATTTACCCGCTTGAAATATTCGCAGGTATTTTTCCAAGAACCAAGCTGGCACACATGATTGAAGACAATTAATTTAACGGAATATATTTTCTATTTTTGCATAAGCGACAATTCGAACAATGAACGATAATCTTAATCCCGAAAATGAAAGCCTCAGCCCGGCGGAGAAAGAAGTAGAAAAAGTACTTCGGCCGAAGGAGTTTGCCGATTTCTCGGGACAGGAAAAGGTAATTGAGAATCTTAGAATATTTGTACAGGCTGCCAAGCAGCGCGAAGAAGCACTTGACCACGTATTATTACATGGCCCTCCCGGTTTAGGAAAAACTACACTCGCTAATATTATTGCAACGGAATTGGATGTTAGTATTCGTATAACATCAGGTCCCGTGCTTGAAAAGCCTGGTGATTTGGCAGGACTACTTACCAATTTACAAACCGGAGACGTATTATTTATTGATGAGATACACCGATTAAGCCCTGTAGTAGAAGAGTATCTATACTCAGCTATGGAGGATTACCGCATTGATATAATGATAGATACCGGGCCTAATGCACGCAGCGTTCAGTTGAAGTTGAATCCTTTTACACTTATAGGAGCTACCACGCGTTCTGGCTTACTCACTTCTCCTTTAAGAGCACGTTTTGGTATTAACTTCAGGTTAGATTATTACACCGCAGAGCTTTTACAAAAGATTGTAGAACGTTCGTCTGAGATATTGAATATTGGCATAAGCAAAGATGCATCACGCGAAATTGCACGCCGCAGCCGTGGCACCCCACGTATTGCAAATGCCTTGTTGCGCAGGGTACGTGATTTTGCACAGGTAAAAGAACAACACATAGACCTTGAGGTAACTCAATATGCACTGAGGGCTTTGAATGTGGATGAAAATGGCCTGGATGAAATGGATAATAGAATACTCACTGCCATTATAGATAAATTCAAAGGTGGCCCAGTAGGTATCTCTACTATTGCCATTGCTGTAGGCGAGCAGGCAGGTACTATTGAAGAAGTCTATGAACCATTCCTGATACAAGAAGGATATATGGCTCGTACACCTCGTGGCAGAGAAGTAACAGACAAAGCCTACAAGCACCTGAAAAGAATTCCCAGACGAAATACTAACGAGTTATTTTAAAGCCATGTCGGCTGAAAGCTATACAGCTTTTATAAAACAGGAAGCCGCACGCCTTGGGTTTGAACATTGCGGCGTTTCAAAAGCAGAATTTTTAGAAAATGAAGCGCCAC
>Ga0210388_10000669_pt1 | contig 27557 bp, 19 predicted proteins | sample IncBWC19OmetaG_FD_155485 | JGI IMG/M metagenome (GOLD analysis project Ga0210388, IMG submission 155485) | Forest soil microbial communities from Barre Woods Harvard Forest LTER site, Petersham, Massachusetts, United States - Inc-BW-C-19-O ...
AAGAGCGTTTTCATTCCAGTAAAACAGGACTTCATCGACGACGATCTTTATTACGGAATCAGAAGGCAGGACGTTATTCGCGCTTTTGGACTCTCGCCGGGCGAGCTGAAGCGGCCGTTCTATGTCTCCGATGCGTCGGAAGAAAAAACCTGGCGTGTAGACATTGGCGCAGACGGATCCATCTCGAACCCAACCCTCTTTGCTGAGCGGGGCGGTGAGGGAGTAGCTGTCGATGCAGAAGGCAATGTGTACCTTGCCGCGGGCCAGGTATTTGTTTACGACCCGTCGGGATCGGTGATTGACACGATCAAGGTACCGGAAAGGCCCTTGCAGTTGTTGTTCGGCGGAAGCGATGGGAAGACCCTGTACATCCTGACCCATACCAGTCTTTATTCGGTCGAAGCGCGTTTTCGCGGACGCTGAGGGTTGGTCTATGTCTGATCGACTACTTCGAAACGCCTCCCAGCCACAGCAGGGCGTTTTCGAAGAAGATGTTCTGCGTGGCATCGGTAAAGATTTTGTTGCCGTGACCGACGTTTGTATAGATCATCTTGTATTTTGTGTTGGTCCAGGTCACGGGAATGTCTCCACCCGTCAGAGTGTCTTTGAATCCCAAGGGGTAATTTGAGGGGTCGAGCGTCATCAGCACTTTGACGTCCGGATCCTGGCGCGGATCGGGCTTCCAGCTATACCACTCATTGGCTGGCGAGACGAACGTTGCCGAAAGCCCCTTCATCGCCGGATGCGCCGGGTCATCGATATCCAATTTGGCCGGCAGTGGAGGCCAACTGTTGCCGTAGAAGACGGTGCCAAGAAAATCGGCAAACCAAGGCCAGGTTTCGCGACGGTCCATGTAGCCGGCGATGTGGAAGCCCAGCCATCCTCCGCCATGCTCCATGTAGTCCTGAAAGGCCCTGCGCTGCGCGGGGGTGGACGGCTCGTCATCCAGCCACATAACCGCCTGATATCGCTTCAGCACCGCGGGATTCATGTCGTCCCAGTTCGAGGTCGCCGCGAAGTCGAAATGATCCCGTTTGGCCATTGCTTCGAAGAAGGGAAGGGCCTGCAGAGCGAAGTCCACATGATCCTGCTCGACATGTTTCGAGTAGAAGGCCAGAACGTGAAAGGGCTCGCCCTGGCCGTATGCGGCCGCGGTGGTCAACGCAAGAGGAGCGAAAAAGCAGAGAACGCGTATAAATCGAAGCAAAATGGTATTCCTTGGCGGTCAATAATTGAGGGGACGCTTCACACTTTGTAATGTTGGATAATATAGTGGACGACGAGGCTTCCTCACAACATGAACCTTCTCGATCCCAAGTATCGGCAAATCTTTTTTATCGGCCGCAGCGCAGTTTTCCCGACGGGCCGGGAATTAATCATCGGCGCGGTTTTGGTCAGCGCGGCGTGTATCGCCCATGGGCAGGGCGAGGCGCCACAGGGCCGGTTGATCACCAACCTTGCGGTCGCCGTCAATTCTTCTACCCACAAGGTCTACGCCGTGAATGAGGGGAAGGGAACGGTATCGGTTGTGGATGAGCAGACAGGATCGTCGCGAGAGATTAAGGTCGGAGACGCACCGATTGCCTTGGCTATCAATGAGACGACAAACCGGATTTATGTGGTCAATACGGATAGCAATTCCACCAGCGTGATCGACGGCATGAACGATGAGGTGATCGCTACAGTCAAGGGTGGATCGCATCCCTACTCGCTGGCGGTGAATGAGGCCACCAACAAGACCTATGTGACCTACACATACAGCAACTCTGTGACGGTTATCGACGGCGATACGAACACCGCTCAATCCCTGAAAACTGGCAGCGCGGACGGGATCGCCATCGATCCGGACAGCAATACGCTCTTTCTAACCACCTATGAGGATACTTATATCCGGATTGTGAATGCGGCGACCGGCTCTGTTAGCAGAGTTTCGGTCGGACCTCACCTGTGGGGAATCGTATTCGACAAATCCTTAAGGACCCTGTTCCTGGCTCACACAGAAACAGCCGATATCGTTGCGCTGAATGAGCAGACTCACGCGGTGAATACCATTCCTGTGGGAGCCATTCCGTGCGCGGTTGCGGTGAATCCTGCCACGCAGACGATATACGCAGTGAACTATGGTGGAGAGACCGTTAGTATCATCGATGCCAGAAAAGGCAAGGTGATCGGCACACTGCAGGTGGGTAAACATCCGCAGGCTGTTGCGGTCGACCCTGTGCATAACCGAGTCTATATCGCGAATGTTCACGGCGATAGTGTCACGGCGATAGACGGCGCGAAGAACGCGGTGATCGGCACCTATGATGCAGGGAAGAATCCGTATGCTGTTGTGGTCGATCCCAGCGCCGGGCACATTTATGTTGCCAACTATGGCGAACCATCGGTGACAGCGATATCAGCGTCGCCGAAATAGGTCTCACTCGGATCAAACGTTGTGCGGAATGACATTCCCCATCGCCTGTGACTCATGCAGACCTGAAATCATCGTTTGACTAGTTGCAAATTCACGTCCTTGACCATTCGACAGTCGAACGGCTACTAGCGTTTCTTGTCGAGGGTCGGACGTCTTCCATGGAGAGAGAAATGCAGCGTGCCGATGTTCCAGGGTTCCGTCCCTGCTTGTTGTTTGCGACCTGACGAAAGGCGTTCCGGCGGCGATCTTCGGGTCGCGTCTTATTGCAAGCCAGCTCTTTGGATTGAAACCCTTCGATCCCGTCACATTTCTTGCCGCCTGTGTCCTGATGGCTTCAGTGATGACGACCGTGAGCTACATCCCCGCCCGCCGCGCAGCGTCCGTCGATCCCATGCAAGCCTTGCTGAGTGAATAAGACACAGCCATCTATTCAGGCGAACCAATGGCTGACTGGAAAGTAGTAGACACTCTACGGCGCATTCTGATAGTAGTAGAGGCTCTACTACTATGAGCGAGACCATCCGATACCAAAACCGTATTGAAATCCTGCAGGGGACTCTGGATCTGCTCATTCTGCAAACGCTGGGGCGCGGAGAGCAGCACGGACATGGAATTTCGCAGGCGATCCGCGCACGTTCCGGCGAGGTGCTGTCGGTGGAGACCGGGTCGTTGTATCCGGCTCTGCATCGGCTGGAAAAAAAAGGCTGGCTGGATTCAGAGTGGAAAGTTTCAGAGAACAACCAGCGAGCGAAGTATTACTCCCTGACGAAGGCAGGCAAGAAACAACTGGCGGCCGAGCAGGATAGATGGCGGCTACTGGTTCAGGCAGTTGCTGGAGTGCTCGATCCGGCGTGAGGTTTCCATGTCGATGAACGCCGTACGGTTTGTTTTCCGTCGATTTTTTAGAAGACTGCAGTTGGAGAGAGAACTGAACGATGAGCTTGCTTCGCATATCGCCATGGAGACAAGTCTGCGTGTGCATGAAGGCGAATCGCCCGAGGCCGCACGGCAAGCGGCGCTGCGCCAGTTTGGAAATATCGGGTTAGTGGCCGAGGTGACGCGCGGCAAATGGGGATTCACCTGGTTTGAGCAGGCACTGAATGACGCCCGCTATGCAGCCCGCTCGTTTGCGCGCACGCCGCTATTTTCCGCGATTGTGATCATCACGCTAGCTCTTGGAATCGGAAGTTCCACGACAATTTTCAGTTTGCTCGACGGTATTCTGCTTCGCGCATTGCCCTTTCCTGAATCGAACCGGCTCATGATGCTTTGGGAGCTTCCTCCCAAAACACAGAAGTCGAACGTTGTGAACCTGGGCAATTTTGTCGCGTGGAAGGAGCGTAACCACAGCTTCGAATCGATGGCAGCCTTTCTCGGCTTGCCGATGAACCTGCTCTCCGATCAGGGGAGCCAGCAGGTTCCTGGACTCGCTGTTACAGCAGATTTCTTTAGCACCTTAGGGACTGCACCGTTGCTGGGCAGGACATTCCGCCCCGGCGAGTACTGGACCAATGAGCCTAGCGAGGTCGTGCTGAGCTACGGCTTGTGGCAGCGTCTATTTGGCGGCCGACCCGACGTCGTCGGAAAAAGAATTTCGATCAACGCGAGTCATCACGAAATCATTGGTGTGATGCCGCCCGAATTTGGCCTGCCGAACAAGAAGGTTGAGCTTTATGTTCCACAGGGCATCTACTTCAACGAAGGACGGAACTATTCAGTCATAGCGCGTCTACGACCAGGGGCAAGTTCCGAGGCCGCAAAGGCCGAGATGGCGACACTCGCCGCCCAGACCGCGCGCGAGAAGACCCACATGGATTCAGGATGGAGCGCTACCGCTGTGCCGTTGCTGGATCAAGCGGTGGGGTCGGTCCGGCCCATTCTCCTCATGATCTTCGCGGCCGTGGGATTGGTGCTGCTCCTCGCGTGCGCGAACGTCGCGAATCTGCTCATGATGCGGGCCTCCGGGCGTGCGCGCGAGATCAGCGTGCGCGTTGCGTTGGGTGCAGGCCGGAATCGAATCCTTCGCCAGTTGCTCATTGAGAGCCTCCTGCTGGCTCTATCTGGCGGAATTCTGGGTGTGGCTCTGGGCGGGATTGGGCTGCACTTGTTGAAGACCTCGCTACCGGAGAGCCTCCACATTCCGAGACTAAGCGAAGTAAGTTTGAACGTCCCGGTCCTGTTGTATTCCGCGGCTGTATCCATAGTTTCTGCGGTGATCTTCGCGTTGGCGCCTGCTCTGCAATCCTTGCAGCGTAATGTAAGCGAAGATCTTCACGAGTCGACACGATCAGTGACATCGGGCCGCAAAGTGCGGCGAGTGCTCGTCGTGACAGAGATTGCTTTGGCGCTGGTCCTGGTCTCATCGGCGGGACTGATGGTGCGCAGCTTTCTTCGCCTCGGGAGTGTGGATACTGGCTTCCGCGCTGAGAACGTGCTGACGGTTCGCATGCTCCTGTTGCCGACGCAAAAAGAGGAGTACCGCGCTGAAGTCGTGCGGGAGATGCTGGCTCGCATCCGCTCTCTGCCCGGCGTAATCGCTGACGGATCGATCGGGATTCTGCCGATGGAAGGGACAAATTCGGGCACGTCGTATTATCGAGCGGACCGTCCCGACCCCGCGCCCAGCGCACGTCCGGGCGGAGATGTTTCCATCATCACGCCAGGGTATTTCGACGCCATGGGCATCCCCATGATTCGAGGGCGCGCCTTCGACGCTCATGATCGCGCGAGATCCCAACTCGTAGCCATTCTGAATCAGAGCGCGGCACGCATGTTGTTTCCAGGTGAGGATGCTGTGGGCAAACGCGTGAAGGTAGAGTGGAATAGCAATGATGTCGTCGAGGTGGTAGGCGTGGTGGCCGACATTCGCCACAGCGGCGTGAGCACGCCGCCAGATCCATGTCTGTTCATGCCGAACGATCAGCAGCCGTATCCTTTCACGGCGCTGGTGGTGCGCACGATAGGCGACCCAGCGCAGATGGAGAACGCGATTCGGCAACAGATCCGGATGGTGGATGCGGACCAGGGCATCTCGAAGATCGAAGAACTGCAGCAAATGGTTTCGGACTCGATTGCCCGGCCGCGCCTGGAAGCAACGGTGCTGACTCTGTTTGGAGTGATTGCCCTGGGGCTCGCGAGTATTGGTCTTTATGGATTGATCGCTTTCTCCGTCGCTCAGCGGGCGCGGGAGATCGGCATCCGCATGGCGCTCGGCTCCTCGCGATCCGGCGTATTTCGCATGATCCTGGGTGATGGATTGCGGTTGACGCTGATTGGTGGAATTGTGGGACTGGTGGCCATCATCGGTCTGACTCGGTTTCTACGCAGTCTTCTCTTCGAGATCCAGCCACTCGACCCTGTCACCCTGATCGCCGTCGTCTGCATTCTGGCGATTGTGAGTCTTCTAGCCTGTTATGTCCCGGCGCGACGAGCGATGAAGGCCGATCCTGCAGCGGTTTTGCGGGAAGAGTGACGTGCGGAGAATTTCATCAGAATATTCGAGCGCCTTCTAAAACAGCGTGAGTAGTAGAAACTGTGTGAGCGCAGGCGCGGTATGCTGCTCTCATGATCCGTACCATCGCTATTCAGGGCTATCGATCACTCCGCGATCTAACGCTACCGCTTGGGCAGCTTAGCGTGATCACCGGCGCGAACGGAACCGGTAAGTCTAGTGTGTATCGTTCACTACGTTTGCTTGCCGATGCGGCACTGAACTCGGTTGTGGCTTCTCTTGCCCGTGAAGGCGGCTTGCCCTCGACCTTTTGGGCGGGCCCAGAGACGATTGCGCGCGGGGTCCGTCAAGGAATCTATCCCGTGGAACCTCTTGCTAGCAGGAAGGTCGCAAGTCTGAAGCTTGGCTGTGGCGGTGACACCTACGGCTACAGCATCGATCTGGGGTATCCTCCACCGCCGCCTCCAGCAACTATGTTTGAGCTCGATCCGCGTGTGAAGCGCGAGTGCATCTGGCATGGGCCGGTGTACCGGAAGGCTTCCGCTCTCGTGGATCGCAGAAACAACTTCGTATAGCTCGCGACCACGCGCGACGAAGAGCCAGTGATGCTGACTCAGCACCTCTCCGACACTGACAGTATGCTCGCAAGCATCGCCGATCCGCAGCGAGCCCCGGAGATGCTCGCAGTTCGTGAAGCCGTCCGCGGCTGGCGCTTCTACGATCATTTTCGAACTGACTCCGGGTCGCCCGCGCGAGATGCTCAAATTGGCACCTTTACTCCCGTACTCCATCACGACGGCAGCAATGTTGCCGCAGCCATTCAGACCATCCTTGAAATTCGGTCTGACGACGCGCTCGCTACGACACTCGAAGACGCCTTTCCCGGCAGCCGGCTTTGTGTGGAGGTACAAAATGGACGCTTCGAGCTCCAGTTGCAACAGCATGGATTGCTTCGGCCGCTCTCAGTGTCTGAGTTGTCGGATGGGACGCTGCGCTATCTGTTATGGGCTGCCGCTCTCCTGACCCCGCGTCCACCGGAGCTCATGGTCCTCAACGAACCGGAAACCAGTCTGAATCCAGACCTGCTGCCGGCACTCGCCAGATTGATTCTCGCCGCGGCGAAAAATACGCAGATTATCGTGGTTTCGCATGCATCGCGGCTCATTGAAGAATTGACAGCCGTGCCTGTTTGCACCCGCCTTCATCTCGTAAAAGACTACGGAGAAACAAAGCTGGAAGGCTCGACGTTGTTCAACGCGCCGAAATGGAATTGGCCCGCGCGGTAGGCGAGGAGTGGTTTACCTGATGGAGGGCGAGGTCGCCAAGGGATGTTGGCAGACCGGGGTTGACGGCTGCGATCAATTGCCTTCAGTCAGCGGGACGAGGTTTTGCGCGGCGACGGCGATGTAAAGGCCCGAGGCGAGGATGAGTGAGCCGCCTGCGAGGACGAAGAGTCCCGGCTTGTCGTGCCACACCAGAAAAGATATCAGCGTGCCGGTGAGCAGTTGCGTGTAGTGATACTGCGAAACATTTGCGGCTGAGGTGTGCTTGACCGCTATGTAGAAGCAGAGCGTTCCGGCCGCGCAGAACAGGCCCATGGCGAAAAGTTCGGCGGTGAGACGCGCCGTTAGAGGCGCGGCATGAAAAAGCATGAGAGCAAGGCCCACCGCCGCCGTTACGAGACCCGAGAAGAAGGCCAGGCTCTCCGGCGATTCGGTGCGTGTGAGCACGCGCGACCAGACCATATTCACCGAGAAGCACGCCACGCAGATCATGCACGCGGCGAACCCGACCCAATCTCCCTGACGCGCGCTGCCCCAGGGATCCACGGCGATGACTACGCCGGCAAAGCCGGCGACGATAGCCAATCCCTTTCGCCATGTCAAGCCCTCTTTGAGAAACACCGCCGACAGCAGAGCGATGACCATGGGAGCAGTGAAGACAAGGACATAAAACATGGTGAGCGTCAGATGGCGTAGCGCAATGACCACGCATACGTTGTTTGCCATATCCAGGCAAGCGCGCGCCAACTGGCGGCTGAGGCGGTGCGGCCGCAGGGCGTGCGCATCTCCGCGCGCCAGGGCATAAGCGCCGAGAAACGCAGCCATTAAGAGGCCAAGGAACGCCACCATCTCATAAGGCGGCAAGCCCGACTGCCCGACCAGCTTGATGGAACTGTCGGCAAGCACCCAGAAGGTAAACCCGGCGAGCGCGTACCCAATGGCTCCAAGCTCGGAAACCGATGGCTTCATCTCACTCCTGACAGCGAAGGACCTCCCTGCCGCAATGCAAGCAACTCGGCCAGCGAAGCGTTCGTCTGTTGGTTACCCGTCCGCATGGAAATCCTTTGCGCAGAAGTGCTTGCGAGAAGGTCGAATCTTCCCAAGTCAAGATAAGTGTATTTTAATCAGCGACATTTTCATTTCTGTTTCAATGGCTGGTTACGAAGATCGATCAAGGGGTCTCCGTAGCGTTGGCCCGATTTTGCATGAGCGTGCACGGTATCACGCCTCGATTCGCTCGTTCGGAGCGACACGAATCGTCCAAAACGGACCTCGTTTTTCGGGACACTCAAATTTCGTGATCTTTGTTTTACGGAGAGCAAGCGGTTGGGTCTGCCCGCCTCCCATAGATAGCTGTCGAAAGGCAACCTCGCGACTCTGAATGCGGTCCTACTGCCCAGGGAGCAATCCCGTGGAGGTTCTACAGATGTCGAATCCTCAGCAGTCAGGCTCACAGCATTCCCAGCACGATCAGGGCACCCATAAAGAGAAAGAGGGCACGGGCCACCAGCAGCAACAGTCAGGGCATGAGAAGTCCGGTCAACAGGGTGGCGCTCCAGGCAAGCAGGGGCAACAGTCACAGCACGGCGATACGGGACACAAGAACAAGTAGTCCAACGCGCTCAAACTGAGATCGAACAGCGAAGGAGGGGATGCGGTTTCGGCTGCATCCCTTTTTGCTTCCCGATCAATTCTTTCGCTGTATCTCCACACTCAACCGTGTTTCACCCCGCGACCTTTGCGGGGTTCCACCTGAACGAGCAAGAGAGGGATGCCGGCACGGATTCGAGGTTTAATATTTGAAGCAAACAAAATAATATGGCCTTGCAGAATGATCATGTCAGAGAGAACGAACGTCACGCGATTCGACCTTGAAGGGCGATGTGCACTGGTAATTGGCGGAACATCTGGAATTGGGCGCGCCATTGCGCTGGGCCTGGCCGAGGCGGGGGCGGACGTCGTTGCCAGTTCAAGGCGTCGTTCTGAAGTGGAGAGCGTCACAGCGGAGATTGAGGAAATGGGCCGCCAATCGCTCTCAATCTGCTCCGACGTTCTCGACCGCGACTCGTTGCAGCGGCTCTACGATCAAACGCTGGCAGCCTTCGGCAAGATTGACATTCTGGTGAACGCTGCCGGGATGACGAAGCGGGTTGCTACGCTCGAGTGCACCGAAGAGGACTGGTGCCGGATCCTGGAAACCAATCTGACGGGAACATTTCGCGCATGCCAGATTGTCGCGCAGGGCATGGTGCGGCAAGGCTATGGGAGGATCATCAACATCGCCTCGCTGGCCACCTTTCTCGCCTTTCACGAGGTTGCGGCTTATGGCGCAAGCAAGGCGGGTGTCGGTGCGCTGACCCGATCGTTGGCGGTGGAACTTGCTCCTCACGGCGTTTGCGTCAATGCGATCGCCCCCGGTTTTTTCCCAACCGCGCTCAACCAGAATCTTCTGGAGGAGACTCCGCGTGGCCGTGAAGTGCTGCTGCGAACGCCCATGCATCGATTTGGCCGGCTGGAGGAGCTTGTGGGAGCCGCAATCTTTCTTGCTTCCCCAAGCGCGTCATTCGTTACCGGCCAGATTCTCGCTGTCGATGGCGGATATCTCGCCAGCGGTGTCAATCAGTAACCGGTGCTAGCGGGTACGGCTTCGCTTGCGCGATGTCCCATGGTATGCCGCTGGATTCCGAAGTGTGCGTGAAGATCTTTGTGATGTTGAGATGGCTGGCTTCTTACCAGAAATAGGCCGCTTCCATCCGGGGCGAACCGGGCTCACCGCCGATAATCTGGGTGCTCACAACGACTTCCATATTCTTGGGATCACCCACCGCTTTGGCGGCACGCATCAACTCGGATAGACTCGTGGGGTCGGTGAGGAATTCGCCCGCAGCGATGGTACCGCCTCTTCCAATGCCGGCCGCGATAATGGCCAGCTTGCCCGTAGTGTTATCTGTAAATCGGGCGATGATGGCGTAGTCACGATAATTATTGGTCGCCATCTGCTGGATCCTATCGACGCTCCACTGGCCGGAAGTGGGAGCGTTGCCGTCGATGATGCGGAACTGCGTCATCTCAGGATTGTTGCCGAAGCGGTAGCGCAACGGCTTGATGAGACGGAGAGTCCAGGCATTGTCGAAGGCCCCAATAAAGACGGTGGGACCGCCTCTGAGATCCATGAGCATCGTCGAGCCTTCGCCGCGGAGACTGTACTTCTTTCCGTTGGCCTGGAGAATCCCAGCGATTTTAACGATGGGTGTCATGTCGTCAATGATTACCGCGGTCAGGTTGTCCGGGAGGATGGTCTGGCGACTTTGATCGTTTGCATCACGTAGGGCGATGGTTGAGTACTGCTTCTGGTCGGCGACACATATAAGGACCGGTTCGCCGGACTTCAGCAGAGGACCCCAGAAGAAGTCAAAGGGAGACCGATGTGCCGATTGCCAGAGCGAGATCCCCGCGCCTGCAACGAGCGCGATTGCCAGAGAAGCGGCGGCAAGACGTCTCCACAGATGGTGGTGAAAAGGTCCACGGCGCTCGGAAATCGACACTTCGTGCGGGATCTGCTCGACCGGAGCAGGGTGTTCTGGGCTGGCTTTCTCGTTCGACACGAGACGCCAGTGAAACTGCGGGATATAAGATCCCGCTGGCAAGGAGATACGGAGTTCATCCTCATGGCCCTGGTCCTGGTAGTACTGCGCGATCCGTTTGCGGATCTCGGCCGCAGTGACGCGAACGATCGGATCGGACGCGGTGTCATAGTCGGCGGCGCGCCCGAAGATTTCGATGCCCAGCGTGCGCTCCTTGAGCGCGTCTTCTTGTCCGGCGACGGTACGTTCGATTACATAGCGCAGAAACGAAGGGAAGCGGCGGCTATGGCTGAAATAGGGACTTGCTAAAAGCCGCTGCAACTGCTCCTGGACGGACGCCTTCTCCTGCTCGCTCAGGTCCGCTTGACTACCCGCAACTGAATCCAACGCCATCGAGTGTTTGTGTTCCGCGATGGATTATACATTGACGGAAGAACGGCTCGCCCGCCTCCGGGTGCTGTAAGGTACACAAAAGAAAGAGCCTCGAATCGTTCTTTACCTGATAAGACCCTCCCGGTCTTGCTGCAAAGACCTTATCGACTCCGGATGGACGCACCTATAAGGGCGTTGCTCTAAAAGTTCCCTTTTCTTTTGCCGGTAAGTTCCCTTTGCGCGAATCTGCCGTCGGACTACCGGTAAAAGAGCGGGGCCTTTGGAGCCATTTTGGAGGCTGAATTGAAGACGATAAAGCTATTAGAAAAGAGCGGACTGACATTCGCGATTCTTCTGCTGCTGGCTTTCGCATTGGGAGGACAAGCCCAACTGGCAGTGACAACGGCAACGTTGAGCGGAAGTGTGACGGATCCCTCCGGGGCAGTGGTGCCCCAGGCGACGGTAAAACTGAACAGCACCCAAACAGGCATCTCGAGGACATACGTGACCGATGCAGGCGGACGATATTCCTTTACACAGCTGCCGCCTGCCACATACACGCTGTCTATCCAGGCGAACGGGTTCGAGAGCTACAGGCAGATCGGGATCGTGCTCGACGCCGCGCAGACAGCAACACAGAATGTGGCGCTCACGATGGGAGTAGCGTCGCAGCAGGTGGTGGTGAATGCGCAGGCGTCCCAGCTGAACACGGACAACGCCAACATCTCGGCGGATATCGACGCGAAGCAGGTGGTAGAGCTGCCGCTAAATCTCAGGAATATCTATGGACTGGCGACGCTGAATTCCTCGGTCAACAACACATCCGAGGGCCAGCAGCTGCTGGGCGGCGGTCCTAACGGCACCGATAACGCGGATCAGGACATTTCTTTCCTGAACTTTGCTGGTGGTTTCTTTGGAACTTCAGCCTACCTGCTGGATGGAGTGTGGGACACCGATCCCGAGTGGGGAGCAGTGGACTATGTTCCTTCGGTCGACTCGGTACAGGAGTTCAAGATTCAGAACAACTCCTTTACCGCTCAGTATGGATGGAGCACAGGCAACGTGGTGAACGTTGTGACCAAGTCGGGGACGAGTTCCTTCCACGGCGACGCATATGAGTTTTTCCGGAACGATGCGCTGGATGCGAACTTCTGGTTTAACGATCACAACGGCGTCGCCAAGCCGGACTTCAGCCGGAATCAATTCGGCGCGTCTGCCGGTGGACCGCTTTATATCCCCAAGGTGTACAAGCAACGGGAGAAGACATTCATCTTTGGACTGTATGAACATCTCAGCTTGTCCACGCCTTTGAATGGCACTTTTACCGTACCGACTTCCGATTTCCGTGACGGAAATTTTGCGGCGTTGCTTGGGGCGCAACAGGGAACTGATGCGCTCGGGCGTCCGATCTATGTGGGTCAGATCTACGATCCGCGCAGCACACATGCCATCACCCAGGGCCAGGTCGATCCGCAGACCGGACTCATGGCGACGGAGACAGGATATATCCGCAATCCGATTCAAAATAACAACATCGCGACGGTTGGCGCGATCGATCCGATCGCGGCGAAGCTTGTCGGCTACTATCCCAAGCCAACAAATGCGGCGCTCACGAACAACTTCTTCACAGCCGGAACCGGTCCGGCGCATTCGAACGAGTACCTGGTCCGAGTCGATCACAACTTCAACGAAGCGATGCGCATGTACTTCCGTTATTCCTACAAGAACGAGTTCAAGACGGGCAATCCGGACTTCTGGGGCTCGGACGATCCGGCCGGGCCTGGGAACGGCAGACCGAACAGCCGTTGGAATATGGCTGCGGGATACAGCCAGATTTTCAGCCCGACGTTTACGATGAACATCCTCGCGGGCGTGGAGCTGTGGCATGAAACTTCGACGAATCAGTCGGCCGGTTTCAAACCATCCACGATCGGACTTCCCGGCTACCTCGATGCGAACAGCCCGCAGTTTCCGGTCGTTAACATTGGGAGCCAGTCGCAGCTCGGTCCTCTAAATTCTGCGTATCTCGTCAACCATGGTCCGATCGGCAGCGTGGCTGTCAATTTCATCAAGACGCTCGGACGGCACACTCTGAATGTTGGCTTTATGGGTGCAGAACTGCAGGACGACGAGACACAACTCTTTCAGGCGACGCTGGATTCAGGCGGCAACTTCACATCGGGCCCTGACCCGAATCATCCGGTGAACTTCGCAACCGGCAATGGTCTCGCGCAGCTGATGCTTGGAGTTCTCGACAACTCAGCGCCCAGCGGACAGTCGACTACGGCTGGAACTTCCTACAATCCTGTCGTTGGAGTTCATTACCTTGGCTGGTATGTCCAGGATGATTGGAAACCGACTTCGAAGCTGACGTTGAACCTCGGTCTTCGCTATGAATTTCAGACGGCGCCGGCCTATCGTCACAACATAGCTGCGACCTTCAACCCCGATGTGGTTAACCCGATCAGCACAGCGGTTGGCTTGACGCTTCCCGGCGCGCTGCAGTTTCTTTCGGACAGCCAGCGTGGTGTCTACAAGACAAACTATGACAACGTAGCTCCGCGTATCGGCTTCACCTATCAGACGATGCCGCACCTGGTTTTTCGCGGCGGTTATGGAATCTTCTATCCGCCATCGATTACTTGCTGCTTCCCGGGAGAGAGCGCCGGATTTGGAGCGACGACTGTATCTCCCGTTACGCTCGACTCGATCACCCCGAATTCGGCGGTCAGTCTGGCCAGCCCTTGGCCGAACGGCTATATCCCGATTACCGGCAACTCGCTGGGCGAGCTTCAGCAGGTGGGCAACGGAGTATCCAGCAATTTCCTTAACCGCAAATCCAGCTATGTTCAGCAGTATCTACTGGGATTGCAATGGGGTATCACGCCGAATGACATGCTGGATGTCAACTACGTGGGCAATCACGGCACGCATATGATTGCCAACTCCCTGAACCGGAGCCAGTTGAATCCCACATATCTCGGAATGGGAGCGAGCGCGCTCAACGCGCTGGTTGCAAATCCGTTCTACGGAGCGATCACGCCGGGAACGAGCAGTTGCGCTCTCGACCAGGCCAAGGTCGTTCAGTCGCAGCTTCTCCAACCATATCCACAGTATTGCGGTGTCGGGGAGAACGATCCGCCGGTGGGCTTTTCCAATTACAACGCATTGCAGGCTAACTACAACCACCGCTTCAGCAAAGGATTGACGGCATTAGTTTCTTACACATATTCGAAGTTCCTGGACAACGTTGAAGGCAACCAGAGTTGGTCTTACGCCGGCAATCAGGGACCGGCAAACACTTACAATCTGGCGGCGGAAAAAAGTGTCGACGGCTCGGATACTCCGCACAGCCTGGTTGCGAACTACATTTACCAGCTTCCTATCGGGCGTGGCAAGCCAGTTGGAGGCCACATGAACCATCTTGCAGACGCGGTGGTCGGCGGTTGGGAGGTCTCGCAGATCGCTACTTTCAAGTCGGGACTACCGCTCAGCATCAGCGGGGCGAACTACAACTCGTATGGCGGCAATCCGCGACCTGACGTGGTGGGAGATGTCCATGTATCCAACCAGAACATTCACGAATGGTTCAATACCGGAGCGTTCGCGTACGCGTCCTACGGAACATTTGGGACCGCACCTCGCTATTTTTCCTATCTTCGCGGACCGCACTATCAGAACTGGGATACAGCCCTCATGAAGAACTGGCAGATCACCGAAGCGATGCGCATTCAGTTCCGCGCGGAGCTTTACAATACCTTCAACCACGCCCAGTTTTACACTCCGAATACCGGATACTCGGGCTGCGATCCGAATGCAGAATCCAGCTGCGGATCGAGCTTCGGGCAGATTACAAACGCATTTCCTGCCCGGACGGTGCAGTTCGCCGGGAAATTTTACTGGTGATGCACTCTTGAAATCTCGCATCCTGCGTGCCCTTATGCTTCTGCTGGCCGACTTCAGTTGCGGCCAGCAGAAGTCCTCCTCTCAACTGCAATTCTCATTGACGTCTGCCGAGAGTTATCGATTCAACGGCCAGCCTACAGAGCCGCATATGCTGCCTAATGTCTGCGCTTTCCTTGGCGAAGCGTATGCCTCGACGGGGAAGACACGGGAAGCAATTGTCGAGCTAAAACTTGGACTTGCCAGCGATGGGGATGGAAGCGTTCACTACCAACTGGGGCGACTTTATTCGAAAGCCGGCGACAAGGCGGATGCAGCGGTGGCTGCCGCGCAGATGAAAGTCCTTCAACAAAAGAGACGTCATGCGGCTGTCATCGCGGTTGAGGATTTCCACTCCTCAAGCCTGGATGATGGCCCGCAGCACGTCTCTTTTCAGCGCGATAATTTCTACAAAAGATTCGATTCGATGGGTGCCCATGCGACGCTTTGCTTTTCTTTCTGTGACGTTCGTTCTTCTCTTCATGACTTCACGCTCTCTTCCAGCGCAGGCGTCGGGTGCGGACAAGGTTTTTGTTCTTGATCATGCAACCGCTTTCTCTCCGCTTGCGAACGGGGTTGCCGTAGAGTGCGGCGCGGCGCGGGAAGAGATCATCGCGTTGCGTGACGACGTCATTCGCGTCCGCATCGGGCGCAGCGGCACGATGCCAGAGGACGCTTCGTGGGCGGTGCTGGCCTCCGCGCGCCAAAGCCGCGTTAATGTCGTTGCGGAATCGTCTGCAACGACGATCGGCTTTCGCACTCCGGCACTGACGGTCCGGATTGCGAAAGCCGATCTGAAGCTCACATTACTGAATCCTGCCGGACAGGTCGTGCAGCAGGATGCGCTTCCAGTTCGTTTTGAGGGCAACACCTTTCGAGTCTCCAAGACCATGCCGCTGGACGAACACTACTTCGGTCTCGGCGACAAAACTGGGCCCCTTGACCGACGGGAAGAAGCATTTTCACTCTGGAATACCGATGCATACCGCTTCCAGGAATCGACGGACCCTATTTACAAGAGCATTCCCTACTTCATGACTTACAGAGCCGGCGTCGCGGTTGGCGTGCTTCTCGATAACACCTGGAGGACCAACTTCGATTTCGGTAAGGAACTGCCCGGCGTCTATTCGTTCGGCGCGGTGGATGGTCCGCTGGACTACTACATCATCTATGGACCGTCGCCGAAGGAGGTGGTTGAGAGCTATGCGTGGCTCACAGGAACTCCTCCGCTGCCGCCGCTATGGACGCTTGGATATCAGCAGTCGCGGTACAGCTATGTTCCTCAGACGCGAGTGATGGAAATTGCAAATCATTTGCGGCGCGATCGCATTCCGGCAGACGCCATTTATCTGGACATCGGCTTTCAGGAGAAGAACCGGCCGTTTACTGTAGACAGTGCGACATTTCCGGACTTTTCGGGAATGATTGCAAGCTTGAAGCGGGATAACTTCCACGTTGTGGCAATCACCGACCTGCATATTGCGAGGCTTCCCGATCAGCATTACTTCCCATACGACAGCGGCATGGCCGGCGACCATTTTGTGAAGAACCCGGACGGATCGGTGTATGTGGGTAAGGTATGGCCTGGTCCCAGCGTGTTTCCGGACTTCACGCAGCAACAGACACGGGTATGGTGGGGAACCCTATATCGCGACTTCCATGCTGAGGGAATCGAGGGCTTCTGGAACGACATGAATGAGCCTTCAGTCTTTGACTCTCCGACGAAGACAATGCCTCTCAATGTGGTCCATCGCATCGACGAACCGGGCTTTCAATCACGGACGGCGCCCCATGCAGAAATCCACGATGTATATGGAATCGAGAATTCGAGAGCTACTTTCGAAGGGTTGAAGACGCTCGACCCAAACAGCCGTCCCTTTGTGCTGACGCGGGCAACCTATGCTGGCGGCCAGCGATATGCTGCAACCTGGACGGGGGACAACACTAGCAGCTGGAATCACCTGCGCATGACCACTCCGATGCTTGAAAACCTTGGGTTAAGCGGATTTGCATTCAGTGGCGCAGATGTGGGCGGATACGCAGGAACCCCGACACCGGAATTGCTGACGAAGTGGCTGGAGATTGCAGCCTTCCAGCCGATCGATCGCGATCACACGGAGGCAGGAACCGGCGATCAGGAGCCGTGGGTCGGCGGTCCCGAGCAGGAGGCGATTCGCCGCACGTTCATCGAGACACGCTATCGACTGATCCCGTACCTGTATACGCTTGCGGAGGAAGCTTCGCGCACCGGGCTGCCCATGGTGCGACCGCTTTTCCTCGAGTTTCCGGATGCAGCGGGTGATCGGCACCCGCTCGACATCGATGTGCCGGCCTCGAGCGAATTTCTTGTAGGTCGGGATTTGCTGATTGCGCCTCCGCCGTTTCCGGAGGAACTGGATCGATACGAAGCGGAGTTCCCGACAGCGGCCTGGTATGACTTCTGGACAGGCGAAAGAGTGATTCCGCAGCAAAAGGCGGATGCAGTTCCGGCACAGCAGATAGCCGCAGCTGCGATTCCACTGACTGCGTCGCTTCAGCCAGATCTTGCAACTCTGCCGGTGTTCGTGCGAGCGGGCGCCATTCTACCCATGTCGCCGCTGGTCCAAAGCACGAATGAAACCCCTCACGGTCCCCTAACGCTACGTGTTTATGCGGGGGACGATTGTCGCGGATCGCTATATCAGGATGACGGCAAAACATATGATTACCAGCACGGAGCCTTTCTTCGGATGAGCTTCACGTGCAAGGTCGACGACCACGGGATAAGCGTGCACATCAGTGCTCACGACGGGAGCTATCCTGCCTGGTGGAAGATGCTGCGCGTCGAGGTCTATGGCTGGAGCCAGTACACGAAGCGAGTTCTCATGAACGGGACAGAGATACATGCGGTTGTGGACACATTGCCGCATGCGCTTGCGGTGACGATCCCGGATGACGGTCGGGTTGTGGAACTCAGTTTGCAATCGCGCGATCACTAACATCCTGACTGATATGCCTCTGTCGCGATACCATTTTCGTGGGCGCGGCGACTGCCCGGAAGATCGATTGCTTCTGCGGGGGTGAGTTGAGTATGCGGCTCAATTGTTGCTGGATCGTCACCATCTGTGCCTTTGGACTGCCTGGAGCGGCACAGATGACGACGTCGCAGAACGACAACGCGCGCACGGGTGCTTATCTTAACGAAACCATACTGACTCCGCGAAACGTCAATCCTCAACAATTTGGAAAACTGTTCACACTCAAAGTGGATGGGGATGTTTACGCCCAACCGCTTTTTCTGGCTGGCGTGCAAATCCCCGGGAAAGGCAAGCACGATGTGGTATTTGTGGCCACCGAACACGACAGCGTGTATGCATTCGACGCTTACGGAAACCCTTCAACTCCGCTCTGGCAAGACGTTTTTCTGAAGGACGGAGCGACCACGCTTCCGTCAAGAGATGTCGAATGCCCGTTCATCGAGCCCGAAGTGGGAATCACATCGACCCCAGTAATCGATGCCAGATCCGGAACGCTGTATGTCCTCGCTCGCACCAAAAACGGACATCTTCTCGCAGCCAACGAGTATCGCCAGCAACTCCATGCTCTGGCCGTGACCACCGGGGCCGAAAAATTCGGCGGCCCGATAGAGATAGGAGCCAGCGTGCGCGGACAGGGCGCCGGCAGTGCGGGCGGTAAAGTAACATTTGAGCCACTGCGCGAAAATCCACGAGCGGGATTGTTACTCTCGAACGGTACCGTGTATTTATCCTGGGCCTCTTCGTGCGATGTCGGTCCCTACCACGGTTGGGTGATGGCGTACGACGCTCGAACGTTAAAGCAGAAGGCGGTGCTGAATACTTCTCCGGATGCCGATGACAGCGGGATCTGGGCAAGCGACACCGGGCCAGCTGCGGACGGCGAAGGGAATGTTTTTGTCGCAACGGGCAACGGGCGCTTCGATGCGGCGAAGGGAAACCGCGATTATGGGGACTCATTGTTAAAGTTGAAATTTGATGGCCAGAGCCTCGAGGCCGTCGATTATTTTGCGCCCTTCAATGTGGACGAACTGGATGCGAATGATGGCGATCTGGGCTCCGGCGGCCCGATGCTCTTGCCCGATCAGACCGGACCGCATCCGCATCTGGCCATTGTCGGCGGCAAGTATCCCTTGATCTACGTTCTGGATCGCGATCACTTAGGCCACTTTCATCCGGGGGATAACAGCCATGCGGTGCAGACCATCCCCACGAACGGCGGCATCTTCGGATCCATGGCCTACTGGAACCACCAGGTCTATGTGCTGAGCGAGGGCGATTCGTTGCGAGACTTTGAGTTGCAAAACGGAAGGTTCACGCTCAAGGCGGCCAGCAGCTTTAAATTTGAAGATAATGCGGCAACGCCTACGGTTTCCGCGAATGGCAGCAAGGATGGAATCGTCTGGGTGATGAGTTCGAAGGGGTGGAATTCTCCGGACAGGACAGCGGTGCTTCATGCATGCGATGCCGCGAATGTAGCGCGGGAGCTCTATAACAGCAATCAGAACCCTGCCCGCGACAGAGCGGGAAAAGCTCTTCGCTTCAACATACCGACTATCGCGAACGGGCATGTCTATGTCGGAGCAAAAGGCGAAGTGGATGTCTACGGACTGCTTCCGGCAAGGTAATAGGGGAGGGATGAAACGGAGGCGATTGTGGGTACCGTGTGCCCTCGCAGCGATCTCGGTGTGTGTCGGTTGCCACAAGCCTTCGGCAGAAGAAGGGGCTCTGGTATTCAAAAAAGCTTGCGCGGGATGTCATGGGGCGCAGCCGGGAGCAGTGAAGTACGCTCCTTCACTTGACGGGTATTTCGCGCGAAGCCCGCAGCCAGGTTTTCGGCAGACGCGGCGCACGATTTTGACTGGAGGAAAGTATATGCCGCCCTTTCGCCGGAGACTGTCCTCCGATCAGATCGATGACCTGATCGCATATCTGAAGTCTCGCCGATAGCACGGTGGCCCTCTCCATCAGTAGAGGACATCAGGGTTAGGGGAATCTACTCTCTCGAGCGCTCAGCCGGGGTACCACACATGGCGCGGATCCGCTTCGCATCGCTGATACGACCAGGCTTCTTCGATCAGACATTTGAGGTCAAAGCGTGGCTTCCAGCCCAGAAGAAACTTTGCTTTGCTGTTGTCCAGCCATGTTGAGAAATACGGCGTCCTGATCTCGACCGATGGCAGTCCTCGCGTCTCGCGCAAGTAGTCGGCGACTAGCCGATAGTCGACCGGCTCATCCATACAGATGTTGAATGTCTGTTGTCTCGCTTTCGGGTGATCCAGGGCCAGAAGCATGCTGTCCACCAGATCGCTGACGTGGACGAAATTACGCTTGATTGGCTGACCTTCGGGATCGAGCATCAGGGGAACTGCATTCTCTTTCAAATATGCGTCCGCGCGTTCGGGGCCGACAATATCCCTCCATCGCGGGCCGCCAAATACGTCTTCGCCGAACGAGAGAGTGTATTTAAAGTCGTCTTTCTCCATGATCCATGGTGCCCTCAGACAGCACCCGGCAAGGTTGTATTGGAAGAAGTATTGCTCGAGCATTACTTCTTCCAATACCTTGGAGAGCGCGTAGCAGCCAGGATAGGCGCTGTGTTTCTGCTGTTCGGTCACGGGCAGCGCATGTGGATAGAAGAAATGCCCGAGGGCTGCATCTCCTCCTATCAGGATGATTTGCCGAAAAGATTCACTGACGCGGCATTCCTCCAGCAGCCAGAAGAGGCCCTTGACCGTCACGTCGATTACGCTATCAGGGGTCTCCTTACAGGTAGCGCAATGAACGACGTGGGTAATTCCGCGCATCGCGGCTCTTACTGCATCTCGATCAGAGATGTCCCCCTTCGCCACTTCGAGCCGTTCATGTGGTTCCGGCATCCGACTGTGTACCAGAGCTCGGATTGTCAGGTCCTGATTAAGATCGGACTCCAGAACACGACGAATGAACTCGCTGCCCACTTTGCCGGTTGCGCCGGTCACCAGAATGCGTCTCATATCTCAACGCAGAGCGGTGCGAATCGCGAGGTTCAAACCGATCATCAGTACTGCGGATGCTGGTATCACGAGGAGGGCCTTCTTCAGTCGCCTGGGATCGCCGCCCGCAATGGCTCCGATGATGCGCGAGCTCACCGCCAGGCCGATCCATCCGCAGGTGATGACGAAGCCGATTGCGGTACCAGTCATGCGAGGAAAAGCATCGCCGACGATCGCCAGCGTGGTTGGAAAAACAGGAGCCATCGACAAGCCGGCGATGAAGACGAGCGCGAAGGCCGGCCCCGGTTTGCTGGTCCGGAGCATGAGGAATGTTGTAACCGCCATGGCGACGGATGCGGCCAGCGTAACGTTGATGGGCGAGACCCGAAGCAGAATGGGTGAAACGCCCATGCGCCCGATGAGCAGACCCAGCGCGAAGCCCAGTGCGAGAATGTTCAGCGCGCGCGATTCGGGGATGCCCTGGGCAATCAGGTGGCGGGGCAGCCAGTTCCACACTCCGACCTCACACGTGATGTAGAGGAACAGGAACGAGCCGAGAAGAAAGAGCAGCGGCCGGCCTAGAACGGGCCCCGCATCGGCGAGGACGAATCGCTCGGCGCCGGTGGGCGCGGGCATTTTTGTGACGACCTGGATGACCAGCGTGACGACGGTGAGCGAAGCGACGGCATAGCAGAGGCGGACCCAGTTGCGCGCAAATAAATTCGCTGAGATAAATGGCGTTGTCAATCCGCCGAGACCGAAGAAGAGATTGACGAGATTCAATGCAGTTCCGCGATGGCCCTCGCCCACATCGCTGACCAATGCGTTCGCGCCAGTGACAACGATTCCGCCGCCGACTCCTAGCAGGAACAGGAGCAAGAGGATGCTGCGGAAGCCGGGCGAGCGCGGAAGGGCAAACAGCGCAATCGAAATGAAGGCAAGGCCAAGAATGAGTCCTACTTTTTTTCCTTCGTCGTCGAGCAGGGGTCCCACTCCCACGGAGGCGATGATGAGCCCGAGGGCCTGCACCAATGCGATGGTGCCGTTCTGGCTGGGCGTGAGGCGGAAGCGATCGGACAGATCGGGCAGAATGGTGCCCAGCATAGCGGCGATCATTCCGTAGACGAAAATGGCGACAATAGCAGCGAGGATCAGCACTCGGCGGAATTCCTTTCGATACGCGGCTCAGATTTCGAAATGTCCATCCAGCCTCGAGCAAGTCTACCTTGATGTCCCGCCGCCGTCGATGCGCGGGGTCTGTTTTCGCTTGGAGCGGTGTTGGGGGCTGGCTGTAGTCTTTATGACGCTCTTTGCTTTGGCTTGAGAATCTGAATAGAGTTCACAGCGTAGAGTCACGGCTCGCTTTGAAATTGCATTCGAGGAAACCTCATGACCCTGTTCCGCAATTCTCTTCGTTCGCTCAAAGGTAGTTCTCTTGAGGCAACGCGCCTTGCGACTGCGCTTTTTCTGCTCCTGACCGCCTGCGCTCCGGCGCATGCGGCGGACCCCGCGGATTGGCGTGCGACGTTGGAGCAGGAATTGCCGTTGCTCGGGCACCGCAACTGGATCGTTGTTGTGGATTCGGCATACCCTTTGCAGGTTTCACCGGGCGTGGAGACGATCGAGACCGGCAGCAGTCAGAACGAAGTGATTCGCACAGTATTCGACGACCTTTCTCGGGCAAAGCATGTTGCTCCGGTGGTGTACATGGATGCCGAACTACCATTCGTTCCGGAAGAGGCTGCACCGGGTGTGAGAGGGTATCGCAATCAGCTGCCGGTGATGCTTGGCTCCCTGCCTGTCCACTCCCAGCCGCATGAGCAGTTGATTAAGATGATCGGCGAGGCGGGGACGACGTTCCACGTCCTTGTCCTGAAGACCAAGCTCACGATTCCCTATACATCCGTGTTTCTGCGGCTCGACTGCAAGTATTGGACCGACGATCAGGAGCAGGCAATGCGCAGAGCCATGAGGGAGCATAAGCCGTCTTCAGGAGATACCGTGCCCCAATGACCGAGCCGCGGTACATCTTGTCGCCGATTATGGGCAGTCGCTACGATTCAAGCGGTTCCATGTCGACGGCGACTTTGAGAGTATGCGCTCCTCCCCCGAGAATGAGGCCGCGCAGTGGACTTACGTCGCCATAGTCGCGTCCCCAGGCGAGGGTCACGTGGCCGTCCGACGGAACCAGATTGTTCGTTGGGTCCACGTCGATCCAGCCGGCTCCTGGACAATAAGCAGATACCCAGGCGTGGGATGCATCAGCACCCACCAATCTGGGCTTTCCCGGCGGGGGATAGGTGCGGAGATATCCGCTCACGTATCTTGCGGCGAGATTCAGGGAGCGAAGGCAGGCGATCTGTAGATGTGAGAAATCTTGGCACACGCCGCGCCGCTTCCTAAACACCTCCTCGGTGGGAGTGCGGACGTTGGTCACCTTTGAGTCAAACCGAAAATCCTTGTGGATGCGCGCAGTCAGATCCAGGAGCGCCTCTGCCAGCGGGCGCCCGGGTGTAAACGACGCGCGAGCATAGTCGGCGAATTCCGTCCGTACACGGATTCGCGGCGACTCGAATCCGAACTGGTAGGCTTCGAGGGTCGCGGGACTAAGATCATTCGGAAGGGTTTCGGCCGCTTCCTCCCAGGGAAGAGAGTGCTGCGGCCACATTGACAGATCTTCCTCGATGATGACTTCGCTGCGGGCATCGACCGTCAATTCCCGGTGCGGCTCCTGAACGGTGAAATAGCAGAGACGGTTTCCGAAATAGTCCACCCGCTCGGTGCGTGTCGCCGGAGCCGGTTCAATGCGCAGTTCGCTGTGCGTCACCTTGTGATGCGGCAGAGATCGCGGCTGCAGGCAGGCGACGTGATTTCCCACCGAGACCGGATACTTGTATTTGTACGTAGTTCGATGACTGATTCTATAGATCATGGGCCTATCGTGATGGGCAGGGTGCGGGCATGGCTAAAGTATCGGTTAGATAAGTTATTCGACCACGAGGGCAGCAACCGTTCGAGCTCTTTGAGAAATCCCTCGAGCCGGGAAAGCCCTCCGGAACCATTGGCCACGGTTGCGGCACCCGGCAGCGGATACCTCAGCTCCCGCAAGTCAAAGCTCCGTAACAATGCCAGCGCATCGCGCATGGCCTGCAAGTCGTCAGGCAAGTGCCGGGGGAGATTTTGATAGAGATCCACGATGTGGCTCAGTTGAAAGTCCAGAGAACGAGGGTTCGTCTCGTCCGCCATGAGGACGTCCAGTACGGCGAGTGGCTGCAAGGTGGTGTAGTAGCGCGTCCGATACGTCATGGAGCTGTCCGCGACCTCGAGCAGGCATTCCAGGAGGGACCAGTCCTGCTCCTCCAGTGGGGTGGTGATTTCTCGCAATTGCCTGGTCAGATAGATGGCTCGCTCCAACCGTCGCCCGATGCTCAGAAAGAGCCAGCCCGATCCGCGGTTGATGTTTTCACGCTCCATTCCGGAGAATGCGGAAAGAAGCTCGAGGCATGCGGTCAGCATCGCAGGATACTCAAGAAACTCCATGTCGCGTCCAATCTGAATGGAGTCTCTGAGCTGGCCGATGAGGAAGATCATATCGGCCGATAGCCGCTCGCGAACATTGCCGCCAACCCGGGATACGTCGGCCAATGTGCACGCGAGGCTTTCCGACCGCTTGGTATCCGTCGTCAACGAAATCAATTCCTGTTCGAGCTCAAGGGGTGTCGGGCGCCGTTCTTTCGGCTTCGGCAACTTACCGTGCCGTGATCCCAGGCAAGTGTGCAGGCGAATCAGGCATGCCATCTCGGGTTCTCCGGCGATCCGGACCCGAGGGATCATCGTGCGCAGGACGCGCGCGATATTTTCAGCTCGTTCGGCGTACCGGCCTAACCAGAAAACATTGTCGGCCACGCTGCTAGGCACCACTCTCGGGATGCGGCGCAACTCGACGGGCTGGTTGCGGGGGTGCAGCATGCTGAAGGTGTCGACGGGGCTGTCCCAAAGGACCCACGTGTCTTTGCTGTGGCCGCCACGCTGCATCGAAACGACCGATCCTTCCGTTTCAGCGACGCGTACGAGACCGCCCGGAATTGCCATCCAAGCACTGCCGGTATTCAGCACGTAGGCGCGAAGCACCATACTGCGCGAGTTCAGGCCTCCGTTATCCCACACAGGCGCCGTGGATAAAGCGACCTGTTCCTGCGCCACATACTCATGCGGGCGGGCTCGCAACTGATCGGCGAGCCTGCCCTTCTCTGCCTGAGCGAGCTCAGCGCCGAAGACCGGCTCCATGGCGCGCGATGGAAATGCCGGTTTCACTACGACGGAATCGAGGTGCTCGAGAACCCAATCGAGCGCATACGTCTGGCCGCACCACCAGGTTGCGACGGAGGGAAGCTTGAGTCTCTCGCCCAGCAGCTTTGTGGAGAGGCCGGGAAGGAAGGGCATGATTGCTGCCGTCTCAATCAGACCGCTTCCCAGCGCGTTGGCGACTCTTACATTGCCGGCGACGATGGCATCGACGAGACCGGACACGCCCAGAAGAGAGTCGCCACGCAACTCAAGAGGATCGCAAAAGCTATCGTCGACGCGGCGCAGGATGACATCGACCTGTTCCAGGCCGTCGACTGTCTTCAGATAGACACGTCGATCGCGCACCGTGAGGTCCGCTCCTTCGACGAGAGTGAATCCCAGATAGCGCGCTATGTACGAGTGTTCGAAGTACGTCTCGTTCAACGGTCCGGGAGTGAGCAGAACGATGCGCGGATTGTCGCGCCGGGCGAGGTCAGTAAGGACTTCGCGTTGCGCGCGGAAGAATGGAGCTAGGCGCAGGACGTTTGAGGTGCGGAAGAGGTCGGGGAGAACATCCGAGACGATGGTGCGGTTCTCGAGCGCATAGCCACTTCCGGACGGCGCCTGAGTGCGATCGGCGAGCACCCACCATTGGCCGTCCGGAGACCGAGCCAAATCGATGGCCAGCATGTGCAAATAGCTGTGTGCGGGAACATGCACGCCCACCAACGGACGCAGGAATGCGGGATTGGCATAGAGCAGCGCCGCAGGAAAGTGCCCCCCCGCGAGGAGTTTCTGTGAACCGTATAAATCCTCGAGAAGCAGGCCCAATAGCCTGGCGCGCTGAATAATGCCGGCTTCGATGTAGCGCCATTCGTCCGCCGGGATAAGCAGCGGAATGATATCGATCTTCCAGGCGCGGTTTGCTCCGAGAGGGTCGCTGTAAATGTTGTAGGTGATCCCGTTCTCGCGAATGCGGCGCTCGGCGCGACCCCAGCGCCGTCCCAGCTCCTCGGGGCCGATGGCCAGGAGCGACTCCATCAGGTGTGCCCAATGAGGGCGGGGAGTGACGCCATCGGTCGATAGTTCGTCGTAAGCGCCTCCGTAGCGGAGCGGAGTTTGATAGAGATCCGGATTCATGGGACTCATCACTGCTTCCCAGTGTGACGCTTGTCTGTGGCTGGCGGCAAACGGAGGTCGAGAGTCATCGGGAAGTTTGGGTTGATCTCTTCTTCCGGGACTGTTACCAGGCCTGGGAGAGAGCCCGATATCTGAAAGCGCTCACGACGGCGGCTTTCAGCTTCCGCTGCATTGGCTGGACGGCTAGTGTAGAGGCCACCGTCGGGTGGTCCGACATGATAGGTGCCTCGGCCAATCAATCGCTCGGTCCAGCTATCGATGAGGTCGAAGATGAGGGGCGCGTGGACGGGAATTGTGGGATGCAGCGACGCCGACAGCTGGCGGGCGCGGTACCTCACGGCGGCGACTGCTTCGCCGGGCTCGCCAGTAGGATGGAGGGGGACCCGGCGCCCGTTGCAGGCAACTATGTAGCGTGATTCCGGCGTGAAGTCGGACACCCTCACCTGGATCCGTTCGAGCGACGAGTCCACGCTGCGCACCGTTCGGCCGGAAGTCGTTTCTTCCGCGAGCACATTCCACGGCTCCAGCGCATGGCGCAGCTCGAGTTCGACTCCCTCGGCGGCGATCGAACCGATCTTCGGAAAACGAAATTCGAGATGCGCGGCAAACCACTTCTCCTCGAAGTTGTAGCCAGATCGGCGCAACTGGGTAAGCACATCGAAAAAGTCGCGCCGGACAAAGTACGGGAGCATAAAACGGTCATGAAGCGCGACGCCCCAGCGGACGAGGCTGCCTTCGAATGGCTGCTTCCAAAACATGCAGACGAGGGTTCGTACGAGCAGCATCTCGACCAATCCCATTCTGAGGTGCGGCGCCATTTCGAATGCTCGCAATTCGAGCAGACCGAGGCGCAATCCAAGGCCCTCGGGCGGATATAGCTTGTCGATGCAGAACTCGGCGCGATGCGAATTTCCTGTGACGTCCACGAGTAAATTGCGAAACAAGCCATCGATGCTGGCTGGCGGGCAGTCGATCATGGGTAGATGGTGAAACGCAACTTCCAGCTCATAGAGGGCATCCATGCGCGCTTCGTCGATGCGCGGGTATTGGCTGGTGGGGCCAACATACGTGCCGGAAAACAGATAAGACAGCG
>Ga0210388_10000671_pt1 | contig 27517 bp, 19 predicted proteins | sample IncBWC19OmetaG_FD_155485 | JGI IMG/M metagenome (GOLD analysis project Ga0210388, IMG submission 155485) | Forest soil microbial communities from Barre Woods Harvard Forest LTER site, Petersham, Massachusetts, United States - Inc-BW-C-19-O ...
CGGCTACCCCGTTGCAAGCATATGCAGAATCTGCCCTCGATTATCTCGGCATAGAAAAAGATGAGTGAAATGATCAAAACCGCCTTTTTCTGCAAAGAAGGGACGAACTCTCATGAGCGAAAATCAGCCAACGGATCCTTTTGAAGGTGAATCGCAAACTCTCGAGGAGAGCGGAAGAGCCCCAGGGACCCACGGAGATTTCGCTATGCCCATGATCGATGTGTACGCCGAATCGAGGACATTTGCAGCAGATGTTCTGGCAGAACTCGGTAAGAACTGACCCATGCCCGTTCTACGAGCTGAGGGGGTGGCTAAGCCAGGGCCATTTCATCTCAACAACACGGCATTTTTCGCACATGCGATGGAGCCCGGAACCATTGGGACGGCCGCCGGTGATGGCGCGCGCGTCGTTCGCGTGCAGATTATCACCCCACCGAACGCGCTGACGCGTGCGGGTCAGATCCAACTCACGCGTGAAGTGACTGACGTTGTTGCGAAGCTCTCGGGTGACCCAACCCAAGCAGGGAGAACATGGGTCCTCCTTTCAGAGGCCGCAGAAGGTGGTTGGGGCATAGCCGGCACGGCGTATGGAAACGAGGAGTTCGTCGCCCTTGCAGCCGCCGCAAAGGCGTCCTCCTCACATTGATTGAACCCACCGTTCCAGAACAATCCACTAACGCGCGGTCATATTGGGATTCGTTTTATCCGAATTCAGATGAATGAATTTTTGGTACGGCTCGACCGGGAAGCCACTCGTTCTCCAGCCGTCGAGGCCGCCCTTGAGGAATTTGACGCGCGAGAATCCCATGGCGAGAGCTAGATGCAGGATGGTTCGGCTGGTCTTGTCACTCGGACAAGTGCAGTAAACGATCAGGTCCCGCTCTTTCCCAAGCAGCGAAGGATTCGCGCGCACCTCCTCCGGAGCGAACCACTGTGCGCCTGGGATGATGACCGAATCAGCCAAGATGTCCAGAGGCTGCCGAACATCAATGACAAACACTTCCTGGTTTGAAGCCAACAACGAATGCAGGGCTTCCGGTGTGATGGAGTGCCGTTCCATTTCTAGACGTTCTTTGCTACGTTTGGCCAGAACGACGGACAGCAATATAGCTGCGCAAATGGTCGTTATCGCAAAAACCATCTCGGCTCCTCCCTGATCGTACCCATGTTAAACTTTCCGTGGACCTGCACCGGAACCTCCGTCAACAGGTGCTCCAACTCGAATCAATCACTCCGGGATGGATGCCAATGAGGAAGTACAAGGTCGTCGGCCCCTGGATTGAGTTGGTCGCAGACTACAGAAAAGCCGCGATGCCGCGGAGCAAGAGTACCGTCAATCTGGTTACAAATCCAGGCGCCTTGCTCTGCGTGTATCTGCATGGCCCGCGCCTATAGTGATTTCTTTCGAGACGCTGACGGATTCGAGATTTCCGAGCACGGATTCGAGGAATCTGGTTATCTTCGCACATGATGCAACCTCCCAGGACGATTGAGGAACGAGAGCTGGAGGTACCGCGACTCCAAGCGGTCTCTATTCTCCATGCGTCCCCGTGAATTTATCAAAACCGCGACTCAGGCGATCTTCCTCATGGGAAGACCATGACGCAGCTTTTGGAAGTAGCAGATCTCAACAAGCGTGGGCCACAGCTCGAGTGTTGATTTGATTACTCCAATTGCATCTTCAACGATGCGGACCAGGTTGTGCTGAAAGAAGTCCGGCTCGAAGCCGTAGAAGGCCTTCTCCAGGTTTGTGGCGAACATGCGAAGCGAATCAATCCGTTCGTGACCCTTGGCGCTCTCCGTAGCCAGCAACGCTCGCCGATGAAGGCCGGTGATCTTCGCCAGAATCCCTTCTGCATCCTGAGCAGTAACCTCACCTGAGTAGTCAAACGAAATCCCCAGTTCATCGCACGACGTCATGGATGAGTGGATCTTCCTCTTCAGCAGGTTGGCAATCTCCTCGTTGAGAATCTCCGAGGCCGGCGGATTGCGCATGTAGTTGCTCTTCGTATGGTGCTGCGCCGCATCCACGTGAGCGGCGACAAGATTCTTCTGCTGAACCCATAACCGGTAGATGTAGTCCTCAAAGCGAAGTCGCGTAGGGAAGAATGGCGGCAGTCCGAAGGTGTTGTCGTATCCAGCTACGCCACAGTCGATTCGCCAGTTGCTATTTGTGATGACCGGGCGAAAGTTTTCCAGAACGTAAATATCATTCAAGCTCTCCGGATTCGTCTGATTCTCGTCCTGCAGGAACATCTCAATGAAATCGATGGCATCGATATCGCTGGTTCCAGAGCGAAAAGTCTGGGCGATTTTGACGATTGCATCTTCGTTGATGGGACCTCGCTCGAGGAGGATCGTGTTCTCGGTTGCAAACCCCTTGCTGGAATTCGTCTCGAGATCCATGGTCGTGTCGATCAGGGTTTCGCCGTGCTCATAGTTGTCTGGCACCTGAGATGCCGGCTTGCCAAGCACATCCAGGAAGGCCGACATGATATCGAAAGATTTCCGAACATATCCGTTTTGGCCGGCCTTGTGCAACCGTCCACGGCTAATCTCGTTATCCTCAAGCGATTCGGGGCTGTCCTCCATTAAGGAGTATGGGCGCATGTCGTCGTCGGAACTCACCATGTGGCCTCCGAGCGAGTACATCAAAGAGAAGTTGCGATTTCCTCCATAACTAGGCCGGAAGATGTTCTTGACCAGCGGTTCCAGCCGATTGTTACGCAAGCGCGAGTTTACGTATGTGATGAACTGTTCCTTCTCACTCGGTCCTACGTAATAGAGATCGGATCGAGTCCTGGTTTGCGCAAACAGCGGCAGATACTTTTCGACGTTTGCCTGTGTCGAATCGTCGAAGACGATCATCTGGAGAGAATGCCCGTTTCTCCAGAAGTGTTCGTCGTATTCGTGGATGGTTGCCCCGACATCGCGCAAGCGGTGCGTCGGAATAACGAAATACGGTTCGGGTTCTGACATTTAAGTTGCTACTCCGTTCCAGTGCGTTCCCCGTTATGTCACCTTGATACAACGCCAGTCTTCAGGTGCTTTCGGTGGTTCGAGAACATTGTTCGTGACGGGCTGGCGTTTCCATCGCGTTCGGCGAGTCTTACGTGAGAATGGCCTGGTTTATCGCCCTGAGGAAGTGTCGCCTCTTCATTGATCGAGATGAATGTGCTACGGAAGAATGCATCTCCAATGACGTAACATTCGCCGCCTTCTCCGCAAACAACCCATTCTCCCCGCGTCACATTGATGAAACGAAGATCCGTGGCGATCGTCTTTGTCGAAGTACACTGCAGAGCGTCAACGGTCATCGGCCGCAAAGTGCAATATCTGGCCATGTTGGTTCGCTTTCCGTCGCATTCGATCGCTGCGCTTGACATGGAACTCCGTCGAAGTCTTCAACTCTCCGGTAAGCCATTTGCAGGCCAGTGGTCGAAGTGCATCCCCGGTCTCGATCCATATGCAACGCAAGCGCGGGATCGGTTCTCGTTGGCTATCGATTTTGGCTGACAACTTCATACTTCATACTGCATGTGAGCTACATCGAGTGGTTTTGAGCTTGGTGCCGATACTCATCCTCCGCCAGCTACTGACTTACGAAGATCGCTGAAGCGGATGAGTCTGACCTGTGCATTGGCCACGATCAATTCTTCGGGTCTATGGCACAGGTCTGGCTCAACGTCCGACTCATCGGTCATCCATTCTCAATGCCGCTTCAGTCTGCGTCCATGGAACTGGCGCTACTTCCCCATGTCTGCGAAATGCCTCGCGCGCAAGGCATAAGGCGCAATATCCTTGACGTCCAGCTTCGCGCTCTTGTCCTTGTCCAGCCGGTCGAATTCCGCCGCCATCACCGCTAGCCATTCCTCCTTGGATATCTTGCCGTCCTTGTCGGTATCCATGAGGAGCATCAATTCCTTGACCTGGTCAGCTCTGAGCGTCTGCTTATCAGGCGGCTTCGGCAGAGTTTGTCTTTGTTCAGCTCCATTCCCGGGGATAGCCGAGATGGTGGCCAAGACCGCGATTGTCAATACAACTTTGATTTGCTTCGACATATTTCTCCCTTCCGCTGCTGAAAACAACCTCGCAGATCGGTAAGTCTCCCCCGGCAATGCCGGGGGCCTCCCTCGTTTTGTTAGAAACTGATTCGCAACGCGACCTGACCCGTGCGGTTACCGGCATCGTTTGCAGTCTGCACCTGTGTCAGCACGCCGAATGTGTTCGGATTACTGACGTCGGAAGCTGGGACGGCGAAGTTGGCGCGGTTGATGACGTTTGTAAAGGTGGACTCGAAGCGCATCTTGACGTCTTCACGGAAGCTGAACTCCTTGGCTATTCCGGCCGCCACAGCCATCGTCCCTGGTCCTTCAAGCGAGCCCACAGCCGCGTCCCCGGTATGACCGGGAAGCGTATTGGTGGTGAACGCGTTGACGTTGAAGTAGTCTGTGACGCTCCGATGCGCCGGAGTCGTCGACACGCCGGGAACTCGGTCCGGTCTGGCAAACGTTCCGCGAGCCGCGATGCCGACGCCGGACGTATCGTCGGCGGGACTCATGGTTGGCGTAAGCCATGGGCCTGTTTGAAACAGCGACACCGTATTCAGATTCCAGCCACCCAAGACAGCGTTCAGGACGCGGTTGTTAACGTTCCACACGCGGCCAGATCCGAATGGGAGTTCATAGGTACCGGTTGCAAGCAAGCGGTGGCGCGGCGTGCCTTCCACATTGCCACGGTTTGCGCTCACATGAAACCGATCTGAAATTGCATAGCCGTAGTAGCTTTCAATAGAAAAACCCGTTGGCGCATCTCCCTGAACGTCGCTCAGGCTTTTTGTCCAACTGTAGTCTCCCTGAAAGGTCAAACCATGAGTGACGCGATGCGTGACTCCAGCCTGCAGCGCGTGATACGAAGTGGAACCAAGGTTGGCGGACTGATAAATCTGCGCCCAATTCTGAAACGGCGCGCGAGGATCAACCCAACCGCCGCTTGGAACGTTATAACCCTGGGTATTCTCCGGAATCTGATTCAGGTCAATAGTCACATTTTGCCGATGCCCTTCCATCCCGACGTAGCTGACGTGCGCAGCTGTCGAAGGCGTGATCTCCCGCTCGACTGTTAGGTTCCACTGGATAACCTGGGGATCGCGATAGTTCTGAGCGTCGCCCTGCTCCAATGCTCCGCCGCCATACTGCACGGATTGGGCAGAAGTAAGCGCCTGCGGAAACTGAAACAAAGGAACACCGTTGTTGTTGTTTTGATAGGTATGGACCGAAGCTGTCGGATTGCTCGACATATTAAAGGCGAGCGGTCCAAGGTTCGTAACGGTGAAGATGCCAAAGCCGGCACGAACGACTGTTTTGTTGCCCGAGAACGGACGGTAAGCTATTCCGACGCGGGGATCGAAGTTGAACTTGTAATTCTGGCGCAAGCTCTGAGGCATGCCAGCCTGGCTGGCGGTTTCGAAGGTCGAACAGGCCAGACTCATGTTCCGGCCCGGTAAAGAGCATGAGTTGAATGACTGCAGAAAGCCAGGGACCGCGCCATAACCCTTCGCCAATTTGTCGGGGATGATCACGGTATTCGTGCCGGGAAGGAAATTGGCCATATTGCCGATCTGGTCCTGAAAGCCGGGCAGATATTCGTAGCGCAGACCAGCGTTTATAGTAAGACGATTATTGAACTCCCACTGATCCTGGCCATAGAAACCATACTGATGAGCAGTCCCGTCGTCACGTGGACCTGTGACCGCGAAGTAGCTGGTATTCGGAAGTCCAAGAAGCAAGTCGCCAAAAGAACTTCCGGTAAAGATTCCCTGATTAAACGTCAACAACCCAAAGTCATCGGAGGCGGTCTCAAGCGACGGAGTGACGTAATTGACGATCCGGTAATCGACACCAGCGCGGATTGTGTGATGGCCCTTGCTCCAAGTGATGTTGTCTGTAACCTGTTTTGTATTTGACTGGAGCACGCCGGTAATGTCCCTGCCAATGGTGGAGAACCCGGTGCCGTCGGAAAAGTTGATGCTCGGGAACCCGCCTTGCGTTGGATGATTCGTGGTGTTGATCTGCCCCGGCGCAGACCCCGTCTGGAATCCAAGTTGATTTAGAGCCTGCGTACCTTCGATCGGAAAGTCCGGATTGATCAGCGAGTGAGTAAATCCGAAACGGAATTCATTGACCAGACTGGATGTTATGGAGTAGTTGTGCGAGACAAGAAAGCTACGGTCGTGCTCGACGTCGGAGTCGTCGGGAAGCAATTGATTCCACGAATTTGTCACCAGATTCTTCCGGCTAAAACGGGCATAGACCTGTTGCTTGGTTCCGATATTTTGATCGACACGGAGATCGACCCCATTGCTGCTGCCGGGAATCGGGACAAGCGCCTGATAGTTGTATCCAAGGGTCGCTCCATCAAGACCGGGGCTCGGAATCGGATAGTAGCTGCTCAGCAGGGCGAGGGCCGTAGAGTTGAGGCACTGGGTGGGAATGGTGTTATTCGTGAACTGCATGCCGGAGCAGGCATACCCGGCAGGGAGGGGGTTGGCGAGCGCGCCGCTTGCATTGGAGACGGGAAGGCCACTCAAATTCCCCTGACGCTGCGCGAGGGTTGGTACCAGAAGAAACTCGGGAAAGGAAGTACTTCTGCGATTGCCCTCGTAGTCAAAAAAGAAAAACGTCTTATCATGGCCGTTGTAAAGGTGAGGGATGGTGACCGGTCCCCCAATACTGCCGCCAAAATCGTTGTACCGCTTGGGGGCCTTTGTGCCGAAGCCGTATGTATCCGCATCGAGCGCATCGTTCTGCAGATACTCGAATAAGCTGCCGTGGAAGACATTGGAACCGCCCTTGGTAGTGAAAGTGACGTCTCCAACCTGCGCGAATTCCGCGCTGTTGTTAAAATCCGTAGCTTTGACTTCCGCGATATTCTCCATCGATGGATAGGCATTCTTCAACGCCCCATTGTGGAAAATATCGGCAGTCGAAATGCCATCGACGGAGTAGTTCACCATATTCGCGGTCGCGCCTGCCAGCGCAATGTTCCCCTGATTGTCCTGTTGCACATTTGGCAGAAGAGAGAGCGATGACAGTGGGCTCGAAGTGGAAGCTCTGGAATTCAGCGGCAACTCGACGATAGCCGAATTGTCTTGCGAAGAATCGAGGGTGGCCTTGTCGGTGCTGATCAAAGTAGCGGTAGCCGAGACCTCAACGGTTTGCTGCTGACTTTGCAAATTCATCACCACATTCGCACGCGCGGCTTGACGTGGCGCCAGTACGAAAGCCGCGACATTGGCGTCAGCGAAACCGGAAGCACTGGCATTGATGGAATAGCGCCCTGGTTTGAGATTCACAAACTGAAAGTCTCCGGTTGGGCCAGAGATGGCCTTTCGGTCGCTATTGTCCTCCTCGGAATGTAGCGTCACCGTTGCTCCAGGCACAACTGCCTGCGTTACGTCTTGTACTGTCCCCAAAATACTGCCAAACGTCGATTGGGCATGCACGGAAATCGCAAACGCGGCGACGAACAAAAGCAGCCCCCATCCGGTTTTGGAAGTAACGAAGTGCTTGAATACGATCATTTCTTTTATGCTCCTTGCGCGGACTGAAAGCAGAGCCGCGCAAATTGAGCATAAGAAATTGAATGTGGAAGAGGCATACGGGAGCGATATAAAACACGTACAAAATACCTAAGAGACTTCTAAACGTCGCCGAGAGACTATAGAAAAGCGCCAAGGACGTTGCTGGTGTGATTGCGATGGACGACTAGTTGTCTATCTTCGATATCGATGGTACTGACGAGTCGCCAGAAGATTCAACGCCCTCAGGATTGCAAAAGCGATATCCTATCCTCGGCTCAGTTACGATGTACTGCGGACTTGCCGGATTGGCTTCAATCTTCTCCCTCAGTGCCTTCACGTAATTTCGCAGGTAATGAGACTCATTGCCGTAGGTAGGACCCCAAATAGCGCGAAGCAAAGTAACGTGCGCCACTGGCCGGCCCTGGTTCTTCATCAGAAAGGCCAGCAATTCGAATTCCTTGGGCGTGAGGTGGATCGCCTTCCCGGCGCGCCAAACCGAATGCGCGGGCAAGTTCATCTCAAGGTCGCCGGCCTTCAGAACTTCCTGCTCTGCTTCGATTCCGGTCTGGGCCCGGCGATGGATTGCGCCAAGGCGCGCGATCAATTCGTTCAACCCAAATGGCTTGGCCAGATAGTCGTCGGCCCCGGCATCGAAAGCCGCCACCCTATCCCCCTCCGCATTGCGTACCGAGAGAACAACGATGCCCACGCGAGGAGCAATGGAGCGAATCATCCTGCACGTAGGCAGTCCGCCCATTCCCGGCATATTCAGATCGAGCAGGACAAACTCAAAGGGAGTGCTCGAGACGATGTCCACTGCATCTCCACCGCTCGAAGCCTCTTCCACGCTGTGACCGCCTGCAAGAAGAGACTTGCGTAACGTTTTGCGAAACGCCGGTTCGTCGTCGACAATCAATATTTTCCACAGGATCGCCGGCATCGTCAAAATCCCTTCGCTGAAACGGGTATGGTTATGCGGAAGACCGATTCAGCTTCGCTTGAGTCTTCAAGTTCGAGAGTGCCGCCGTGCGCCAACATGATCTTTCGTGCAATATCCAGGCCGAGCCCCGTGCCCGGAGTGGCATCGCGGGAGCCCTCTCCGCGGTAGAAGCGGTCGAATATTCTCGATCGCTCACCCACTGGAATGTGACTGCGACTTCGGACGCGAAGAGTGATTGAGCCTTCCGTTGTCCGCGTGCTGACGTTGACTGTAGAACCGGGCTGCGAATACTTGCATGCGTTCTCGATGAGCTGGGCCAAGGCCAAACGCAATAGCTCGGGGTCTGCTTCCACGTCGTGAATGTCCGCGGCGGGCGCTTCTGCGCAATCTCCCTCATCGGTGAGTGAGAACCTGTGGTCGTCGAATTGCTGGGACTTCAGGTCGAGTTCCTCGGCGATGAGATGAGGAATGTCAACGCGCTGCAATCGTGGCTTCACGTCCTCGCGGTCGAGAGTGGCCATGCGTAAAAGGCGTGTCGTCAGGTTGCTGAGGCGAGTTGTCTCGGCCTCCACTATGTCGACGAACCCGAGATGATCGGACGTCAGGCCACCGGTCTCGCGCAATCCGCCCATGGCGGCGAGGATCGTGGCGAGGGGCGTCTTCACCGCATGGGCAAGAGCATCGAGCAGCATGACCCGCAGGCTCTCAGCCTGTGCGGTAACCGCAGCCTGCGCTGCTGCGTGAAAGGCCCGGACCCTTTCCAGCATCGTCGTTTCCAGTGTCGATAACGAATCCGGTGTGAATTCCTCAGAGTCCGGCCATTCGAAGCCCAGCACACCCGTTTCGTTTCCCTCTATGCGCAGAAAGCGAACAGAAGTTCGGCAGAGAGTGTCGTCTCTATCCTCGCCAGCGAGATAGCCCATTCGGGTTCGGGCTTCCAAGTCATATCGAGGCTCGCCAACAATGCACGAACGGGCAGTTTTGTTCTCAAACAGGCAAACGGCACGTAATGCGAAGACGTCTCGAAACAGCATCAACAAGCGTGGCGTTGCTATATCTTCGGGTTTGAGCGCCATCAACTGCTGCGCGAGTTCATAGAGTCGCTTCACCTCGCTACGTTCGTGGGCTGTTAGCTGCCTTTCTCTCCGAACACGCGTCACTTGAAATGTGATCCCGAGGCTTGTCGTGAGAAAGACAGCCAAAGCGAGAATATTGCGTGGGTCGGATACGCGCAACGAAAGAATTGGAGGCGAGAAGAAATAGTCGAGCCATGCAACAGCCACGATGGAATGTATCGCTGAAGAAGTCATGCTGCCGAAAGAAGACAGCAGAACGACAACGACCAGGCAGAGAAATCCGGCCGTGGCAAGATTCAAATGACAAAGGTATCCGAGATAGGTGACTACGCCAAGAATCAGGGCGCCAAAAGTGCTGTACCCGGCAATTTTCCAGGATTTGTCGATCGAATCCTTCTTCATGATCTAAACACGATCCAGTGCTGTACTTCGACGCGCAATGACGCGGTGCATATGGCCGCCCAGAGGTCTGACGCAAAGAGTGACAATTAATACAAGCAGGCGATACTGAACTGCACTAAACACTTTCATCGCTATGCCTTATCCTGCCGTTCTGTAAAACTCTCCCGGCCGATTCGTTTACTTTTGCAACGCGTCCATAGCCAGATTCAAATCCAGTACATTGACGCGGGGTTCCCCGAGCACTCCAAGCTGACGACCTGTGATGTGCTGCTCGATGAGTTGGCGGATGCGGTCCTCACTGATGCCGCGCGCCTTCGCGACGCGGGGAGCCTGAAAAGAAGCTGCGTCCGGGGTGATGTCGGGATCGAGGCCGGAGCCGGAGGTGGTGACCAGATCGATGGGCACAGGCTTTCCCGGATTCTCCTGGGAGAGCTTGTCGATGGAGCCCTGGATGCGATCCACGAGGGTCTTATTCGATTGGGCCAGGTTGGATCCGCCGGAGGAGGTCGCATCATAGCCGTTGCCGGCAGCCGAAGGGCGGGGGTGAAAGTAGCGGTCGGATACGAAACTCTGTGACAGGAGTTCGGAGCCAATAACCTGTCCGTTCTTCATGATGAGACTTCCCGCGGCCTTGTGCGGGAAAACGACACCGGCAATCGCGGTGACAACGAGCGGGTAACCAAGGCCAATTAGGAACGTGGTCACGAGGGTGAAGCGGATGGCTGTTTTCCAAACGGAATGCACGGTACGTCTCCTCTGGGGCGCGAACGCACCCCATTTGTTTACGCCAGATGCAGCGCTACCAGAAACATGTCAATGGCCTTGATCCCGATGAAGGGCACGATGATTCCACCCACACCATAGATGAGAAGGTTATTGCGGAGCAGGATATCTGCGGCCTTGGGTTCGTACTTGATGCCTTTGAGAGCCAGCGGAATAAGCGCCACGATGATCAGCGCATTGAAGATGACCGCCGAGAGAATGGCCGACTGTGGCGAATGCAAGTACATGATGTTGAGCACGCCCAGCACTGGAAAGACACCGGCGAACATGGCCGGGATGATGGCGAAGTACTTGGCCACGTCGTTGGCGATCGAGAAAGTGGTGAGAGCGCCGCGCGTCATCAATAGCTGCTTGCCGATCTCAACGATCTCAATGAGCTTAGTCGGATTGGAGTCGAGGTCGACCATGTTGCCGGCTTCTTTCGCAGCCTGAGTCCCGGAGTTCATGGCCACACCTACGTCGGCCTGTGCTAGTGCGGGCGCGTCGTTGGTACCGTCGCCGGTCATCGCGACCAGTTTGCCCTTGGCCTGCTCGCGCTTGATCAGGTCCATCTTGTCCTTGGGCTTGGCCTCGGCGAGAAAGTCGTCCACTCCTGCCTCGCGGGCAATGACGGCGGCCGTGAGCGGATTATCGCCGGTGATCATGACGGAGCGAATTCCCATGGAACGGAGGCGGGCAAGACGCTCCTTAAGTCCACCCTTGACGATGTCCTTCAGATAGATAACGCCCAAAGCTGCGGTATTCTCAGCGACGACCAGGGGCGTCCCGCCTGCGCCGGCGATCTCTTCAACGCGGTCACGGACTTTCTGAGGTAACGATGATCCCTGCTCCTCGAGAAAACGTGCAATCGCGTCGACGGAGCCTTTCCGAATGATCATGCCCGGCAGATTGACGCCGCTCATACGAGTTTGGGCGCTAAAGGGCACGAACTCGGCCTGGATTTTGCTGATGTCGCGACCCCGCAACTTGTATTTTTCCTTGGCCAGGACGACGATGGAGCGGCCTTCGGGGGTTTCATCCGAGAGAGACGCCAGCTGCGCGGCGTTGGCCATTCGCTCATCGCTCACGTCGGGCGCGGTGAAGAACTCGGTGGCCTGGCGATTACCCAGAGTGATGGTGCCGGTCTTGTCGAGCAGCAGGGTGTTGACATCTCCAGCGGCCTCAACGGCACGCCCGCTCATGGCGAGCACGTTGTACTGGACCAGGCGGTCCATGCCGGCAATCCCGATGGCGGAGAGCAAACCGCCAATGGTAGTCGGGATGAGACAGACCAGCAGCGAAACAAGCACAAAAATCGTCTGCGGGGCCTTTGAGTACATGGCAAAGGGCTGCAGGGTAACAACGGCGAGCAGGAAGACGATCGTAAGGCCGGATAGCAGGATGCTCAGCGCGATCTCGTTGGGCGTCTTCTGCCGGGTTGCGCCTTCGACAAGAGCAATCATGCGGTCGAGGAAGGTTTCGCCTGGGTTGGAAGTGATCTTCACCTTGATCCAATCCGACAAGACTTTTGTCCCACCGGTGACGGCCGAGCGGTCGCCGCCGGCCTCGCGGATGACAGGCGCCGACTCGCCGGTGATGGCCGACTCGTCCACTGAGGCAACGCCCTCGATCACTTCGCCATCACCGCCGACGTAGTGGTTCGCCTCAACATAGATCTCGTCGCCGGCGCGGAGCAACCCGCTCGATATATCTTCGAATCCTCCGTCAGCGGTATAGCGTTTCACGACGATCTCGGCTTTGGCCTTGCGCAGCGTATCGGCCTGAGCCTTGCCGCGACCCTCAGCCATGGCCTCGGCAAAGTTGGCGAAGACCACTGTAAACCAAAGCCAGACGGTGATCTGGAGGTTGAATCCCAGACTGCCGCGGTGGTTGATCGCGTTCTCAATCAGCAACGCCGTTGTGAGCACGCTGCCAACCTCAACCACAAACATCACAGGGTTCTTAACCATCCAGCGGGGATCGAGCTTGAGGAATGCGTCCACAAGCGCCTGTCCCATGATTCCTGCGTCCCAAAGACTCTTCTTTTCAACCATAACGGTTCGTTTCGCCTCGCCCTGGTGCGGTTTTGATATCGGTTAGCGGTGAAGATGCATTTAGAAAAGCTGCCCTGCCTTGAGCAGCAAGTGTTCCAAAATCGGTCCCAGGCTCAGGGCTGGGAAGAAAGTGAGCGCGCCCACAATCAAGATCACGCCGACTAGCAACACGGTAAACAGCGGCGTATTCACTGGAAAAGTGCCTGGCGAGGGCGGAACACTCTTCTTCATGGCCAAATGGCCGGCCAGTGCCAGGACAGGAATCTTCATCAGGAAACGCCCGCCCAGCATGGCGAATCCCAGCGCCACGTTATACCACCACTGCGTTGTCGGGTTTACGGGAATGTTCAGGCCGGCAAATGCCGATCCATTGTTGGCCACGGTGGAGGTGAAGGCGTAGAGGATCTCGGTGAGCCCGTGCGGTCCATGGTTGGTGGGGGCGGCTAGCCCGACGGAAGGCCAAAGCACAAACCAGGCTGTGAACGTAAGGATGATGAGGGGGAAGATGAGTACGTACAGCATCGACATCTTGACGTCGAAGGCTTCGATCTTCTTTCCCAGGTACTCCGGGGTGCGGCCGACCATCAGGCCGGCGATGAAGACCGAGAGTACGACGAAGATGAGGATGCCGTAGAGGCCCGCGCCAACGCCGCCAAAGACCACCTCGCCAAGCATCATGTTCGTGAGCACCACCATGCCGCCGAGTGGACTAAAGCTGTCATGCACTCCATTGACAGCGCCGCAACTGGCGTCTGTGGTGATGGTGGCGAATAGGGCGCTCTCCGCGATGCCGTTGCGGACTTCCTTGCCTTCCATGTTGCCGCCCGGTGCGCTGGGCGTGTGGGTCTGGGCTGCTCCGTGAATCATCGGATGGGGCTGAGACTCGGCCCAGTAAACGGTTGAGAATCCGGCAACAAACAGGAAAAACATGGCGGCCAGAATGGCCCATCCGTGTCCAGGCGAGCCGGTAAGCCGACCCAGCGTGTACGTGAGCCCGGCCGGAATCACGAAGATCAAGAACATTTGAAACAGGTTCGTTAGCGGCGTGGGGTTCTCAAAGGGGTGGGCGCTGTTGGCGTTAAAAAATCCGCCGCCATTCGTGCCCAACATCTTGATGACTTCCTGCGAGGCCACAGGTCCCTGCGCAATGGTCTGCGTCTGGGATGACTGCTCCAGTGTATGAGTTGTAGTGTAGGCATGCAGGTTCTGCGGAACACCCTGACTAACCATCAGCAGCGCGCCGATCAGTGATGCCGGCAGCAGCACATAGAGGAGTATGCGGGTTGTGTCTACCCAGAAGTTGCCGATGGTACTCGATGCGGTACGCTTGATGCCGCGAATCAGAGCCGCGGCTATCGCGATACCCGATGCGGCGGAGATGAAGTTGTGATACGCCAGGCCGGCCATTTGAGTCAGATAACTCATGGTCGTCTCGGGTGTATACGACTGCCAGTTCGTGTTGGTGGTGAAGCTGACGGCAGTGTTCCAGGCCAGGTTGGGGCCGACATTGGCCAGGCCTTGCGGATTAAACGGCAGATGCAGCTGCAACCGCTCAATGGCATAGGTGACAACGAGTGTTACAGCGGAGAAGCCCAGCATCGCGAAGGCGTACTCGCGCCAGTTCATCTCCGTCTCCGAGTTGATGCCGCACAGCCTGTAGATGAGCCGTTCGACAGGACGGAGTACCGGATCCAGCCAGGTGCGTTCACCCTCCAGCACGCGAGCCAGATAGATCCCGACCGGACGAACGCTTGCAAGCAAGACTACGGAGAAGACAGCGAACTGAAACCAGCCGTTGGCGGACATGTCAAAACCTCTCCGGAAAAAGCAGGGTGGCGGCCAGATAGCCGAACAGTAAAACAGACAGGATCAACGCGATGATCGTGATGGCATCCATGGGTTACCTCAACTTCTGGCAAGCCTTGACGTAGAGAAACGCCAGGCCGAAGAAAACTGCCGTGAATAACAACATCGTTAAATCTTGCATCGCAGGTCCCGCCTTTCCATCTTGTAAAGTTCATCGGGGATATCGTTCCCCATGATGTTGCTGCCAGCCACCGTCGTAAACCGAGCAGAATTCAGCGTATGCGCCTCATTCAGAATCTTGCCAGCAAGGCCATCATGCCCGAAGCTCTCATCTCCACCGACGTCTTGAAATTGACTTCTGGTCCCGGGAATGGGCTCTTCTTTCACGATTCAACTCGCGCTGAAAACAGACCAGGATATAGATCATGAACGCCGCGCCAAGGGCGCAGAACGTGCTCAATGCAACCATTTCAACCACAGCGCACCGTCCATGCAGGCCTTCCAATACCAGCCTGCACAACAGAAAGGCTAAAGCTCCATCTCTAATAAAGTCCTGAAAGGTGCCTAAATTATTCCTAAAGGGATTGGCTCAGATTTGCATCGGCGCGAGGCGGTTCTTGAACACGAATTGCCTACGAATGAGCAGGAACTAGGGCTTGTTGAGGGGCAATTGAAATCTATATCCGAACCATGGCTCTGTGACGATATAGCGTGGTTTGGTGGGATCAGGCTCGATCTTCTTGCGAAGCTGGTTAACTAAAACGTGCAAATATTCGGCCTCACCACCATAGTCTGGGCCCCATATGGTCTGAAGGATCCTCGCGTGGGGAATTGCGACATTCGGATTCGCAATCAGATAATTGAGAACCTCAAATTGCTTGGGAGTCAGGCGCACGTCCCGGCCTTGAATCGATACGTGATGGCTATCCAGATCCACTTGAACTTCATCGAACGTGATCAAGTTCGGCCCCTGGCGCGGCGATAGGGGGGAACGCCGAAGATTGGCTCGAATACGTGCAAGTAGTTCTGGCATGCTGAAGGGCTTTGTGATGTAATCGTCTGCACCCGCATCCAGAGCTTCGATTTTCTCCAGTTCGGCTTTTCGAACTGTAAGCATGATGATCCCGACGTCTGAATGCTCCCGAATCGAACGACAAGCGTCGACTCCGCCCATTCCCGGCATATTCCGGTCCATGATAACCAGGTCATAACGATCGTCGCGCAGTTTCTCAAGCGCCGCTTCTCCGCTTCGGGCATCCCCAATGATGTAACCCTGCTTCGTCAACGCAGCCTTCATCACTCGGCGAAGCTGCGGATCGTCATCGACGACGAGAATTCTTACCGATCTCATGATGATCGATCCTCACGAAACACTGGCACTGTAAACGAGAATTGGGCGCCACCTTCTGGAGTATTCTGCACGCGTAACTTTCCGTGATGTGCGCGAACGATGTCGCGCGCGATGCTCAACCCGATTCCTGTACCTGCCACCGATTCCTGCGTTTGCTTTCCTCGATAGAAACGCTCAAAGATTAAATCAAGTTCGTCTGGCGGTATTCCCGGGCCATGATCGCGAACTTCTATCGTGATGGTGTCCTCCAGCTGGCTTGCCGAGATTCCGATCATTGTCTCGGGAGGGGAGTACTTGACCGCATTGCCCAGCAACTGACGCAGGGCGAGTCCGATCATATCTGGATCGGCATAAATACGTGAAACATCTTCATGAATCTTGACCTCCAGCGGCCGTCCGTCCAACAAATTCTTCATCCGATGAAGAGATGAACCGACAAGGTCTGGTACCGACACTTGACGGCGCCGAATCTGAGGTTTGCCGGGCTCGATTCGCGCCATTTCGGTGGTTTCGTTGATCATTTCGCCCAATCGGTCCGCTTCTTCTTCCACAACCGCAAGAAAATCGTCCTCCTCAGGGTCATGGCGGTATTCGGAACGTACGGTAGTTATGGCACTCTTGATGGAAGTGAGAGGGGTGAGAAAATCGTGCGCAAGCGCATCGAGAAGGACGCTACGGAGTCGCTCATTTCGGCGCGCCACTTCCAGTCTTCCAAGTGCATTCTGTTGGCTAGCATGCTCGATTGCGATTGCGACAAGGTTCGCAATCGCTTGCGCAGCAGGTTCGGATAATGAAGGACCGATAGCGCCGAGACTCCCGAGCATTCTCCCTCCAAGCGCGACTGGGACAATGATTACTTCGACGCCAGCAGGGTGCAACGCCTTTCGAGAGATGAACCAAGCCGCTTCCCCAATGGCAACGGAGCGCAACATATCTCGCTCGATCTTCTGATCTTCAAGTCCCGCGAAATGAATCGCTCCAGTCTGCCTGTCGCAAAAGGCAACTGCAAAGAAACCCGACTGAGTTCTTACGCTTGCCGCCACCTGAGGCCCAAGCTCGCTTGTATTATCGACTAGCATCAGAGACAAGCTGAGCTGATACAGTCGTTCAACCTCAATCCTGCGAGCCTGAGCTTCCGCTGCGCGATTCCGAGCACTCGCCGAGAGTTGGCTCGCGGTGATCGCTGTCACCATGAAGACAAACAGCGCCACCCAATTTTGCGGATCAGCGATGGTGAGAGATAGGATCGGCGGAAGAAAGTAGTAGTTGAGACAAAGCATCGCCGCCACAGACGTCACAAATGATTCCGTCAAGCCCCATCGTGCAGCCACAATCAGCACAGCGAGTACATAGGCAAAGCCCGCAATCAGGGCATTGACCTTCAGAACATAAAAGGCAAACCACGTGATTGTTCCGACCAGCACGAGGCAGGCGAGGGCGCGTAGCACATGAATGCCAACCTGCTGCAAGGATATGAATTTCGAGGACTTCATGTTGGGCGACGTTTCGAAGACGATTTTAACTCCACAAGACGTAAGCTGAAACTGCGGTCGAAACCACTGCCGCGACTATCGATCCGTCCTGATAAACGCAACAGGTTTTCCGCGTTAGTTGTCAGAGAATGCGGTTATTCGTTCAGTTGGCCACGAGCCGCCCCACCACAAGTGGGCTGCGAGAGTGCGATGTCAATCGCGCCCCATATGTCGTGATCGCCGCGTGCTAGAGCACGTAGAGATCCACCACAGAACCGTCCGGAGTTGATCCGACCTTTGTGCCACCTCCTCTTTCAGTCCAGGTTGAACATCTGAGCGCGATGGCCATAATGGGTGCACCTCCTCGTGAACTTCATGGATCACATTTCGAAAGGTCTTCCTCGAAAGTAGTTGTGCTCTCGGGTAGCCTAGTATCCCGAAATGTGCATTTAACCTTGCTCGGCCTCTGGAACATAAAAGTGGCAATGTGCTCCCGGGGGTCATATTGCCTCTCGCACGCAAGCTCACGGATTTCGGCAATTTTCTCCTCAACAGCCCGAAGCAATGCCGCACATTCCGGACTGAAGTTAGGATCGAGGACGCGTTGTAGATGAGATATTGAAGGAATCACCTCACTACCGAATACTTCTCGACCGAGACACCCAAGGAATTGGTGACCTTTAGCCTGGAGGGGGGGATCACTTTGGACCAACTCGAGCCGTCGGCGAATTCCCCATGTACGAGGACGATGTTCATGATCGCCGAGCTCCGACCCATCAGAATGCCTCCCGAGAGCAAGGCCGTAAGTGAGATACGTGGAGCAACGCGCGCATTGCAGGTTCTCCTGACCCAGACCTTACCGAAGGCGAGAGAGTGGCGTCTTGATGGTTCTTGCTGTTTTTGTGAATTATCGACGGTCCGAGTAACTATCTATGACGGCGAATCGCGTTGCGGAGTTCTTGGGCCGTTTCCTTCCCCCGCGAAGGTGTAAATTCCGCCAAAGGTGAGCCTGGCCTGCTATAGGCCTTGACAACACTCTTATGGGATTCGGCAATAGATCACGAAGACCGCTTCAACCTGATTTTCATAGGTTCCAAAACAATTACCGCAGTAGCCAATTCCGGGAGGCCCTGAAAGCTGCTACCCGGAAATGGCTCCTGCGACCACTTGAATCTGAACGGGCTAATTTAACGTTGCCGGAATGCTGATGGATTGACTCAGTGTTCCGGATGTCGCATTGACGGTGACCGTGAAGCCGCCAGTGATGGTCTGCTCCAATACATCGGAGCTTGCGCTCGCGGAGTCGTCGCTATCACCCGAATACTTTGCAGTGATTGCGTGGGTACCGACGCTGAGGGCGGAAGTTGACAACGAGGCGACGCCATTGACCGGTGCAACCGGGCTTCCAATTGCCGTATTGCCATCGTAGAAGGCAACCGTTCCATTGAGGCTATTGCTGGATTGAATCGTCGCCTGAAGGGTAACGCCAGATCCAGAGGCCACCTTGGTGTTCGAAGAACTGATCACCAGCGTTGTGGGTTTGACGCTGTTTCCGCCGCAGCCAGCAAAACCACCGACGACACTCAAAGCCAGAAGCGCGATGGAGAGTCGATAGAATCGGCGCCGATTCGGAATGCAGATAAGGAAAAGCCCCGCGAATGCAACCGTACCAGATAATTTCCATAGTGAATGACTGTGCACGGACGCGGTAGAACTCGATACTCCGGGTGCAGTAGTAGTCAAGCTGAGCGCCGCCGAACCGCCGGGAGCCACGGTTGCGGACCCGCAAGCGACGCCAACCGGCAGCGTGCCTCCGCAACTCAGTGCGATCTGCGAGCTGAAGCCGAGAACGCTCTGAGTGCTGACCGTAATGGATGTGGTTTCACCTGCAGCTACCGATAACGGATTCGGGGTAGCGGCGTCTGTGAAGCTCGGAGTTGTCAAAACGATGGGAACACTGGGAGCCGAAGTCGCGCTCTTCCAGTTGGGGTCGCCGGAATAGACCGCCGTGATCACGTTCGATCCTTGCGGGAGCAGGGGCGCGATGGTCGCCAGGAGCGTGCCTCCGTTCCCCAACGCGACCGCCGGAGCAGTCCCAATCGGCTTTGCCGCCGCTCCATTCAATGCATCGTAGAATTGAATGGACCCCGTCGGCGCAGGCGCATTCGTCGAAGCCAGCGGGCTGGCCAGCATGGCCGTGATGCTTGTCTGGGCACCTACTGCCACGATGCTCGCCAACGGCTGCACGATCACGGTCGGTGCAACCTGCGCGACATTCACGGTCACGGTTGTGCTGCTGCTTGCGGCAAAGTTGAAGTCACCGGCATAGGAGGCGTAGACCTGCTGCGGACCTGCCTGATCCCACTCCGCAAAGCCCGCTGCCTTGCCGTTGGATAATTCGACGGACGCGCTGATCTGGACCCCGTTAGAGAATAGCGTGACATAGCCGATGGGAGTGTTGACGTTGCTTTGCGCAGGTGTAACAGCAACGCTGAACTGTGTGCTTTGACCGAGAGTCACCGCAGGAGGCCCAAGATTCAGTGTCAATTGAGTCTTGGCCGCGCCGCTGGAGCTTGTAGTCAATATGGGCGCGCCGACCTGATGACCTGCGATATAGTTGTTATCCCCGTTGTATGCGGCAACGACGGTATAGCTGCCCGCCTGCGCCAGGAAAGGGATGGTTGCGACACCTGTCTTATCGATCGGTCCGCTTGCCAGCGTCGCTCCCGTATCGCCGCGCGTCAGCGTTATCGTTCCCGTGGGCACCAATGAAGGATCGTCGTCGGTGAAGATAACGGTTGCGATCACTTGGCCGCCAGTCGGCGGCGCCTGGTTATTCAACGAGGTTTCCCAGTAAAGGAGACCCCGATAGACGGTGAATGGAATGGTTGCGGACGTGGAAGGATTGAAGCTGGCGTCGCCTGAATATTTGGCAGTGAAGTTGTAGTTCCCAATGCCCAGGTCGCATGGTGTGCCGGGGCCGCACTGCACATAGATTTCCCCGGTCTTGCTGACCGGGAATGTGCCTATGGTGGTGCTTCCATTCAGCAGATTGACGGTGCCGGTGGCTCCCGATGATCCGGTGGAGACACCGTTGATCTGCACCTGAACCCAGAACGGCTGGCCCACGCCAGTTTGACCAAGGGGCAGGATCGGATAATCGCCCTGGTATTGGGCTTTACTGATTGCAAAGGTTGTACCTGTCGCCACGCTGCTCTCCGGAGTAACGGTGACGGAGACAGGCTGTGAGGTGCTGGAGCTGTAAGTTGCGTCGCCAGAGTACTGGGCCGTCAGGTTATACGTGCCGCCGGGGAGGTTGATTGTATTGGCAGAGAAAGCGCCAGATGTCAGCGCACCGGACTGCAGAGGGCCTACCGTGTTGGCCTTGAGCATGACGTCACCGCTTGGTGTCCCCGATCCGGAGGAGGGCGCAACCTTTGCGCTCCATGTCACCTGCGTTCCATGCTGGAATGATGTATTCGAGACGGTCAGCGCGGTAGCTGAGGGCAGAGTGCTGTTGGTCCCCCAACCGTTCGCCAAATTCATAGCGTTGACGGAACCGAGACCGCTGGCCAGGTCGTATCCGGTCGCTGCGCTGTATCCATCGAGATCTAGAAAGCTTTCTGGCCCGACAATATTCGACTGTGCGGACCGCACGGACGCGCCCGGGGTGGTATCACAATTCGGAGAACCGGCGAGGCAGGCAACCGCATTGGAGCCGGTTGTGATGTCATTGAACACGCAAGAACTAGCCTTCCCTGGATCCGTCTCCATGCTTGAGTTACAGGCAGTCGCATCCTGAGCGGCCCCAAGCTTGTACAGCTGATAGTTAGCTACGCCCTGGAACTGGCCATGCTTTTGCTCAACCAGCGCCATGATTCCAGCCATCGAGGGAGAGGAGGCGGAAGTGCCACCGACAACAGCGGCATTTTGCAGCGTAATCGACCCGTCGCTGTTGGTGGTCCATTGGCATGAACCCGCGATGCAAAAGATAAATCCATCGTGCTCAGCTGCGGCGGCGAGGGACACATCCGGCAGATCGCGGACCCCATCCGATGGAATTCCCGAACCTGTTTGCCAGCTCGGTTTGGCATAACCAGCGGTGCAGGTTATATCGCCTGCATCGTCGTAGGTGCGGAACGCGCAGGAACTGGCGCCTCCGCCTCCAGCAGAGGCCTCAATGTCGTAGGGTGCGAAGTTGCAGTTGGTCAAACTGAAGGGCAGGGCGATGGTACAGCTCTCGTTCCACACTGCCTCGGGGATATATCCCTTCGCGGACTCCGAGCCGGCGCCGTTGGTGGTGTTCCAGTAGGTGCTCAGATTTGATTCGTTGAATTCCGTGCCGCCTACAGCAACATCATAGGCCGACGAAGCAAGCCCATTCACGCCAAAGCCGTCGATCGTGACTTGATTGGCCTGATCATTGCAACCGCTGGACCCGGAGTCTCCTGCTGCGATAAACACCGAGATTCCTTCGGCGGCCGCCTGCTGCCAGAGGAGCTGAAAAAACGCCATCTCGGTATCGGAGACATTTGCCTCACACAGTCCGAAGCTCACCGACATAATCGGCGAAACGACATTGTCGACGATGTAAGCGGATGCGATGTCCACTCCATCCGTGGTCGAACTGGTGGCGCCAATCACGTAGTCGATCGTAGCTTGCGGAGCTACCGCGCCCGACCACTCCACGTCCAGGCTTGCTTCGACGTCATCGCCAGCGACATCGCCAGGATCGGTGGTGGCATAAATAATATTCGGATCGTTGAAAGGCAGGCCCGAGATCGTCCGGAAGGCTTCGACGTCGGAGATATTGATATCCGAGCGGCCCACAATCGCGATCGAAACTCCCGCGCCGTTGGTTCCAGCGGAGATCAGCGGTTGCGTGTTGTAGATCTGGGCAAAATCGCTGGGCATGAGGTAGTTCACTTCCTGGCCGCCGGTAATTGTAAACGCGGGAGAAGGAGTCAGGCTTGTATAGACGCTACTGCCGGCAACACGCATCAGTTGCCCGTTTTTGTTCCTCGCGACCAAGCTCGGCGCAACGTGCTGCGCGTGCGACTCGAAGTTATTGGTGCTGACCACGCCTGTGACCGCCGGGGCAAGCGCTGCCGGGATGGAAAGGGGGGTGGCATTCGAGTACTTGGCAACGCCCTCGACGGAGTACTGGTGGATCGAGGTCTTGAACGCGGATTCCACTTGCGAACTTGTACCCGAAAATCGAATCCAGTTCTTGCCGCGCGCCACCTGCTCGACGGAAAATCCATTGGAGGAAAGCCAATTGCTGACCGTCTTCAGGTCCTCGTCTGCACTGCCAAACTGTTTGGCGAATTGTTCTGGGTTCAGCCACTGGTGAAAGCTCGATGAATTCGGGTTGTGCAGATCATCAATATATCTCTTGAGTGCCGCGGATTGCGCCTTACTCGGCTGCAGCAGCAGCACCATGTTTTTCATGGGTAGGTTCCCGTCGGCGTGACCACGATCATTCGCACGATTGGCAAGAGGATGGACCGTATTCCCCAACACCTTACGTTGGGCAGGATCGACGGACTGAGTGATTTGCGTAGTTGGCTGGGCGTATGCCGCGGTGATGAAAGCGAAGAGTAAGGGGAATGCCGCCAGCGCAAACCTGCACAGACGACTCAAATTGATCCTCATTGTGTTGCCTCCGGAAACATTTGCTTTGCTGGTGGTACTGATCCATCCCTGCTCATCTGGGAAGATCAGGAAGTCCGCTGACTGTTCGAGGCCCCGTTTAAGGGAACCCTGACGGGGAACGATGAACACGTTTGATATAGCCAAGTCGTTCGGCGTGGAGTTGGGTGCAACCTTCCGTTGCGCTAGCGGAAGCCTGCGATGGCCTTGTCACGCGCCTTGTTAAAGCAAGAAGAAACCGCGGGCAAAGATTAGCAATAATTGACTCGAATTCACATTCAAATTAGGGATAGTTTTGAAACTACCCAAAAGGGTAGGTAGAGCGCGGCCAACTTTATGCATCCAACAGTCCGCGCTGTATAGCGATGACCACGGCCTGTGTTCGATCGCTTGCTTCGAGTTTAGAAAGAATATTCTTGACGTGCATTTTGACGGTGTTGTCGGTAACAAAGAGAAGTTTTGCGATCTCCTTGTTCCTCTTTCCATTAGAGATCAACCCAAGTACTTCCAACTCGCGTTCGCTGAGCTTTTTCGAGGAGACATAATACGCTAGTTTTTCGGCTGATTCCGGCGACAAGGATTGTCCTCCGCGCGCCACATAACGAACCTGCTCAGCCAGAGTTGCTCCGTCGATGCCTTTCAGAAGATAGCCGCCCACTCCCAGGCTGATTGCCTTGTAGATGGAGGCGTCCCCCTGCGCCGAGCTGAGAATTACGATCCGCGCCGCGGGATCAATCTTGAGCACGGCGCGTACCACATCAAATCCACTTTGGTCGGGCAGACGCAAGTCCAGCAGCATCACATCCGGGTGATGCGCCTCGTACATCTCCAGCGCCTGGCGGCCGTTCGCGGCAAGCCCGACAATCTTCATCTCATGCCGAGCCAGTACTCCCGCTAAACCCTCGCGGACCATTGGGTGATCGTCAACGATCAGCACCGAAACCGACTCGACTTCAGCCGTCGTATCCCTCATCCTGCCTGCCTCTCATCAGAAACCATTTGGCTGCTTCTCCGCCATCGCCATACGCGCTTTTGTGCATTGATTCGCAGGACCACTGTCGTGCCTTGCTCGGGGCTGCTCTGGATCGTGATGTGGGCGCCAATGCGGTTCGCGTTGGCCTGCATACCCGGAAGCCCAAAGTGCCCTGGCCGTCCATGCAACCGCGTCTCCTCATCCATGCCGGTACCGTCGTCGTTGATCTCCACCTCAAGTGCTTCCCGCAAATACATCACCGTGACCCGCACATGATTTGCGTTGGAGTGGCGAAATGCATTGGCCACTGCTTCGCGACAGATTCGATACGCCTCGTCACGCACCAGCGGATGGATCTGACGCGGCTCTCCTTCGCTTCTCAATTCGAAAGCCGGCAGATCCCCGAGCCGAAACTCGGCCTCAGCATTTCGCAATACCTCAACGAGGCTGTACTGTACCACTGCGGTCGAGTGCAGACTCCCCACCATGTTGCGGCTGCGGGCAATCGATTCGCGTAACCGATGAGTCAGTGAGGCCAGCAAACTGTTCGCCTTGTCGGGTTGATCTGTGATCTGAAACCCTAGAAGTTCCAGTTGCAAGGCGGTCCCGATCATGTCTTGGATCACGGTGTCGTGGATTTGATACGCAATGCGTTCGCGCTCTGCGGCACGTTCCTGAAACCGTAGGCTAAGACGCTCCGCGTTTAGGTGGGTCCGACGTCGAGTTATCTCGATCAGTATGACCGCCGCCGCGACGATTACTAAGGCGAGAAACCATTTGGTCTGCCAGAAGAAAGGTTTCAGACGCAGGGTCATTGAGCTTGGAATCTTACTTAGGATATCTTCGCGATTTACGGCTGCAACTTCAAAGGTATAACTTCCGGGGGGAAGAGCAGTGTAAGAAACCGCACGTGCTGAGCCCGCGTCGATCCAGTCTCTATCCCAGCCAAAAAGGCGGTAGCGGAAGCGAATCTGCTCTGGGGCCACTGTAGGGGGAGTGGTGTAGATAAAGGTGATGCGATGTTGACCAGGGGCAACTGCAATGTCTCCAGTTGGCTGCTCGTGATCATCCACCAGGACTGAATCGATCCGAGCCGGAACAGCCGGCTCGGGGGCTAAATTCGAGGCCGCAACGGAGAGACCACGTGCCGTGGAAAACCAGATGCGTCCATCTTGCGCACGCAACGCAGTCACCTGGTTCAGTGGCAACACGGTATTGCTTTTCAGGCCGTCCGATTGGGTGTATATCTCCGTTTGAACATGATTGATCATTCCGTCGGCAAAAGCGGTCCACTGCGCTTTGGACAATCGCGCAATCGCCCGGGTCGTGGCGATCCAAAGATTCCCACCCGAGTCTTCAATGACGTCCAGGACGGTTTCGCCAGGTAACCCTTCCGCTTCGGTCAGCATTCGCGCGGCGCCGGAGGTACGCAGCATGAGTCCGTTCAATGTGCCAAGCACAAAACCGCCGGAGCGTGTCCAGTCAACACAAAGCACCGGGCTCGGAGACTCAAGAACCTTTTCGAATCTTGTCTCGCGCCAACGAAAGAGCTGATTCCCTGCCCCAACCCACAGCATGCCATTCGCATCCACTGTCAACGACCAGACAGTATCCTCCGGCAGTCCATCCACAATTCCAAAATGCGTCAACTGTACGCCCCTGCGCCGGAACAGCCCACGGTGCTGGATGCTGAACCACAGGCTGCCATCCGGCGTCTTTACCGGCGAACTGATGTAACCGGTCGGAATCGATACAAGCTTGGAAAACTTCCCCTCTCGATATGCAAATATCCCATAATCAGAGACAACGACCGAAGGCTTTGGTCCATCCTCGGCAAAGCCTCTCACCTGGCCCGGAGATAGTCCCTCGGAGCGTCCGAATCTGCGCCATTGCCCCTGTTGCAGAACTGCGACGCCGCCTTCCGTGCTCCCAACCCAGATCGTTCCATTGAACTGTTCGAAGACCGCGTCCAGCTGGTTGTGGCTGTTCAACAACCCGTCGAGGGATGTATCGGTGGTGAATGCACCGTGGTGCAAACGCTGCAAGCCAGAAATGGTTCCAAGCCAGATGTCGTGGCTGCGATCTTCGAAGACCGTGCGCACGTCGTCGCTTGCGAGACCGTCATCCGCGGTAAGAATTTCCTTTTGATCCCCGGATTTTCGACTCAGACCATGCAATCCGCCGCTGGCCATCCACAACTGACGCTGATGGTCCACCATTATTCTCACGAAGTTTCCCAGGCCCGGATCGGATGCTTGAACGAAGCCCTGCCCATCAAAGCGAAACAACCGGTGCCCGTCACCTGCGAACACATCACCGAAGCCATCCGTGTAAACCATCCGTATTCCAGGCAGCGGGTATCGCGCTGTCTTCGTGTTCCCGCGCAACGCAAACAGCGCCTCTCCATCGGCAATCCACAATGTGTGGTCTCTGCCTTCGGCGAGGTCGCGCAATTGGAGTGCGCCCTCCGGCAGGGGCCGGATTTGCAGTTGATCGCCTTGGGACCGTGCCAATTTTCCATCGCAATAGATCCACACCTCCCCGTCCCAGCCGCGCGCCATTGCATCGATGCGGTAGTGCGACTGCCCGAGGAGCGGAACCGGCTGAAACCGTTGATGAGAGTAATGGATTAGCCCGGAGGCAGTGGCAATCCAGAGCCCGTCACCGGAGTCCGGTTCCAGGTCGCCGATATTTTCCTGCAGCGCAGACGGCCCTTCCTTGCTGAATCCTCGAAACCGAAGGCCGTCGAAACGCACTAGCCCATTCATCGTGCCCACCCACAGAAACCCGTCGGAGGTCTGCGAAATCGCGCGAACAAAGTTCTGCGGAAGACCCTGATCTGTAGTCCAGGTAGTCAATACATCCTGACGCAACGAGCCTTGACCCGCCAAAGCGAGGCTATCCATCCACGCCAACGCGAAAGCGGCCAGCGCAGTGGCAATCCGCCAGATTGATGCAACGCGCCAGACGAGGTTCTCCTCCTTTATCGAACAGTACTCGGTGCGTTCGCGCGATGATTGCCCGAAACGACTATTTTTGCGCTTTCGATGCATGTTTACGCGCCTATGTGTCTGGTCGGAATTTTTTCAGGTCTCAAGTAGCGGCGCCCCTCGAATTGACTGCCCGATCTGCCCCGATCCACTCTTCCCGTGAAGCGCGTGTACTCCTTAGGAGGAGTCACGGCGTCCCCTTTTCCCAACCTGAACGGGCCTGATGCGATCGGCGCTGCGGTATGGACGAATACCAACTCACCGATCGATCATTCAAGCGATCTGGAGACCCGTTCGGGGCGTAGTGCCTTGCGCAAGACCCTTCTCGCCAGCATTAAACGGGACTTCGTTGCGGCGACTGAAATGCCGGCGAGTTCGGCGACTTCCTTTACCTGCCGATCCGCGAATTGGTGAATCTCAACCACAGTTCGCAGAGTCGGCTGCAAACGACCGATTG
>Ga0210388_10000675_pt1 | contig 27313 bp, 28 predicted proteins | sample IncBWC19OmetaG_FD_155485 | JGI IMG/M metagenome (GOLD analysis project Ga0210388, IMG submission 155485) | Forest soil microbial communities from Barre Woods Harvard Forest LTER site, Petersham, Massachusetts, United States - Inc-BW-C-19-O ...
CGAGAATACCGCCGTAAAATGCCAGGCTCATCGAGGAAAAAAACGGCGCGGCAGGATCGAGATAAATCAGGTCGGTGGAAGAGGCCAGCTGCGTGGACGCCGGCGGATTCTGTTCCACGTGCACCGAGAGCAGCACGTTGCTGCCGACCACTACCGGCTCAACCTGGATCACCGAAAACCAGTTCGACCCGAGATCCATGCCGCCGATTTGATTCGTTGCGAGGGTCAGCGTGGCCAGCGTGTTCGTGCCCAGGCGAACCAGCGCCCGGTGCTCGTCGCTTACCCGGACGAGCGACGTCTGCCTAAGCGGCCATTTCAGGACGGCGACAATTTGCGGGACGGCGTAGCAGCAGACGATGAAAGACACTCCGAGCGCAACGGCAACCTTGATGACCAGCCAACGGAAATCTTCGAGGTGTTCGAGAAAACTTTTCACCGGCCCGCCACCGTCCAAATCGTCGTCGGGACGCGGGTCTTGGGTAGCGTCGGCCATGCAGAATCAGGCGCGGCGTCAGACGACTTTCGTTTCCGGCGGCAACGAATGCGATTGCGGCGTGGTATTGGCCGGGGCTTTGGGTGCGGGCGTTGGCGTAACGGGTTCGCTGGGCGCGTTGTTGATTTCGTCCGTCACTTCGCGCGAGGCCTTCTTGAATTCGTTGATGCCCTTGCCAAGACCCTTGGCAAATTCCGGGATCTTCTTCGCGCCGAATAGCACGAGAATGACCACGAGCACGACGATCAACTCCGTGCCGCTCAAACCCAATACTGCTAAAAATGCGTTCATAACATTTATCTTTCTAAACTAAGCCTACGCTTCTTTTACCCTTTAGTAAAGACGCAAAACCGCCTCCCATGATTACAATTTTGACGATAAAAAAGGCCGCGAAGTGATTCGCGGCCTTTAATTGAGTAACATCCCGTCTCACGCGCCGGCTTTTTTATGGCAGAGAACGAATTCACCACGGCGGTTTTTCGACCAGGCGGATTCGTCGTGGCCGGGGTCGGCGGGCTTGTCCTTGCCGTAGCTGATGGTGCGGATGCGCTGCGCGTCGATGCCGGCATTCACCAGCGCCTCACGAAGCGCGAGCGCGCGGCGTTCGCCGAGCGAGCGGTTGTATTCCTCCGTGCCGCGCTCGTCGCAATGACCTTCGATCAGCAGCAACGCGGCGGGGTCGGATTTCAATTTTTCAGAGACGATGACGATTTTGTCCTGCTCCTTGCTCAACACGGCGGCGCTGTCGAATGCAAAGTGAACGGTCTGATCGGCCAGCGCAGCACGGTCCTGGTCGCAGTTAGCCGGATCCCACGAGTCAGAAGTTGCCAGCTGACCGGTCTTGTCACTGAACGTTGGCGTCTGAGGTTGATCGCCAAACGGATTTGCCGGCGGAACCGTCGGGCCCGCGCCCGTGTCTCCGACTTGTGCCTGCGAGCCGGGCAACTGGGTGACTTTCGGGTGGGATTTATAGCAGCCGGTATCGGCGAACATCGCGGCCAGCGCGAGCGTGAGCGGGAAAATGGTTTGGTTCAGTTTCATAATTTTAATGTTTTTAAAGCATTCGCTTGGTTAACAGTTGTTGGTTGAGAAAAATCCTTCGTGAAAACGGGGTCATCTCGCCCAAGCGGGCTGGGAATCGCTCCCCGGCGCTCGGTGACAATCCTTGTATTGTTTGGTGAAAACGTCAAGCACAGACAACGTTTGATGCCCCGCCGATCCGTGGTTGAAAACCAGCGTCCGCGAGTTCGGCGACCAGCTCGGGTTCTGCCCTGCCACGAGAATCACCGGCGGATTGCTGCCGTCGGTCGGCATCACACAGATGTCAAAATCGCCCGCCTGCCGCGTGAATGCGATCCATTTGCCGTCCGGTGACCAGTCCGGTTCGGTCGGATTACCCGCGCCGGAGGTGTTCAGGTACTGTACCTCGCCGCCGTTCGCGGGAATTTTCGCCAGCCGGCGGCGTTCGTGAAATTTCGTCGCGAAACAGATCCATTGCCCGTCCGGCGACCAGCAGGGCGAGGAATCTTCCACACCCGAGGTCAATTTTCTCAGACCGGTGCCATCGGCATTGGCCACCCAGACATTCGGGCTGCCGCTCTTGCTCAAGACCATTGCCACGCGCGAACCGTCCGGTGACACCGCCGCGCCCGTGTTCAGGCCCGAATAACCCGCGACCACGCGGCGCTGGCCGGTCCCGAGGTTGTGAAAATAGATGTCCGGATTGTCGCGCGCGTAACTGGTGTAATAGAGCGCCATGCGCTGCGGCATCCACGCCGGCCTGGCCACAATCGCGCCATCGCTCGTCACCTGCTTCGGGTTGTAACCGTCAAAATCGGCGACGAAAATTTCTCCCGCACCGCCGTTGCCCTGCGCCTTGAACGCGATTTTTGTTCCGCCGATGGCCTTGAGCTGCGCCGTCGCCTGCACGATGTCATCCGCAAAAGCGTGCGCTTGCCGCCGCAAACTCGCGCCGTTGTAGCTGCGCGATAAAATTACCTTGCGCGCGAACTTGTCCGTTACACTGCCAACCACGCTGCCGTTGTCCGAGCCGTTGATGAGGTATTGCGCCTGGTCCGGTGAAACGAAACTGTACCCCTGCACATACAAATCAAATTTTAAAACCTCCTCCGCCTCGCCGCTGAAACCGGTCAGCGCGACGGGAACGGGCGGCGTGGTGCCTAAAACACGGATGGTTTCATCCATGTGCAAATTTTGTTGGTTTTGGGCCAGCAGCGTTGCCGTAGCGAGCGAGAAGATGACTGATAAAAATTTAGTTGAACTGGGGAAATAGTTTTTCATTGGATGCTGGTTCGAGTGGCATTGAAATCTATGTTGTAAGTGCGTTCGCGATCCTTCGAATCGTCGGGAAATTGGTGAATGAAACTTACACGGTCGAGCATTCGCTGCACGGCGCGGTCCACACTCGACTCACCGGAAGTTTGGGTGATGCGCGAAGAAATCACTGAGCCATCACGCGCGATCGTCACCGAAAAACTGACTACTGCCGAGGCGCTCGCCATGTTGTCCGGCGCGATCCAGGCCTGATGATAAATGCTGGTGACAATCGCGCCGTAATTTGCGTAGGAAACACTGCTATTACCTGGCATGTCGACCTCCGTGGCGCTGGAAGCATTCTTGGAAATCGCCGCCATCGCTTTGGCAAACGCCTTCGCCCGCTGGTCACGTTGGCGTTGCGCCGCTTGGGCCGCCTTTTGCACGACCGCATTGTCGGCCTCGTTCCGCTTCGTCGGCGTAAAATCATCTGTATGTTCCTGCGGCTTCACCGGCTTGGCGGGAATTTTCACCGGTATCCAATCATCCGGCTTTTCCGGCGGCGTGACCGGTTCAACCGGTTTCGGCGGTGGCGTTACCACCGGTTGCGGCGGCTCGGGGGTTGGTGGAGTTGGAGTCGGCGGAGTGATCGTCGGTGCCGGCGGTGTGGGATTTTTTACGCCGCTGTTCATCAAGGCATCAATCGCCATGGATGGAATGACGGTAAGCAGGTCCGTCTGATCCACTTTCGGTGCCGACCGGATGAAACCGGAGCAAAGGACCACCACCACGATCAGCAGGTGTGTGCCTGCCACCGCGATAAGGCATTTTTTTTGCAACCGGTTCATTTGTTCGGCGTCGGGTCGGTGCGTAGCGAATAACGCGTGATGCCGTTTTTCTGGCAGCCGTCGAGCAGTTGGGCGACCAGATCATAACGGCTGGTGGCATCCGCACGGATATAAACGACGAGGTTGGGATTCTCATGCGAATCCCGCGCCAGTTGCGCGATGATCTGTGGCAGCGGCGTCGGCCGCGCTTCGAGCTTGTAATAGCCGGTGCTGGAAATTTCCACGGTGCGGATGTCGGATTTGTTCAACTGCTTGTCCGCCGTGCCGCCGCGCGGCAGTTTCAGCTCGATGCTTTGCGTGAGCAGCGGCGTGGTGATGATGAAGATGATGAGCAGCACAAACGCGAGGTCGAGCAACGGCGTGATGTTGATGTCACTCAACGTCACCAGATGACTGCGTTGTGAAAACCTTCTCATGGTTGCTTATTCTTCCTTCAAAAATTCCGTCTCCATGTTGGAAACCAGTTCCTGCGCGAAATTGTCGAGTTCCACCGTGAACGCGCGCAAATTGTGCACCAGCCAGTTGTAACCGAACATCGAGGGGATCGCCACCAGCAGGCCGGCCACCGTCGTGACCAGCGCGGCGCTCACACCGGGGGCCATCACGCCGAGCGAGGCGCCCTGCGGCGACTGCGCGATCGCGGCGAACGTGCTCATCACGCCCCAGACCGTGCCCAGTAGTCCCATGAACGGCGCGCCGCTCACCGCGATGGCGAGCAGGATCAAGCCGGATTCCAGTTTCAAACATTCCTTCGCCACGACGTTCTCGATGGCGCGTTTGATGTGCTCCATGTTCTTGAGACTGATCTGCTGCTTGGCGCGTTCACCGCTCGGCCCGCGCAAACGTGCGTCAAGTTGCGCGCACCCGGCCTGGTACACGGCGTAAAGCGGACAGCCTTCCACGGGTAATTTGCGGTCATAGATTTCGAGCACGCTCTTTTGCGCCGTGAATTCATCCCCGAAAAAGGCGTTCAATTTGCGCGCCCGGCGCATCTGGATCACCTTGAAGATCATCATCCACCAGACGGCGATGGACGACAGGAACAGGAAGACGATGATGATTTTCGCCTCCGGTCGCGCCTGGTCCCAGACGTAAAGCAGCTCGACCTGTTTGGTGGCCGCTGCGATGAATGCAATAGATAACCCGCTCATAAAAAATCTTGCTTGGTGGTGAGGAACCGGTTTGGGCCAAGCGGCGGAATCCGAGCATACGTCCGCCGGCGCATAGTATCATTCCACAGCGCGGAAATTGCAAAATAAATTTTGCGCCAAATGCGGAATGCAACATTCACACATTGAACCCCTGAACCACCCGGCGTATTCCAACGACGAGACGCTGCGAGCGTTTCTCCCTCTCCCCGAGGGCATGGGTATCTATGAGGGGAAAGTGGTCATCCAAACTTCAGGCCCGCACAATTTGAAATGAGCGCCGTTTTCCCCCTCATCCTGACCTTCTCCCTTGGGGAGAAGGAACAGCCGTTGCACATCTCCACTTTCGCGAAAACCAGCCGGGCCGCTGACCGTTCGCTGACTGTTCATAATTCGCCAGGACGCTACAAGCGTCACATCATTATCAGGTTCATTTTTGAAATAACTTGAATCCAGCTTGCCTGCCGCCAAAAATTTTCCGAAGTTTAACCGTGCTCCGTCCGCGCCTTGCCGCCCTGCTGCTCGCCCTCGCCACGCTGGCCGTGTACCTGCCGGTGATGCGCAACGGTTTCGTGGATTTTGACGACGGCGATTATATCACCGAAAATCCCGTCGTGCAGGCCGGCTGGACCTGGCCCGGCGTGAAATGGGCCTTCACCACCGGTCATGCCGCCAACTGGCATCCGCTGACGTGGCTTTCCCACATGACAGACTGCCAGTTCTTCAAGCTCGATCCCGCCGGGCACCACTTCGTCAACGCCCTCATCCACTCGCTGAATTCCGCCCTGGTGTTCCTGTTCCTGCTCCGGCTCATCGAAAAATTCTGGCCGGTCCTGTTCATGGCCGCGCTGTTCGCCTGGCATCCGCTGCACGTCGAGTCCGTCGCGTGGGCCTCGGAGCGCAAGGATGTGCTCTCCACCTTTTTCGCGTTGCTCGCCCTGTTGAGCTACACCCGCTTTGTTAAACAAAATTGCCGCCGCGACTTCTGGCTCGCGTTTTTGTTTTACGCGCTGGGATTGCTGGCCAAGCCGATGCTCGTCACGCTCCCGTTCGTTTTTTTGCTTTTGGATTTCTGGCCGTTCGCGCGGGTTCAGGGCCCGGGGTTCGCGGTTCGGAGGTGGCTGCCCCTGCTCGTGGAAAAAATCCCGTTTTTTATGCTGACCGTCGCTTCGTGTGTGGCGACGTTTCTGGTCCAGTCCCATGAATTCCATGGGCACGCGGCGGTGGCCTCCTTGAACGGCTTTCGCCTGGATCTCCGGCTGGGCAACCTGCCGCTCGCCCTCACGGGTTACCTCGGGCATTTTTTCTGGCCGGTCAACCTTTGCGTCTTCTACCCGCTGCCAATCGTCTTTGTCATCCCCAAGGTGGCGGTGGCGGCGCTTATCGTGGTCATCATCAGCATCGCCGCCTGGCGCTGGCGGGTGACGCGTCCGTATTTTTTGACCGGCTGGCTGTGGTTTCTCGGCACGTTGATGCCGGTCATCGGCATCGTCCAGGTCGGCTCGCAGGCCATGGCCGATCGCTACACCTACATCCCGTCCATCGGTTTTTTCCTCGCCGTCGTTTTGCTGGCGGCGGAAGGTGCTGAAAAAATGCGCCTCCCGAAAATCGTCCCGGGTGTTCTGGCGGTTTTGGTCTGCGCCGCCTGCATTTTTGCCACGGAACGGCAAATCCGGACCTGGCGGGATGGCGAAAGCCTTTTCCGCCATGCCATCGAGGTTGCTGATAGCGACACCGCCCGCTGGAACCTTGGTACCGCGCTGGAGAGGGAAAACCGCCTGCCCGAGGCCGCCGAGCAGTACCAACTCGCCATCGGAATCAATCCGAACCGCCCCGAACTCTATAATAATCTCGCCAATGTTTTGGATTCGCTTAACCGGCCGGCCGATTCGCTGGCCGTATTCCGCGCCTCGCTTAAGCTCGTTCCGCAGGACGCCTCGCAACATACCGGCGCAGGCCGTGAACTCGGCCGCCTCGGCCGCGACAACGAGGCGCTGGCCGAACTGGCCATCGCCACCAACCTCGAGCCGTTTTACGCCCCGCCGCACATCCAGGCCGCTCACATCTATTACCGGGCCGGTCGCGACCCCGAAGGCGCCGCTGAAATACTCTTCGCCGCCCGCCTCAGATCGCACGATTGGCAGTTGCTTGCCGACGCCGCCCACTACCTTGCCGCCGATGAAAATCCCGCCGCCCGCAACGGTGCCGCCGCCGTGCAACTCGCCGCGCGGGCGGATGACCTGACCGGCGGCAATGAGCCGTTTGTCACCGACACCCTGGCGATGGCCTTGGCCGAGATTGGCGATTTCACAAACGCTGTCGCCGCCGAGCAGCACGCCATCGCCACCGCCGACGCGGCGCAACTGACCGGTATCGAGCCGCTGCATCAGCGTCTGGATCTTTTCCTAAACCACCAGCCATGGCGGGAAAGCTTTAATCCCACGAACACTGCACATTGAGCTTGGGGCCGCTCGCATTATATATGTGGCACCCGCGTCCTACGGGTTGTTTTCGGCGTCTCGCCGAAAACCGGGTTCGACGAAGATTGGGCCTGGCGCGCGTCAGACAATTGGCCGGCAATCCGGCGTCCGAGGTGACTTGGGAACCCTGAAGCTCCGGCTTCGCCCACCAATCAAAAGAGGCCGTCTCGGCCCCGGTCGCTCGTATATCGTATATCGCAAATCATAAATCCGGCATCTGCGGTTGAATCCGCTTTGCCCGCGACGCGAAATCGCTTAAAACAAACGCCGTGCTTCGCCCGCGTTCCATCGCCCTGCTGCTTGCGCTTGCCACGCTTGTGATTTATCTGCCCGTCACGCGCAACGGCTTCGTGAACTATGACGACGACGATTATGTGACCAACAATCCCATGGTCAAAGCCGGCCTGACCGCGGAGGGAATCAAATGGGCGTTTGTTACCGGCCACGCCAGCAACTGGCATCCGCTGACCTGGATTTCGCACATGACGGATTGCGAACTGTTCAACCTGAATCCCGCCGCGCATCACTTCGTCAGCGCGCTTTTTCATGCCGCCAATGCCGCCCTCCTGTTCATCCTGCTGGTGCGCCTGACCGTAAAAATCTGGCCGGCCGCAATGGTCGCCGCGTTGTTTGCCTGGCACCCGCTCCATGTGGAATCGGTCGCCTGGGTGGCGGAACGCAAGGATGTCTTGTGCGCGTTTTTTTGGCTGCTCACGCTGCTGGCCTACGTAAAATTTTGCGAGCTGTCCAAAACCCAAAGCCCCGGGTCCAAAGTTTTTTACGGTGCGACGTTGCTCGCATTTGCGTGCGCGCTAATGGCAAAGCCAATGGCCGTGACCCTGCCGTTTATCCTGTTGTTGCTCGACTTCTGGCCTTTGAAGCGCATTCCGTATTCCGCACTCCGCACTCCGCATTTTTTCCCGCTGCTGGTGGAAAAAATCCCGTTCTTGGCGCTCACGATCATCTCCTGCGCCCTCACCTATTGGGCGCAACACGGGGGCAACTCGGTCGTCTCCCTGGGTGACATTTCACTTTCCTTCCGCCTGAAAAATGCGCCCGTCGCGGTCGCCGGGTATGTCTGTAAACTTTTCTGGCCCGCAAATCTCGCCGTGCTCTACCCTTTGCGGCACATCGCCGTGATGCAATTGGTGGTATCCCTGATGTTGCTGTTGTTGATTTCTTTCCTGGCATGGCGCTGGCGGATGACGCGCCCTTATTTTTTGATGGGTTGGCTGTGGTTTCTCGGCACTCTCGTCCCGGTCATCGGCATTGTCCAGGTCGGCGCGCAATCCATGGCCGACCGTTATACTTACATTCCGTCCATTGGATTTTTCCTCGTCCTCGTTTTGCTTGCGGCGGACGTCGCTGAAAAAATCCGGATGCCAAGGACGATCTTGGCCGCCCTGGCGGTTTTGATCTGCGCGGCCTGCGTTTTCGCGACGGAACGCCAGATCCGGTTCTGGCAGGACGGCGAAACGCTTTTCCGGCGCGCGGTCACGGTCACGGCCAACAACGACGTGGCCCATGTCAACCTCGGCGTGGCGCTCGATTTGCAGGGCCAGACCGAAGCCGCACTGGATGAATACCGCGCCGCCGAGCGCATTAATCCCGACCGCTACCAGATCCATTACAACCTCGGTGTCATGCTGGACAAGGCCGGCCATCCTCAAGCGGCGCTGGACGAATACCTTGAGGCCATCAAGCTCAACCCGGAAGTCGCCGCCCTCCATACCGCTGCGGGCGGTGCCATGGCGGCACTTGGAAACGTCGCCGGGGCGCTGAAGGAATTCGCCGGGGCGGAACGGCTCGACCCGCACGACGCCTCACCGCATGTTCAAACCGCCAAGGTTCTTTTTGGCCAGGGCCGCGATGCCGATGGCGTGGAAGAACTGCGCGCCGCCCTGCGCGCCGAACCGGATAATTTCCAGATTCTCGCAATCGCGGCGCATTACCTTGCGGCCAATGAAAATGCGGCGGCGCGTGACGGCAAAAATGCGCTCATACTGGCCCTCAAGGCGAACGGGCTTTCCGGGCAGCAGCCATTTGTTTTTGATATCCTCGGCATGGCGTTCGCGGCGAACGGCGATTTCACCAACGCCGTCACCTGCGCCCAAAATGCCCTCGACCTCGCCACCGCCGCGCAGATGAAAGGCACGGGACAGCTCCAGCAACGGCTGGATCTTTACAAAAAGAACCAGCCGTGGCGGGAATCCTTTCTGGCGACAAATACGCCGCCAAAAAATTGATTCGACTTTCAGAGAAACCCGCGTCGGGTTTGGAAACGGGCGCATTCAAACTACTGAAGGCAAATATTACTTGTTCCCTCTCCCGGCGGGCTTGTCATTACCCACATCTTTTTACCTTGCGAGCTGGACAAGTTGTCCGGTGAAATGTAAAATTCACTTACCCGCATTGCAAGGCATCAATGCGGGTAAGTGCTTTTTTTTTAAAAATAATTGTAATTCATGGGCTGGAAGTTTTCTGGCTATGCGAAGCCTGAACCAGGCCAGCCGGTTGTTTGAATCGGTTACAGTCATTCCGACAAAAACAGCGAAGAACCTGAGTTTATTTAAAAAGCACATGAAGATGTGGGTAATGATAAGCCCGGCGGGTGAGGGAGAACACCAGAATCAAATCAGTAACCGAACCCCGAAACCGCCCTAAACCAAATCCCCCAAAGTCCGCCTGATGCCCGCTTCTCTCAAAACTTTCGTCGGTGAAAAATCCTTCCCCAGCCACGGTAGTTTAAAAAATTTTCCCAGCGGCACGAACTCCCCCAGTAATTCTGCATTCGATCCGGTCGCGGTGTCCGGCCTCGCCGGTGACATCAGCACGACTTTGCTGCGCACTCGAAATTTTTTAGGCAGGGCTTCAAGTGTCAGCAAAATGTGATTCACCGCGCCGAGTTTGTTTGCTGCCACGATGACAGGCGTCGCATCCAGTTTCACGATCAGATCGCGCGAGTCAAAATTTTCACCGAGCGGGCTGAGCAAACCGCCCGCGCCCTCGATCAGGACGGCATCAAATTCATTTTGGATCGCGCGGACGTGCGCCACCACCTGCGCCAGCTTTACCGGCCTCTTTTCCCGGCGGGCCGCAAGCGACGGAGCCACGCTGTCGCGAAAATGCCAGGGATTGATCCCGTCGAGGTCCATCCGGCCGCCCAGGGCCGTGAAAATTTTCTCCGCATCGCCGCGTCCGCCGGAACATACGGGTTTCAGCGCGGCGACCTTGATCTTTTGGGTGCATAAAAATTCCGCCAACAACGCCGTCAGTACCGTCTTGCCCGCGCCGGTGTCCGTGCCGGTGATGAAGAGGATTTTTTTCATGGTACCGCGCCGGTGTTCTTTTCGTGGGAATAATCCGCCAAACTGGCGGCCGGCACGGGGAAGAAATCCCGGCGCGGCGCGGTGGCGGACTCGTTTTGCATACGTGCAATCTGCGGATGCGCGACATCGTCGTCAAAACAATTTGCCTTTCACCCCGGCCGGTTTTTCGCTTCAATGGATTTGAATTATGGCTACCAAACAAATCATCAAACCGAAAAATTCACCCCCCGCCGTCGGCCCCTACAATCACGGCGTCCGGACCGGCGACCTGCTGTTTTGCGCGGGACAGATCCCGATCGACCCCGCGACCGGCAACCTCATCACCGGCGACATCAAGGCCCAGACCGAACGCGTGCTGCTGAATGTGAAGGCCATCCTGGACGACCAGGGCCTCACGTTTGCCAATGTCGTCAAAAGCACCGTGTTCCTGACCGACCTGAACAACTTCGCGGGCATGAACGAGGTTTATGCGAAATTTTTCACGGAAAACTTTCCCGCGCGCTCCACGATCCAGGTCGCCGGCCTGCCGAAGGCCGCGCACGTGGAGATCGAGGTCATCGCCCACTTTTAATCCTCCTCATCGTCATCCTCATGAATTTGAGGATGACGATGAGAACGGGACGGTCCGCAAAAGCTTTTCACCTGATCAAACTAAATGCCTGTCGGGATTCAAATTGCGATCACCTTCGTCATTGGCGGCGGGCTGGGTCTGCTCATCGGCTGGCTGGTTGGTTCGCGCCGGCAGCCGGCTGCGCCGGCCGACGGGCGTTTGGAAAACGAATTGCGGGAACAGGTGAAGCAGCGCGAATTAGAACTGGAAAAATCGCGGGCGCAAAACCTGGAAACCGCCAGCGCGCGCGCGGCGGCGGAAGCCGGACAAAACGCGGCGCAAAAAATTCTGGCCGAGCAAAAAATTCTGCAGGAGAAGGCGCTGGCCGACTTGCGCGACACCTTCAAGGCCTTGAGCGCGGACGCCCTGCGGCAAAACGCGCCGGAATTTCTGCGGCTGGCGGAACAGTCTTTTGGAAAATTTCAGGAAGTCGCGAAGGGTGATTTGGAAAAGCGGCAGGAATCCATCAAGGTCCTGGTCGAACCGTTGAAACAACAACTGGAAACCTACCAGAAAAATTTGCAGCAAAATTCCGCCGCTCAATCTTCGACTTTGGGCGAGGTCAAAAAGCAGCTGGAACTTCTGTCCCAACAAAGCTCGTCGCTGGCCCACGAAACACTGCAATTCCGCATGGTCTTGAAATCAAATCAGGCCCGCGGCCGGTGGGGCGAGGAAACGCTGCGGCGCGTGGTCGAGGCCGCGGGCATGAGCGCCCATTGCGATTTCACCGAGCAGGCGGCGGCGTGCGATAATCGTCCCGACCTGGTCGTAAAACTGCCCGGCGAGCGCGTCATCATCGTGGACGCAAAAGTCCCCGATTTTGATTTCCTCAACGCGCTCGAGACTGCGGATGACACGAAACGCGCGGAGTCACTGGCGGCCCACGCGGCAAAATTGAAGGCGACCATCAAGGCGCTGGCCGACCGCGATTACCCCCGCGAGTTCGCCAACGCGCTGGATTACGTCGTGTTGTTCATGCCGGCGGAATCATTGTTCAGCGCGGCGCTGGAGGGCGACCAGGGCTTGATTGTATGGGCGGCGGAAAAAAAGATTTTGCTGGCGACGCCGGCTTCACTCATCGCGCTGCTGCGTTCGGTCTCTGTGAGCTGGCAGCAGCATGCGCAAACCGAGAACGCGCAAAAAATCGCGGAGGCCGCGCAGGAATTGTTCGAGCGCGTCGTCACGTTCACGAAATATCTGGAAAATATCCGCGGCGGCCTGGAGTCGGCGAACCGGGCGTTCAACCAGGCGGTGGGCAGTTACGAATCGCGCGTGCGGCCCTCCGGTGAAAAATTGCAAAAACTTGGCGGCGCGAACTTGTCCAAGGAATTGCCGGACCTGCCGCCGTTGGACGCCACGCTTCGGCTGCCCCCGGCTTGAAGCCGCAGGGCGATATTGGAGCATTTTAAAATAAGATGTATCGCACACTATCTTCCCTCACCCTGACCCTCTCCCGCTGGAAGAGGGAACAGCCATATTTACCTTTCTTTTATTGCGCACGGTATTCTCCGATCCAATCGCTGGTTTTCGTCTGAGGCTGGGCGCGTTTCTCCCTCTCCCAGCGGGAGAGGGCCGGGGTGAGGGAGAAAATTATCGGAAACCAACGGCTATAACTTATCTTCAGCCGTTCTAGATGGCGACTTTCAAGTGTGAGATCCGGAAAACCGCGCCGCGCGGTTCATTCGCCACGCATTCGATTTCCCAGCCGTGCGCGAAAACAATCTGCTGCACGATGGCGAGCCCGAGGCCGGTGCCCTTTTGATGCGTGGTGAAATAGGGTTTGAAAATTTCCAGACGGTTTTCCGGCGGAACCCCCGGGCCGTCGTCGCGGATTTCGATCACGGCCTCATTCTTTCCCGCATTGGCAGCGGAAAATTGGATCCTCCCGTTTTCTCCGACGGCCTGGATCGCGTTCAAGATCAGGTTGAACAGGACCTGGCGCAGCAGTTGTTCATCGGCTTCCACAAAAATGTTTTCCCCGACGGCATCCACCTTGAGTTTTTTTTCTTCGATATCATAGCCGAGCGTCCGGATGACCTCGCTGGCAATGGCGGCCGGCGAAACCCGGGTGCGGCGCACCTCGCGCGGACGCGAGTAGTTGATGAATTCTGTCAGTTGTGCGGTCACCTTGTCCGTCTCGCCGATGATGATGCGTGATTTTTCCTGCGCATCGGCGGATGCGCCGGCGGCGCGCGCGAGCATTTGCGCCTGTCCCCGGATGATGTTGAGCGGATTGCGCGTCTCGTGCGCCAGACCGGCGGCGGCGAGATTCAATTCCTTCAGGTGAGAATTTTGTTCGCTGGCCCGGACCAGGCGGATCTGCAATTCGGCGGTCCGCGCGGTGTTGCGCCAGGCCAGCCCGGCACCCAGCGCGGAAATGCTGGCGAAAAAAGCGATGACGGCGCGCAACCACCAGTCGCGGGTCACGACGGCGCGGAAATTTTCCGTCGACATGACCAGCACGAGGCCGTGCAATTCGCGTTTGGCTGCGAGCGCGTGAAATTCAGCGTCGGTCATTCCGCGCATCCATGGCGGACGCCGGTCGCGCCCGTGCGGGTGATCGCCATCGTGCGGATGACCGTCGTCGCCGGACGGCGGCAGTTCAATTTGACCGGCGGCATTGGTCGGCGGGGGAAAATTAGTGGGGGGAAAATTTCTCGGCTCGTGGGGAAAATCATTTGTGAAGCCGTGCATGGACGGCAGGACGACGGTAGGATTATTCGTGGTGCCTTCGGGATTGACGCTTACACCCTCGATGGTCAGGACAAACGTCACATTTTCATCCGTCCAGCGTTCGGTCTCGGTGGTCAGTGCGTGCGCCAGCAGATTGGTATCGCCGGCGTCCACGACGATATCGCCATCATTGTTGAGCAGGCCGACGGCGAGGAGCGGGTCGGTGCTGACAAGGGCGTTGGTGAGTTGGTTCAAAACCGGATCGAGCCGGTCCTCGAACAGTGTGCCGCGAAAACTGAACGCGCGGGTGACGGCGCTCAAACCACCATCAATGTCATGCGCGCGGCTGCGCAGATCGGATTGCGCGTCCGAGACGACGCGGCGATGTTCGGTGAACTGCCAGACGAGAACCAGGAGCCAGACGCTCAAAAGGAGCGTCCCCACCCAGGCTTCTTTGTTGGCTCGGTTCATTCGCCTCCGGATTATTTTTTCTTCACCGGCACACGTTCAAGGAAACGGTCCAGCTCCTGTTCCGAAACGGAGTTGGTCATCTGCAGGGTATTATGCATCTCGGTGGGGGTGAAACCGCTGAGCTGTGACGGGGCCTGGACGATGTGCGGCGTGAGGAACATCAGCAGTTCCGTTTTGCCTTCGGCCTTGCTGGTGGTCTTGAACAACTGACCGATGAGCGGAATGTCGCCGAGGAACGGAACCTTGCTGTCGCTGGAAGACTTGGTATTCGAAATCAAGCCGCCGATGACCACGGTCTGGGCGTCAGGGGTGACGACCACGGTGTTGGCCGAGCGGATATCGATGTTGGGCGCAAAGACGGGTGCGGAACCGAGCAGGCTGCTGCCATAGGTGATGACCTGGCCGGGCGAAGAAGTGTCCACCTCCGAAGTTTCCGGATTAAGAATCATTTCGACCAGACCATTGGCGCCGATAAACGGCGTGACGTTGAGAATAATGCCGACGTTCTGGTAAGACCCGTTGATAGTCGGGATGGTTGTGCCCGACGTGCCAACGGAGGCATAAGCCACGCCGCTGGGCAGATAAATCTGCTGGCCGACGACGATTTGCGCGAGCTGGCCGTCACGCGCCAGGATGGATGGACGCGATAGCACCTGCGAACGGCCCGCGGAAGCGATGGCCTGCAGCGTCGCGGTGAAATCACTGCCAAGCACCTGATAAACCCCGCCGTTGCCCGCGGCACCAGCCAGCGCCTGCGGCAGGTTGAAGTTGTTCCCGGCGGAAAAATTGCCATAGGTCGGCGTGACGCCCGTTGGGATAATTGACGCGATCCCGTTGCTGGTAAGCACGCCAAAACCATTGGTTGTGAACCCCGTCAAGGCCTTGGAAATATTGCCTCCCAACGCGCCGCCGGTATAGCTCCCCTGCACGCCGATGATGGAATCATCGTTCCGCTGCACTTCAAGAAAAACAACCTTGATGAGTACCTGCCGTTGCGCCTCGTCGAGGCTCGCGATGACCTGGCTGATTTGATCCGCCGTCGGTTTGTCGGCGATGACCACGATGTCGTGCGTCTCGGGATCGACGGAAATCATCGCGCTCCCCACCTGCCCGTTGCCGTTGTAGGAGGTGGAAGAGGAACTGCTGCTCCGGCCCTGCCCGAAGCCACCGCCGCCAAAACCGCCGAAACCACCAAAGCCGCCAAAACCGCCGCCGCCGCCGAAGCGTTGCTGGGCGGAAACGGTCAGCGCCACGCCGGCGGATAATACCAGCGCCAGCCGGAAAATATTTTTGCAAATGTTCGTTTTCATTTTTTGTTTGGTTGAAAGGTTTTTTGCCGTTCAGAATCCGCCGGTGCGGCCGCCGCCACCGCCCAACCCGCCGCCGGAGCCGGAGCCGAAGCCCGAGCTGCCGGACGACTGACCGGTGGTTTGCGCGTTGTTTTGTTGACGATATAACAGCGCGCTGGTCGAAGCGGAACTGCTGCCGCCGCTGCGCGAACTGCTGCTGGACTGGAACATGCTTTGCAGCACGGTCAACGCCTGTTGCGGGTCGCCGTTGTTCATCTTGAACACATAAACGCCCTGGTCGCGGTCCGAGGTCACGTCCAGTTCCTTCATCATGTCGGCGATTTCGGACATCAATTCCTTGGGCGCGGTCACGATGACGGCCTGGATGCGCTGATCCGCCACCGCCGAAACCTGCGTCGCTTTTTTGATGCGATCGTTGTCACTGCCGCCGGCCGCCGCCGCCCCGCCGGGCGCGCCGCCGCCCATCATGCGTTGAAAGAACCCGCCGCCGCCCAGGCCGCCGCCGAACCGGATGGGCGACTGCGTGTTACCGCCGGAACCGCTGGTCGGAAAGACGGACGAAAGTTCCGAGGCGACATCGTTCGGATTCGCGTATTGCAACTTGAACACGCGGATCTCCGTCTCCGCCTCCGCGCTGTCGTCCACGGCCTTGATGATCTCCGCGATATGGCGGATGTTCGACTGCGTGTCGGTGATGACGATGGAATTGCCCGCCTCGTTCGCCACAACCGTCGCCTGCGGCGAGACAAAGGACGATAAATCTGAAACCAATTGCCGAGCCTCGACAAAACGGATGGGAATGATCTGTGTCACAATTTCGTCGTTGTTCGGGATGCCTGCCGGGTCGTTGCCGGACTTGACCGGGATATGGCGGGTCTTCGCGTCCTCCTTGCTGACGATGGTCAGCGTGCGGCCGTCACGGATGGCGGCATAACCGTTTTGGTTCAAGACCGAATTCAACAAATCCACCGCCTCGTCCTTGGTCAGGTGCTTTCCAGTCACATTCACCGTGCCGCCAACGCGCGTGTCCAGCACGATGATGAAGCCTGCCGCGTCGCTTAAATAATTCAGCACCATGTCCACCGGAGCGTTTTTGAAATTCAACGACAAATCGTCCGGATTGGCATTGGTACCCGCGGCGTCCGGCGGCGTGAACTCCGAGGTGATCTTCGCATGCTCCGAGCCGAGCGGTTCCGTCGGCTGGATGGTCGTCGAGGTGCGCTGGCCATTGTCCACGGGCGCGCCGGTATCCGGCGCCGGGGCGGCCTGATCCCCGGCGGGCGGGGCCTGGTCAGGCAGTTGTGGCGCGGCCGGGGTGCCGTTGTCCGGCGGCGCTGCGTTGCCGTTGTCCGATTGCGGTGGCAACGGCGGCGGCGCGGCCTGATCGCCGTTATTGTTTTGCGCGGCGGCTGTACCTATCAGCGCGGCGATGCCAAGCGCGGTGAGAATGTGGATGGATGTTTTCATTGGTTTTCCTTTGCGCGTTTTTCCATGAGTCGTTTCAAAATGTCGTTACTTTCCAGGCTGGGCGAAGGCGCGACCGTGGTCGCGTCCTGCGCCGGAGTTGAATTATCGGTTTCCGTGGTGGTTGTCGCTGCCGGTTCACCGGCTGGCGAATTGGCCGACGCACTGTCGGCGTCACTATTTATCTTCCAAGCCCCGCCTTCCTGGTACATCACATCCCCGATGTGCATGACGTATTCCTTTTTATCCTTGCCGATGAGCGTGACCGCCGTCGCGGAAATGTTCTTCACCGTGTAATCCGTGATGTCGCCGCCGGCCGCCACGACCTTTTTCAGATCCGAATCGCCGGCGTTGAAAAAGGCGAAGTAGCCCTTCTCATAAGCCATCGTGCCTACCAGGATCACGCCCTGCGGGCCGTTCCGGGATATTTTTTTCTTGGGACGGTAAACCGAACTGCGTTGATCGTGCGGATAACGGTTCGGGTCAAAAATGTTCCGGTCGGCGATGAACCCTGCCACCTTGCCGTAGTCCGAATCGCCGGACACGCCGTTCGATTGCGCGGGCGCGGAAAAACCGCCCGCAAACGTCAACACCAGCGGCAAAATCAATATGATGCGCATGAATTTCATTTTTTCTCCGGCTGTTGCAACAGCGCAAGGCCGTTGACCTCCAGCCCCAGCGTGAGTTGTTGTCCGAGGTTGTCGTGCGAATCCAGTTCCACGGTGTCCAGCCGCAGCGCGACCGGCCCGCGTTCCACGTCGTACAAAAACCGGCTCAAGGTGCCGAGGCTGCCCGACGCCTCCACCCGGCAGCCGAGCGTCATGTAATTCGTCGAATCGTTTTTCCACTGCGGTGTGATGCTCGTGAGCTGCGCGCCGCTGTCCTCCGACCAGCTCGTGAAGGATTTGAGCAACTGCTGCTCGGCCAGCGAGGTGTTCGCCGGCAATGCGTTGTTGCGCTTGTTGTCCCAGTTGCTGCGGATGACGGATTCGCGGGCAAGCAACCCGTTCCCATTCTTGACCTGGTCGCGCAAGGTCTTGATCTCTGCCTGCCGCGATGACCACCAGCCGCCCAGCGGCGTCAGAATAAAATTTACCCCGACATACAGCGCGACCACGCCGACGGTCAGCATCACCAAAAGATCCTGACGGTTTTTAATCTTCATTTCGCGCCTCCATTTCCATATTCAAAATCAAAGGTGAACTGCATCGGCGATTTGCCGCGGATCTGGTCGAGCTTCAGGTTTCTCACGCCATCCACCTTCCGCAGGTTCCCCAGCACCGAGATCAGCGCCGCGTTGTCGCTCGCGTTGCCGCTGCAACTGACCGTGCTGCCATCGCGCACCTCGATGGTTTTGGCCGTCACCGAGCCGTTCTCAGGGAAGGCCAGCGTCAGTTGCTGCAGGATCGTGAGGCCGGGATACGTCTCGTCATACCACGGATGGTAGAAACTGATCTCGTCGGAAATGTTTTGCAGGTCCGCCACTCTTTTCTCCATGTGCGCCCACTGCGACCGGTAATGCCAAAGCTCGAGCTGCTGGAAAAGAAAGATCCCGAGCAGGATGACCACCGCGCAAGCCGCCACTGCGCCGGCCGTGCCGAATTTGCCTGATGTGTATTTCTTGAGGAGTTGCTCCAGCACGTTCGGCTTCGGCGGCAAAAAATCGAATACCTCCCGCTTCTGCACCAGGAAATCCGCCGCGAGGCTGAAGGCCGGCGAGAAAAAAACCTCCGCCGGCAGCGTCACCCCGAATTCATCCGCGGCGTAACCCGCGACCACCTCCGTCTTCAAGCCCAGCGGCTCGAACCGCAATTCCATCTCGTCGGCCAGTTCGCGCGCCAGGTCGCGCGGCCCGAAAATGCGGATGCGCTTCACCTCGTCGCGCAGTTCCGGCGGCAGCTGGCCGAGGGTGATGCGCGCCTCGCGCGAGACGACGCCGGCCTGGAGCGTGGCCCGCCCGCCGACATTCTCCACCGCGCCTTCCAGCGCGCGGAGCGCGGCCACGCCGCCGCCGGCGTTGACCTGCAACCCGATGGAATTTTCGCCGATGACCAGCGCGAGCGAGCCGGCGGATTTTTCCAGCGCGCAGATGCCGAGGGCCATGCCCACGGGCTTCAATTTCGCCGCCGCCAGCACCTGTTCCAGCGAACCGACATGCGTGTTCGGCATGCCGGCGAGCAGGACATATTTTTTATCACCCGCCAGCGCGCAGCGGGAGGCGGAAATCTGGAGGGACTCGGTATCCGCGTGAAAATTTTTCTCCGCCTCGAGCTGCAACAGGCTTTCCGCATCCGCGTCCGGCAGGCCGGCGGGCAGCTCCGTCTGCGCCGTCAGCAGCCAGCGCAACGGCAGGCCGGCCACGCAATTTTTTTCGCGCACGCCGGCGGCGTCAAGATGGTTGCGGATTTCACGGCCGACCAGTTCCGGCGCGGCGGTGAGCGGGTCAAGGGCCAGTTGCGCGGAAAACTTCTGGAGCTGCGCGAGCGAGCCGTTCGTGCGCCGGAGCACGACGCCTTCGAGGCGGCTGCCGTCGAGCGTGAGACCGAGCAGCGTCGTCAGCTTTTTACGTTTTTTCAGATCGTGTTTCATTGCGAATTTTGGGCGAGCAGGTCGGTGCGGACTTTGTCGCCGAGCGCCCAACCGAGGCGGCTCAGGTCCTGCCGGTAAAGGATTTTTGGCGTGCCGTCGCTGACATCAAAGATGAACTTCGTGCGGCGGTAACCACGGCCATAGGCGCCGACCGCCGCGATGTCGGCGGTAAATTGAAAGCTGTGCGTGGTGATGTAATCGCCGGCGCGCAGCGCGGTCAGGACCGAGTTGCCGGTACCCAGGGCGTCATAAACCCAGGCGACGGAGCCTAAGTTCTGCGGATTCTGCTGGCGATAGGAGACAAGCGTTTGTACGGCGGATTCGGCGGTGCTTTCATCGCCGTTGTCCAGGTCTTCGAACAGGGCGGTCAGCACGGTGGCGTTGGCGGTGTTGACGTTGATGCGGCCACGGATGTAGGCCTTGCTGCTGGCATTGGTCGTCGTGACATCATTGACGATGAGCGCAAAGTCATCCGCGCTCATGCCGATGGTGCGGCAATAGGCCGCAAAATCGAACAAGCCGTTGAACGACTTCGCCGCTCCGGTGCGCGGATGCAGGTAGCTGTAGATCTGCGTGGCGCGCTGGTCGGGGCTGCTCGCGCCATCGTCACGCAACAACGAAGTGATCTGGCTCTGGGTCGCCGTGTTCACGTTCGTCATCTCCGTGCCGTCGGAATGAAAATTCGGTTCCCGGGTCCAGACCGTGGTGTATTCGAACAGGCCGGGATCGAGTTCGCCGTTGCCGTTCAGGTCTTTTTCGCTTTTGTCGAGGACGCCATTGCGGTTGATATCCTCGCCGGCGAGCAGATCCACCGTCGCGCCATAAACCAGCCGGAGTTCATCCACGCTCTCAAAGCCCGCGCCCTTTTCGGAATAGCCGGGCGAGGCATAGTCCATTGACAGGATACCGTTCGTCGTGCGCCAGTCCACGATGGCGAACGCAAAGTCCGGCGTCATGTTGGGCAGGTACGCCAGTTCGTTGGTGTCGGCGGTGTTCAGGTTGATCTTGGAATTTTCATCGATCAACGCGAAATAAGGATCGGTCGAATTGGCGTCGTCAGGATCAGGATCGCGGCCGATGATCCAAAATTTTGCATCCCCGACCTCGACCGCCGTGGTCTTGAATTGCGACGGGTCGGGCACCGCACCGTTTGTCGCGTAATTTTGCAGGACGTAGCCGACATAACGCGCCGCGCCCTCGATGGCCTGCTCGGCAGCGACGCCGTTCACGCGGTTGTCCGCCGCGCGCAGCTCGTACGTCATCGAACTCGCAAAATACAACGCGATGCTCACCAGGCCGAGGCAGATCCACAATACCAGCACGAGCACCGAGGCGTTTTCACCTCGCGGCTGCGAAACCGGATTGTTATTTGCCAATTTCATTTCATCAACCGCCAGTTGTGGTGAAAACCATGTTCGAGCGCGTCATGGCGTCCAACGGCACGACCAGTTCGATCGGCTGCGCCAGGGCGTTGCCGGCCATCTGGATCTGCACCTTCACCGCCGTGGGCAGGTTTGTATTCACGGCCGTAACGCTGGTCGTGTCCCAGCTGTCCTGCCATTGCGCGCCGTCGTAGCAGGAAAAAGTGATGCTCTGTACGCCGCCGAGCATGAACTGGTCGTCCACCTGCGGCGAGTTGAACGTCAACAGGTTCCGCGCGACGCTGCGATACAGATCCCGCCCGACCGCGTTGGGGGTGACCGGCGTCTTCAACTCATAGGACACTCGCTGGATTTCGCCCCAGGGCTGGCTGTCGCTCAGCGAACCGGTCGTGGTGAACATCTCGATCTGCACCGGATCGCTCTCGCCCGCGCTTTGAAGCCCATTGCCCGCGCGAAAACCGCCGGACAAGACCTTGCTCGTGCCATTCGTCGGCGTGACGCAGCACGCCAGGTCGCGTTTCAAAAATGAAGCGGCCGTATCCACCGGCGTGGCGGCATCCACCATTTGAGTGGTGTCATCCCGCAGATGCAGTGCGGTGTACAGGACGAGGTTCGCCGTGAGCAGCACGAGCGCGGCAACGCCGATGGCGAGGATCAACTCGATCAGGGTAAAAGCGGCATGTCGAGGGATGAGCGACATGCGGCGAGGGTAAAAACACCCCGTCGCGAGCGCGGCTGGCACTCGACTCTCGACTCTCGACTCCCGGCTGTTTATTGAAATATTCACTGCGTGCTTGTCATCGTTGTCGTCGGCTGGGTTTGCGGGTTGGCCAGCGTGCTCAGCTTCACCGAATAATCCTTGCCTTGCGCGGAGTACGTCACCTCCGCGGTCAGCATCTGCATGGAATCCTGCGGCCAGTTCTGGCTCGTCAGCTTCCATTTGAAATCCAAAATGCCTTCCGTGACCGTGCCGCCCTGCTGGCCGCCCGACCAGTTCGTCGTCACCAGGCTCTCGCTCAAGATCCGGTCGGCGATGCGCGCCGCCTCGCTCTTGCGCGTGGCCACTTCGCCGCCCAGGCTCGCGACGTGCAGCGATTCGATCGCCACCGGTATCACGATCGCCAGAAACAGCATCGCCGCCATCACTTCCGCCAGCGTGAAGGCGGAGCGACGGGAAACCGGCCGCTGCTGGTCACTTTTGGGCAACTTCATAACCCGTCCGTGTTTTGCTTTCGATCAACTGCCGGCTGAACCCGTCCGCATCCGACAACACCAGCGTCTGCGGGCTGTCCTCATCAATGGTCCCGTCCGGTAAAAATTTAATCGCCGGCAAATTATTAAACGTCGCCGACGCGCCCGAGCCGGGATTGGGCACGGAAATCGCCACCACCGAGTCTAGTGTCAGCTGTTCCGCCTTCGCATCGCCGTTTTGGCCGCTTGTCTCGGCGGATACGCCATACGCGCCACCTTTTTCATCCACCCAAAACATCATCGGCGCACCCTCGGACACCGCCCGGCTCTGCGCCGCGTGCATCAGGGCCATCAACCGTATCGCCTCCGAATCCAGCGCGCGCCCGCGGATAAATTTTGCCATCGGCGGCACGGCGAGGGCCGTCATGATGACCAGCAGCGCAAGTACAAGGATCAACTCGATCAACGTAAATGCCGCGCGTGTTGAATTGTTGAATTCTTGAATTGTTGAATTGAAATTTTCATCGCGCCGCGACCGGGGAACGATGGAACAATTCAATAAATCTCGATTCAACTGCTTCATTATTTCTACCAGTTTCCTATATTGTCTTCGTTCCCTTCCTTGCCGCTAAGGCCGGTGGAAAACAGGTCGTAGCCGTTCGGGTTGTGCTTGCCCGGATAATAATAAATGTAAGGATTGCCCCACGGGTCGACCGGCAATTTGCCCGAGTCAAGGTACGGGCCGTGCCAGTTTTTGGCGTTTGATGGCGCCACAATCAAATCCTGCAGGCTGCGCGGGTAGCTGCCGTTGTCCACCTCATATTGGCCCAGGGCGGATTTGATGCCGCCGTTGACGTCGGCGTGCGCCGTCGTTTCGCGCGCGCGCTCGCCGGAACCGGCGATCTTGGGGATGACCAGCGCCGCAAGCACGCCGATGATCACCACGACCAGCATCAATTCCGTCAGCGTGAAGCCGCGCGATGATGTACTCGAGGATGTCCTTTTACGAAGGTTGTTGTTTTTGATTTTCATAATTTTAACTTTTTATTTGATGTATTGGCTCATGGTCAGCACCGGCAACAACATGCCGATGAAAATGGTGCCGATGAATCCGGCTATTAGAAACAGCAGCAGCGGTTCGGCGAACGCCACGGCGGTCTTCAGGTTGCGGTCAAGGTCGTTTTCCGTGCCGGCCGCCAGCCGGACGAGTTCGGCGTCAAGCCGTCCGCTTTCCTCCGCGACGGAGATCATTTCGATCACCGAGCCGGAAAACAGGATCCGGCAGTCGCCCAGGCTCTGGCCGAGCCGCCCGCCCTGTTGCACGCGTTCGATGCTCTGGCCAACGGCGTCCACCAGGATCTGGTTGCCGATGGAACGGCGCGCGACGTTCAAGCCCTGCACCAGCGCCACGCCCGCGCCGAGCAACGTGCCCAGCATGCGGCAGAAGCGCGCCATGGCGAACTGCGCGACGAGCGGGCCGACCAGCGGCGATTTCAAAACGAGGCCTTCCCAGGTGCGCCGACCCTTGGCGGAGACGAACCATGCGCGCAAAACAAAGATGAGGCCGATAAGCACCCCCGCGACAATGAGGCCGTATGAACGCACGGCATTGCTCGCGCCGATGATAATCTGTGTGATGAGCGGGAGATTGGCGTGCATGCTGCTGAAAATCCCCTGGAATTTCGGGATGAAGAACGTGAGCAACATGATCAGGATGCCGATGCCCAACACCAACAAAATGACCGGGTACATCATCGCAGTGAGCACCTTGGATTTCAGGTCCTTCTCGCGCGCCTGAAATTCCGCGATCTGCGCGAGCACCACGTCGAGAAAGCCGCCGGCCTCGCCCGCCTCAACCATCGCCACATACACGCGTGGAAAAGTGTCGGGCGATTTCGCCATCGCGTCCGACAATGACAGGCCGTCCACGACCGAGTCATGGATTTCCTTCCATTTTTGCCGCGACGCCGCGCTGGAGGCCTCCTTTTGCAAAATCACCAGCGCACGGCTCAACGGCACGCCGGCCGCAAGCAGGCTGGAAAGCAGGCGCGTGAAATTTTCCAGTTCCTTCGCGGAAACCTTCTTGGATTCGAGCTTGAAGGAAAAACCGGCCGAAGGCGCCGACGTTCCGTTATTTTTCGCGGCCTTGGCGGCCCGGGCGGCGGACTCGGTCACGTTCACGGGCCGCAAGCCCAGCGTCTCGATCTGCCGCAACGCGTCGGCCCGGCCGCCGGCATCCAGCACCCCCTCGGCAAATTTGCCGTCGGCCTTCAACGCTCGATAGGAAAATGAGGGCATGGAAAATTATTTGTCCGCGACGGCGATGCTGGCGGCGGTATCGCCGGTGGTGTTGGTCGAGCGTTCGACTTCCTTCGCGGTGGTGACACTCAAGACTTCCTCCACGGTAGTGACGCCCTGCGCGACAAGCCGCCAGCCGTCCTCGGCGAGCGTCTTCATCCCGCCACGCTGCGCGGCGGCACGGATCTGGTCGGTCGAGGCGGATTTCAGGATGAGCTGGCGGATTTCCTCGTCCGTGTCCATCCATTCAAAGATCGCGTGCCGGCCGAAGAAGCCGGTGTTGCGGCATTCCTTGCAGCCGACGGATTTATAGATCGTATTTTCGACAGGCACACCGAGCTTCACCTTGAACTGCTGCGCGCGCACGGAGGTGTCCGGCTGCTTGCAATGCTTGCAGAGCACGCGGACGAGGCGTTGCGCGAGCACGGCCTCAAGTGAAGAGGCGACGAGGTAGGGCTCGACACCCATGTCCACGAGACGGGTCAGCGCACCGGGAGCGTCGTTGGTGTGCAGCGTCGAAAAGACCAGGTGACCGGTGAGCGACGCCTGCACCGCGATCTGCGCGGTCTCGGCATCGCGGATTTCGCCGATGAGAATCACATCCGGGTCGTGGCGCAAGATGGAGCGCAGGCCGCGGGCGAAGGTCAGCCCGGATTTTTCGTTGACCTGAATTTGATTAACACCCTTGAGTTGGTATTCGACGGGGTCTTCAACAGTGATGATTTTGCGGACGGCGTCATTGATCTCGTTCAGCGCGGTGTAAAGCGTCGAGGTTTTGCCGGAACCCGTCGGGCCGGTGACGAGAATGATGCCGTGGGGCAGGCCGAGGACGTTTTTGAAATGCTCGTATTCACGCGCGTTCATCCCGATCTGGCCGAGGCCGCGCAACGTGGAATTCTGGCGCAGCAGACGCATCACGACCGCCTCGCCGTGCAGCATCGGAATCACAGAAACGCGGATGTCCACGTCGGCATCGTCGATCCGGACCTTGATACGCCCGTCCTGCGGCAGCCGCTTTTCCGCGATGTTGAGGTGGCTCAAAATTTTGACGCGCGAAACGATGGCCGGCTGGAATTGTTTTAACTGCCCGGGCACGGGCACTTCCTGCAATTCGCCGTCGATACGATAACGGATCCGGAATTCGTCCTCGAACGGTTCGAGGTGGATATCGGATGCCCGCAGTTCAATGGCGTCCTTCAATACCTGGTTGACGAAGCGGATGATGGAGGCTTCATCTTCTTCGCCGCCGTCGAGATTGTTGTTCTCGGCATTTTCATCAATAACCTGGATGCCCTTTTCCTCCTCCAACGTGCCGATGGTATCCGCGCCGACGCCAAGCCGTTTTTTGATTTCACGCTGGATCGCCTCGGTGGAGGCGAGGATCGGCTTGAGATTCAGGCCGGTCAGCGTTTTCAGCGCATCAAGTCCCTGCGTGGCGAAAAGACGGCTGGTGGCGATTTCCACCACACCGTTGTCGCGCTTGAGCGGAAGGAGTTCCTCCTTCAGCAAAATGCGCGCGGGAAAAAGCGAAAGCAGCTGCCGGTCCGGATCGACGTCATCGAGCGTGGTGTAGCCGAGGCCGTATTCGTTGGCGAGCCAGCGGAGGATTTCCTCCTCGCTGGAATAATTTTTGCCCGCGAGCGCGGCGGCGTCGAACGTGGAAAGCTGCCGGGACGCAACCATGCGTCCCAGCAGCTCCTTCGATGAATCTTGAACCGGTGATACGGCCATGGATGTTAGCTTTCGTTATTCCACAAGACCGAAGATCGCGGCCTGCGCTTCCTGCTTGGGAGTCAAAACGGCCTTGAGATCGGCCTGGGCGGCTTCGAGTTTGGCCTGTTTGGCTTTTTGTGCAGTGCGATATTTGGCGAGCAAGTCCTTGATCTGCGCGGACGGCGCATTGTCATCAATGGCTTTTTGGAGCGCATCCTCTTCCGGGCCCGCTTGACCGAGGAAACCGCCGCGACCGCCGCCTTGACCGCCTTGACCGCCGCGGTTGCGTCCGCCGAACAAGGCGCGCAAGCCGCCGCCACGAGCATCGCGTTGGGCATCCAAAACTTTCTGCACGAGCGGCTGCACCGCGCTCCAGTCGGTGTCATTGGTGAACTCCAGCTTGTCGCGGATGCCATCCATCATGCGTTGCTGCATCGCCGCGGGGTCGCCCCAGCCACCCCCGCCGCCGCCACGCTGCCGGCGCTGGCCGCCCTGGTCACCGCCGTTGCCACCGGCTGCGCCGGGTCCGCCAGTGCCACCGTTGTCCTGCGCGAACACGCTGCTGGCGCTCCAGGCGAGCGCCGCGGTCATCGCGCACAATGTGATAATACGATTCAATTTCATCGAACACTCCTATCTGTTGGTTGTTTTTTGTTTGGCCGCGACCACACAATAAATGCAATGCAGCCGCCGGGTTCGTTATGACAACGCAAGGAGTGTGCCATCCGGAAAAACCCGCTTTTGCTGTTAATTCATCAAATCCCTGCGCGCAAACCCTGCGCGCCCGGCGGGATACGCGCAGAAATTGCGCACCCAAATGAAACTTGCCGGCGGTTGTAACTTGCGCGGCCCGGTTTCGTCTGAAAAACTGTTCACCCGTGATTTTTACCGGGGAATCGCAACCAAACATTAACCAGATCATGAAAAAAATTCTCTTTCTGCTCGCGGTCACCGCCATCGCGTTTTCGCCGGCGATGGTTTCCACCGCCCAGGCCGGCCAGGGCAAACATGCCCACAAAGGTCATCACCATCACCACGCC
>Ga0210388_10000677_pt1 | contig 27308 bp, 25 predicted proteins | sample IncBWC19OmetaG_FD_155485 | JGI IMG/M metagenome (GOLD analysis project Ga0210388, IMG submission 155485) | Forest soil microbial communities from Barre Woods Harvard Forest LTER site, Petersham, Massachusetts, United States - Inc-BW-C-19-O ...
GAATCCACCGACGGGAACTTTATGGTGAGCGGGACTGCGTCATTCAAGCGCGATCTCGATTTGAAGTTGACAAAGGCTCCGAACAACCCGCCGGGCTCGGCCTACACAATTACAGGAACGCTGGCCGAGCCGCGAGTGATTCGGGTCGCAGGTGCGGAAACGCAGGCGCGGCTCAAGCCGTAGGAAGTGCTTCCCGGCTATGGCACATACCCCGGGCCGCGCAGCACTTTGCCGGGAAGTTGTCCCGTCATTTTGCCTTGATCGATCACCGGGACGCCGTTCACGAGGACGAAATCCATTCCTTCGGAAAGCTGGTTGGGGCTGTCGAAGGTAGCGCGGTCTCTGATGACAGCGGGATCGAAGATGACCACGTCGGCCCACATGCCGGCTTTGAGCACGCCACGATCGCTCAGGCTCATTCGCTGCGCCGGCAGCGCGGAAAATTTGCGGATCGCATCTTCGAGGGTCAGGACCTTTTCTTCGCGAACATATTTGGACAGAATGCGCGGGAACGTGCCGTAGGCGCGGGGATGAGGATGCTCCTGACCAAGGACTCCGTCGGGCGAAGTACCCGAAGAATCGTTGTCGACCGCCACCCAAGGTTGCTGAAGCGCAAGGGTCACGTCGGGTTGCGACATGCCGAAGACAGCGACCCCGGCCGATGGATCCTGAATTAGAAAATCGAAAAGCGCATCCATGGGATCTTTGTTCCAGAGCTTCGCAACTTCTGACAGACGCTTGCCTTGCAGCGGGCGCAGGGCTGGGTTCTCGACGGCCCCGATCATGATGGCTTCGGGACCAGGGATCTCGTCCCATTCGTTGTCCCAGTCTTTGGATGGAGTGAGCATATCTTTCCGGATCTTGTCGCGCGTCGCGGGATCTTTCAGACGCTCGACGAGTTTCACGTCGCCGCCGTCGTGCGCCCATGGTGGGACGAAAGCCGAGAAATCGTTGTACCAGGCAGTGTAGGCATACGTGTCGGCAGTGACATCTGAGCCGGCGGCGCGTGCGGCGTTGATTTTGGCAATGACCGCGGGCATGCGTCCCCAGTTGTTTTTGCCGGCGACTTTGATGTGCCAGATTTCCACAGGAACCTGGGCCTCGCGGCCGATGCGCAGGGTCTCGTCGATGGCTTCGAGAACCGAGTCGCTCTCGTTGCGCATGTGGGTCGAATAGATGCCGCCGAATTTTCCCGCCTCAGTAGCGAGGGCGATCAGTTCGTCCGTCCTGGCATAGGGAGCGGGGGCGTATTCGAGCGAGGTAGAAACGCCGGCGGCGCCGTCTTTCATGGCGTCACGCACCAAGGCTTTCATCTGATTCAACTGCTCGGTCGTCGGTTGTTTGTCGTCATCGCCAAGCACCATGCGGCGCACCTGCGTCGCGCCGACGTAACTCGCGAGGTTGATGCCCATGCCTTGCTTTTCGAGTCGCGCGAAATATTGGCGGAAGGTGCGCCAGTCAGGAGTGATCTTGTAGTTGTCGTAGCCACGGCGTTCGGACTGGATGATGGCGTCATTGAGTGGCGCGGCTGAGTTGCCTTCGCCGGTAACTTCTGACGTGATGCCCTGAAAGATTTTCGAGGGCAGGCGTGGATCGACGAGGATCGTCATTTCCGACTGGCCCAGCATGTCGATGAAACCGGGAGCGACCACCTTGCCGCCGGCGTCGATCGTACGCTTACGCGCGGCGGCGGCGAGGTGACCGATGGCGGCGATCTTTCCATCGCGAATACCGATATCACCGGAGTACCAGGGAGACCCGGTGCCGTCGATGATGTGACCGTTCGTGATGACGAGGTCGAAGGCAGGAACCTGGGCAGACAATGGAAGGCAAGCGGCCACCAGGAATACCACTAATAAAATGCGAATCGATCTCAACCAAATCATGCTTCTCTCCATCTCAGGGTTCCCCTGAAATCTTTGGATTTTTCTTTCGCCCGCTCAGTGTTAGATTCCTATTTCGTCACCGTTGAGCGTCCGCGGAAAACTGCAGCGGCCCCACCCAACGCGATCCAGATTGCCAGTGCGATCCACTCGTAGACGCTGAAGTGGCCCGGGATCAACGGGACGACTTTCATCAGCGCCATCGCGATGCCGACGGCCAACCCAAACCACGCGACGGCTTGTTCGATTGCCGACAGCGTTATCAAAGCCGGTTTGGCCCGCGACATGGCGAGGCACGCGGCGCAGGTTGCGGACCATCCTATGGCGCAGGCGACGGAACCGACTTCGGTGATGGGGACCAGGATCGCGTCGCCCAGCAGCATACAGGCGGCGGTCGCGATCCCCATGCATAACACGGCGGTTGACGGAGTCTGGTGCTGCGCGTGAATTCTCCCGGCGCGCGGGTCGACCATGCCCCGCCGCCCCAGAGCAAAGAACATCCGGCTGGCGGCGACGAAATTTCCGTTGAAACACTTGAAGAGCGAGAGCAGGGCGGCAGCAAGAATGATATTCACGATCCAACGCGCACCGATGGCCTGCTGGAATGCCACCGCGGTCATAAATTTTTCTCCGGCTAACTGACGCCACGGGGCAACGAATGCGACCGCCGCGACAATGCTGGCGTAGAAGAGAATGCCGACGAAGATGGCCATCCAGATGGCGCGAAAGAAGCGCTGGGTGCGGAACTCCGGGCTGGCTTCCTCCACGGCTTTGCTGACCGATTCGAATCCGGTCATGAAGTAGGGAACGATCTGAATGACCAGCAGGATCGAAATCAGCGGCGTGTGGGTAAACAGCGGAGGAAAGTTGCGCGGCGAGCCGCGGCTGACGCCGAGAGCTACGAAGATGACGAACAGAGCCAGGGTGCCGAAACTGGTCCAGTTCTGAAAGGTCGCGCTGAGCCGGATACCGCGATAATTCAGGAGCGTTAGCAGACCGGTCAGCGCAAGGCCTATGACGAGATGCGGAAGATACACCGGGCGGCCGGCGATGCGGTAGAGTTCGATCGAATCGAGGCCGGGGATGATGTAGCCAGCGATGCGGCCGACGGCGACGGCTTCCCAGGGGCAAACGATGAAGTAGGCAAGAGTCATCATCCAGCCGGTGGCGAAGCTGATGGAGCGGGGGAAGACGGCGGAGGTGTAGGCGATTTCTCCGGCGGCGTCGGGCATGGCAAGCACGAGTCTGCCATAGACCCATCCGATCGGAAGCAGCAGGGCGCCGCCGATCACGAAGCCGAGCAGCGCGCCCAATGCGCCACCGCGCAGAAGCCAGTCGTCCATGATGACCAGCCAGCCGACGCCGACCATGGTTCCCCAGCCAAGAGTGAAGTAGTCGGTGGCGCGAAGCTGGCGGGCGAGAGTGGGCATGTTTCCGGATGAGAGAAGAGGCGCGAATTATAAAGGATTTCGGCGTCAGCCTCCGACTCCCGGCTCCTGGAGCTTGCCGGTCTGCCTTTCGCCGGAGGCCGGGCGCCGAAAGCCGGAAGCCGTGAGTCCAGCCGCGGGTCCCATGTTAGTATCGAATTTAGCCCCGGCATGACATCTCCACACCCGACATCCCCCTCCCAACCTCGCAAACGCGTGCTGAGCGGCATGCGCCCGACCGGCAAGCTGCACCTGGGGAACTATGTGGGCGCGCTGCAGGGCTGGGTCGGGATGCAAGACAAATACGAGTGTTTTTTCTGCGTGGTCGACTGGCACGCGCTCACCACCGATTACGCCGACACTTCGCGGGTGAAGGAAAATTCGCTCGAAGTCGCTTTCGACTGGCTCGCGGCCGGACTCGACCCGGAGAAGTCGGTGCTGTTTCTTCAGTCGCATGTTCCAGCTCACGCCGAATTGCACTTGCTGCTCTCGATGATTACGCCGCTCGGTTGGCTGGAGCGCGTGCCAACGTATAAAGAGCAGCGCGACAACATTAAAGACAAAGACCTGGGGACGTATGGGTTTCTGGGTTATCCCGTGCTCCAGTCGGCGGACATTCTGATTTACCGGGCCGACGTTGTGCCGGTGGGAGAGGATCAGGTCGCGCATGTGGAACTTACGCGGGAGATCGCGCGGCGCTTCAACGGATTCTATGGCGTACCGAAAGCCGTTTTCCCTGAGCCACAGACTCTGCTTACTCCTGCAGCGAAGCTGCCCGGTACCGACGGGCGCAAGATGTCGAAGTCGTACGGGAACACGATCATGCTGGCTGACCCTGAGCCGGTCGTGCGGCAGAAATTGAAGACGATGGTCACCGATCCGGCCCGGGTGCGGCGGACCGATCCGGGGAATCCGGATATTTGTCCGGTGGGCGATCTGCACAAGATTTTCAGCAGCAAGGAAACGATGGCCAAGGTGAACGACGGTTGCCGGTCGGCGGGCATTGGATGCATCGAGTGCAAGGGCTGGGCGGCCGACGCGCTGGTAAAGCTGCTGAATCCGATTCAAGAAAAGCGCCGGAAATATGAGGAGAAACCACGCCACGCCTGGGATATCCTAGAGGCTGGAGCAGAAAGAGCACGCAAGGCAGCGGCGGAAACGATGGATCGCGTCCGCGCCGCGATGGGGATGTCGCTGGAGTATGAAGCTCCGAAGTAGTGGAGACAAAGCCCACTTCTCGCAAAGGACGCGAGAAATGGGGCAACCGGCTAGATACCGATGCAAGCTGAGTGCATTGGTCCTTCGCTTCGCTCAGGATGGCAAGTGGAATGATGGAACAATCAAAACTCGTTGCGGCAGATGACGCGAGAGCGGTTATCTCTCCCGCGATCCCTATGGGTCCCTCTTCGGCGAAATCTGCACAGAAGAAAGACGAGAGCGATTCACCGTTTGCGGTTGCGGTGACCGACGTTTACGAGGGGCCGCTCGATCTGCTGCTGGATCTGATTCGCAAGCAGGACATTGATATTTACGACATTCCGATCGCGAAGATCACGGCACAGTATCTGGCGTACGTGGAGAAGATTCGCGAGCTCGATGTGAACGTGGCGGCCGATTTTATTTATATGGCGGCGGTGCTGATTCACATCAAGTCGAAGATGCTGCTGCCGCGCGATCCTTCTCTGGCGCCGGAAGAGCAGGAAGATCCGCGGAACGAACTGGTCAACCGGTTGTTGGAGCATGAGAAGTTTAAGTCGGCGGCGCAGATGCTTTTGCAGAAGCAGCAGATTGAAGATGCGGTGCTATCGAACCCGTCGCTGAAGGAATTCATGGAGGCGGAAGGCGCCGAGCCGGAGATTGCCGCCGACGTGATCGACCTGGTCAAGACGTTTCAGCAGGTGCTGGAAAGGGTGCGCACGCGCCCGGTGCTGAACGTCGATGAAGAGACGGTAACGGTTGGGCAGATGATCGATTATCTGCGCCGCCGGTTGTCGCTGGAGGATCGGCCGATCCGGCTGAAGCAGATGCTGATGCGGGTGTCGTCGCGGCAAGCGCTGGTGTGTATGTTTCTGGCACTGCTGGAAATGGTACGGCTGCAGGCGATTCAAGTGCGGCAGGAGAAATTATTCGGCGAGATCGCGGTGCGCAAGCACACGCATTTTGACGAGATCATGAACGAACAGTCGGCAGTACGAGACGACTGGAAATAAAAAAGGGACTAAGGGCCAGGGGTTGGTTTTCCTAGTCCCTCATCCCTGATCCCTAACGACTATGTCTCTTAAAGCTCAACTCGAAGCCATCATCTACGCGGCGGAGACGCCGATCACGCTGGAGCACATGATCCAGCTCGTCAAGGAGACGGTTGTCGCTGACGGTGCGGCGGATGACGCGGAGATCAAATCGCGTGTGCGGTCGGCCCTGGAAGAATTGGCCGTGGAGTACGGCGCACCATCCCATGGAATCGAGATTCGGCAGGTTGCGGGCGGTTACCGCATGTCGACCAAGCCGGAACAACATGAGGTCGTGCGAGCGTTTGCCAAGAGCCTGAAGCCGCCGATCCGGCTGTCATTGCCGGCACTGGAAACTCTGGCGGTAATTGCCTACAAGCAGCCGGTGACCGTGCCCGAGATCAGCGACATTCGCGGCGTGGATTCGGGCCGAGTAATTGGAACGTTGCTGGATCGCAAGCTGATCACGACAGCGGGGCGCAAGCAAGTGATTGGGCGGCCGATTCTTTACAAGACAACCAAGGAATTCCTGATGCGGTTTGGGCTGAAGGACGTGAATGAATTGCCCAGCATGGAGGAGTTCGAGAAACTGGTGGCGGAGTCGTTCCAGGAAGAATTGATTCCGGCGGAAAGCGCGGCGGAGGAAGCGAATTTATCAGCCCACGCCGAAGAAGTCGCTGAAGCCGACTCCGTGCACGCCGATGCAGCAGCGGAAGAGAAGGCGGGCTGAAACTTCCAGCCTGAATTTCTTCAGTGTGCCAACGTCTGAGTTTCGATCGTGAGAGTTCACAAGCATCATGCCTCTGGAGCGTCTGCAAAAGATTATCGCTGCTGCTGGAGTGGCTTCCCGCCGGACGGCGGAGAAACTGATTTCCTCCGGAGCCGTGCAGGTCAACGGCACCGTCATCACCGAACTCGGCAGCAAGGCCGATCCGGAGACGGATCACGTTCGAGTCAACGGCAAGCTTCTCCATGGGGCACAGCGGCACCACTACCTTCTGCTGAACAAGCCCAAGGGCTACGTCACCACCATGAGCGACCCGGAGAAGCGTCCCACAGTGATGGATTTGATTCGCGGCGTGAAGGGGCGAGTGTATCCCATCGGCCGCCTCGACTACGCAAGCGAAGGTTTGCTGTTGCTGACCAACGACGGCGAACTGGCGCATCGATTGATGAAAGCCGCTTCACACGTCGCCAAGACCTACGTCGTGAAAGTAGCGGGTACGCCGAAAGAAGATGCGATCAACAAACTGCGCGCCGGGGTTTCAATTGCAACCGACGACGGCAAGCGCGTGAAGACTGGTCCGGCATTGGTCCGCGTGGTGAAGGAAGCAACGAATCCGTGGTATGAGATCACGCTGGTCGAGGGGCGGAACCGGCAGATTCGGCGCATGTTTGAAGCGGTCGGTCATCACGTGGAAAAAATCAAACGCGTGCGCTATGGCCCACTCACACTGGATGTTCCGCCGGGCAAGTTCCGTTCGCTCACACTCAGGGAAGTAGAGAAATTGAAAACCGCCAGCAAGGCCAGCGCAGCTGGAACGAAGCGGTCCCTTTAGTCGTGCCCGACGAGCATGAGCCGATTCTTTGATCTGGTCTCGAAGCCTGCCCGCGAGATGGGCAGCTACCTTCCGCATGCGCCGGCGCGGCCCGCGCCCGCCGAAACTCAACCACGGCTGATCAAGCTCGACTCCAATGAAAATCCATTTGGACCCTCTCCGCGCGCGCTGGAGGCGATGCGGCTCGCGTTGGGCGCATCCCATTTATATCCTGACGATGATGGCGCCGCATTGCGGAGCAAATTGGCGACCCATCTCGCGGTGCCGCCGGAGCAAGTTCTGGTGACCGCGGGCTCGAGCGCGATGCTCGGGTTGTTGTGCCACACGATGCTGGCTCCGGGTTCGAATGCGGTAACCAGCGAACGTTCGTTCATTGTTTATTCGATGGCGGTGCACGCGACCGGAGCACAGTTGATCCAAGCTCCCATGCGCGATGACGGATTCGATCTGGATGCGATTCTCAATGCGATCAATGAAGACACGCGCATCGTCTTCCTGGCGAATCCGAACAATCCGACGGGAACGATGCTCGATGCCGATGCGGTCGACAGATTTGTCGCCGAAGTTCCCGGCCATGTGGTGGTGGTGTTCGACGAGGCGTATTACGAATTCGCGGTACGGGCCGCGGCGCAACGCAAGGTCGAGTATTCGAGAGGGCTCACTTACCTTCGGCAGGGTTCGAGTGTAGTGGTGCTCCGCACGTTTTCCAAAGTGCATGGACTGGCCGGGCTGCGCATCGGCTATGGCCTGGGTCCGGCGGAGTTGATGGCGTACTGCGCGCGCATGCGCGACAAATATTCCGTATCGTCGGTGGCGCAGGCAGCGGCCCTGGCGGCCCTCGATGATCAGGCCCATACCGCAAAGACGATCGCCAACAATACGGCTCAGGCTCAGATTGTGGGCGTGGAACTTTCGGAGCTGGGATATCGCGTGGTGCCGACGGCCGCGAATTTTCTCTACTGCGATGTAGGGGAAGATGCTGCAAGTTTCGCGGGCCGCCTGCGCGGCGAGGGTGTCAGCGTTCGGGCCCTGGGAGTCTGGGGGGCGCCGACTTGCGTGCGCGTGAGCATTGGGACGCCGGAACAGAATCAATTTTTGCTGCGTGCGGTGAGAAAGATAACGACAAACACCGGCGGCAACGAATAACGGGCTACGCTTTTTACCGACCTCAGAACACGCCGCTTCACTCCCCAAGTTGCGAAGCAGGAATTCGGGCCGCGCCGTACAGGCCGGCGTCGCTGCCCAACAGGGATTGGGTGATGATCGTTTTCTTCCGAGTAACGATCTGGGTGGGTATGCCTTCCTTCTTTTCCCGAGGATCATTCGGAGCAGTCGCAGCGTAGACGATCGAACGTTCGCGCAACTCTTCGAACATGGTGGGCGCAAATGCGTCCCACGCGCTGCAGACGCCACCACCAATCACGAACATTTCCAGGTTCAAGACGTTCACGAGATCCGCAAGTAGGATCCCCAGAACCTGACCGAAGCGGCGAAAAACACGGCGGGCGCCTTCGTCCCCTTGAATCGCGAGATGATAAATTGACCGGGCGCTGAACTCCGCGTCGCTCGCAGCGGCCTGCGCCAAACCGGGCGCATCACCAGCGGCAATTGCCTCGCGTGCCATGCGCACCAGCGCGGTGGCTGAGGCGTAGCGCTCGGCACAACCGCGGTTGCCACAGCCGCAGGGAACGCCGTCCTGTTCGACGGTGACGTGACCAAACTCGCCGGCCATGCCGTTCATGCCATAAAAAATTTTCCCGTTGAGGACGATGGCGCCGCCGATGCCGGTACCGAGGGTAAGCATCGCCATGTTGTCGACACCTCGGCCAGCACCCAGCCATTTTTCGCCGAGAGCGGCGACCTTCGCGTCGTTGTCGAGGAAGACGCGGGCGCCGAGGCGGCGTTCGATTTCGTCGCGCACCGGATACTCGGACCAGCCGGGCAGATTCGCCGACTTGCGCATCATGCCGCTCTCCATGTCGATGATGCCAGGCACGCCGATGCCGGCGCCGACGAACCGGCCACTGCCTCGATACTGCTCGGTCAGCCGAAGAATGGCGTCGCACATTTCGCCGATGACATAGTCACGTCCAAGCGCAACTTTCACCCCGAGAGTAATTTTTTCTAGAAGCTGGCCTTCGGTGGTAATGGCCGCAATGCGCAGGTTGGTGCCGCCGAGATCGACTCCGATGGAAAAATCAGGCATGGGCTGAAGGGTATCAGAATTGCGGCGGCGTGGCCTGATTGTTGATTGATGATCCGAGAAACCTCAGGCCCGCGTTTTTGAATCAACAATCAGTAATCAACACTCAGCAATCACTTCTGGCACCTGGGGCAATAGTGGCTGCTGCGGCCGGCGATTACGATTCGCTTGATCGGCGTCTTGCAGACAAGGCAAGGCTCGCCTTCACGCGCATAGACGCGATGCTGGAGCTGGAAAGATCCCTCTTTCCCGTCGGCGTCGACGTAGTCGGAGACAGAAGATCCACCGAGGGCAATCGCTTCTTTCAAAACTTCTCTCACGGCGATGAAAAGTTTGCCCAGTTGCTCGCGCGTGATCGAGGAAGCGCGGCGGCGGGGTCGGATGCCGGCGCGGAATAAAGATTCATCGGCGTAAATGTTTCCTACGCCGCGCAGAAGGCTCTGATTGAGCAACGCGCTCTTGATGGGCGTATTGCGTCCGTGAAACAGCCTGATGAACTGATCGAGTTCGACCTCCAGCGGCTCGACGCCACCGGCGTCAAAGTCCGCGGCACTGGCGACGCTGAGACGGCCAAAGCGGCGCGGATCGACGAACCGCAGTTCCCTTCCCGAGGCGAGACGCAGAACGGCGTGGGTGTGCTTTTCGACTTCGGTCTGAGGCTCGCACACTTGCAGTCGCCCAGTCATGCCGAGGTGGACGATCCATTGACCTTTGCGAGGCGGAGCTTGTGTGAGGCGGGTGCCCACGCCCGCCTCCGTCTCCAGCGTCGCAGAGCGCGGCGACGACTCCATTCTCGACATCGGATTTGATTTTGGCTGCCGGCCTTTCGCGGGCGAGGGCGCCCGCGCCACACTATTTTGTTCCAGGTCGAAAACGATGTGCTTGCCCATTCTGCGGACTGCGGCGACGCGGCTCTGCTCCAGCACGGCAACGATTTCCGCTGCGGGCGATTTCAGAGGGCTCTTCTGGCCGAGCCACACGGACTCCACAACGTCGCCGGTGACGCGTTTGGCGAGGCCGCGAGTGATGGTTTCGACTTCGGGGAGTTCGGGCATGCGATCGAAAAATCTTTAACCACCAAGGACACGAAGGTTCTCAAAGGAAACCTAAATGCCTCGGGCGTTACTTCTTCAGGAACGTGCCTTTCTCCAGTTCCTGGAACGCTTGCTGCAATTGCTCTTGCGTGTTCATCACGATAGGTCCGTACCAGGCCACCGGCTCCTCGAGCGGCTTGCCCGAGACCAGGAGGAAACGAATTCCCTCTTCGCCAGCCTGCACGGCGACTTCATCCCCGCGATCGAAGACGACCAGCGAGCGATTGTCCGCCGCTGTGGGAGGATTCGTATCCGCCCAACCGACGGCTTCGGTGGGCACCGCCAGAGGGCCGGAGGCATTGCAGAATTTTCCCGAGCCCGCGAAAACGTAGGCGAAAGCATGGCGCGTAGTCTCGACCGGCAAAGTTTTTCTTTTGCCCGGAGGCACCGACACGTCCAGGTAAATCGGGTCGGCGGCGATGCCATCGACCGGGCCGGACTTGCCCCAGAAATTTCCGCAGACGATGCGGACATGGGTTCCATCGTCGTCGGTGACCTCAGGAATATCGACTGTCTTCACTTCCTGATAGCGTGGCGTGGTCATTTTCAGCGCAGCAGGAAGATTCGCCCACAACTGGAAACCATGCATGCGCCCGGTCGGATCGCCCTTGGGCATTTCCTGGTGGATGATGCCACTGCCGGCTGTCATCCACTGCACGTCGCCGGCGGCGATTGCGCCCTTGTTGCCCATGCTGTCGCCGTGTTCCACCGTTCCCGCCAGGACGTAAGTGATCGTCTCGATGCCGCGATGCGGATGCCACGGGAATCCCGCGAGAAAATCCTCGGGAATGTCGTTGCGAAAATCGTCGAGCAGCAGAAAGGGATCGAAGTCATGCGTGTTGCCGAAACCGAAAGCACGGCGCAGATGCACTCCCGCGCCTTCCAGAGTGGGCTTGGACTTTACCAGCCGCTTGACGGGTCGAATGGACATGTTGATCTCCGCGTACTAGTGGTGAACAGCGGTGCGCTTCAGGGTAACGCAGGAAAGTATTGGATGCACGCCGACCCTTGTCGGACGCTTGACCATGGTATCGCCTCCGGGCGCGATGCGTGAGATGGGATGCGTCGCAGGACAGTGTTATAAACTCGCAACATGCCGAGCGTTCAGCAAGGGTCGATCCGACTGTTCCGGTTCTCGGGAATCGACGTATTTCTGCACTGGTCGTGGTTTCTGGTGGCGGTGTACGGAATCAACGCCCGGACCAGGGTGTATTCGTCGATTACATGGAACATCCTGGAATACCTGGCGCTGTTTGCCATTGTGCTTACCCACGAATTCGGCCACGCGCTGGCATGCCGGCAAGTCGGAGGCACTGCCAACCGGATCCTGTTGTGGCCTTTCGGCGGAGTGGCCTACGTCGACCCGCCGCAGCGCCCAGGCGCGACGCTTTGGAGCATTGCTGCCGGGCCGCTGGTAAACGTGGCTCTGTTCCCGATCCTGTCGATTGTGGTCTTAGCGGCCCGATCCATGGGGCTGGCGCAATCCGCGCACGATCTCTACGAGTTCTTGTGGGCCGTCTGGGGGATCGACTTGGGCCTCCTGATTTTCAATATCCTGCCTGTCTATCCTCTGGACGGTGGGCAGATTCTTCGATCTTTGCTGTGGTTCGTGCTGGGTCGGGCCCGCAGCCTGATGGTCGCGGTAATTATCGGCGTGCTGGGCTGTATCGGGCTCATCGGTCTTGCGGTCTGGAGTCGTGACGTGTGGCTGGGAGCGATCTCGCTCTACATCCTGATGAGTTGTTGGGGAGGATTCCAGCAGGCCCGGATATTGCTGAAAGTCGCAAAGCTTCCGCGGCGGAACGGATTTGCCTGCCCGAGTTGCAAAGCCGCGCCTCCGGTGGGCGAGTTATGGAAGTGCGGCCGCTGCGGACAGGGATTTGACACGTTTCAAGCGCATGGGGTTTGTACGCTTTGCGGAGCGCAGTATCCGGTGACGAGATGCGGGGACTGCGGCGCTTCGCATCCCATCGGCGAATGGGCGGTTTCGGCGGTTGCGCCTTCAAATTTGTAAGCACTTGAACCATCTTTGACCAGATCATGAACGATCGGATCATGAACGATCGGGTCGTGAACGATCGGGTCGTGAACGATCAGATCGTGAACGAGGAGGGCGTGTGGGATCATGGGGCACGGGAAGCTTTGAGAACGACGACGCCAAGGACTGGCTGGCGACACTGTCGGCGGTTACGCCCGACGACCTGATGCAGATCCTGGTGCGGGCGGCGGACGATCCCGAATACCTGGAGGCTCCGGCCGCCAGTGTCGCGGTGGCGGCTGCCGAAGTGGTCGCGGCTTGGTCTGGCTCGCCGGCCAGCACAGTGCCGCGCGAGATTGTCGAATGGACGAAGAAAGATCCTCAGCCGCCCTCCCCGGATCTCAAAGCCGCAGCGGTTCGCGCCCTGGAGCGCGTGCGAAGGAATTCCGAGGTGAAGGATTTGTGGATGGAGGCCGACGGGCTGAACGACTGGATACTTGCGATACGGGAACTGCAGGCGAGACTCGGCGGCTAGCGGGATGCTGGCAGGCTGTCCGTAAGGTCGTTAGTTTGTTTCAGCTCATGGAGGCCTGGGCAGCGGGACAATCCTCTACAGCGAAATCGTGCCGCTGCCTCCCCGGACGAGGCGTCCGGGGTTCCACAAGCCTGTAAGGAAGTTGAAGAAGGGCTTAGTCTTTGAGCGGAACTACCGCGCTGCCGTCGCGGCACAGGGTGGCGACGCGCTGCAAGTCGCCGTTGGCGCGGGGCACGGTCATGACCGGACCGTAGCAGTAGACGGCGTGGCCGGTGGCGGCGAAGTACCAGCGTCCGCCCTTGGCTCGCTTGGAGATCGAACTGGTGGGCTGCGGCAAGGGCTTGGGCGGCGCCAGTGGCGCCACCGGCAGACTTAACAACAACGCTAGGGTCAGAACCTTCATCGTTTTCCTGGGACTTTCCTGTTTCTTACTGCTTACCCACAGAAATTTGCTGTTACGGCTTGTCTGAGATCGTGGTCTCAGATCTTTTCTCTCAGCTCATTTTTTCGTTCTACTACCTCTTCATCGAAGCATTCGTTATGTAACGTTCAAGTTCCGAGGATCATCGATCAGGTCCGAGGCCGGCTTCGACGGCATCTGGAACTGAGGCTTCTGCTTCTCGGGCTTGGACTGCGTGCGATGTTGCTGTACCGCCTGGGAAGACGGGGTCGCGGTTGGAGTCTGGGTCGACGGAATTTGAGTCGTTGGCGCCTGGGTAGACGGGTACTGGGTCGATGGAGTCTGGGTCTGGGAAGGCGGGTTTTGGGTCACTGAAGCTTGCGGTTTAGGAGACGGAGTCTGAACCGCGCGTTGCGTATCGGCGACAGTCTTTTCCTGCTGAGCTTTCTTGACCGCCGACAACTCCCGGCTGTCGCGGAAGAGTTCGCGAATCAGCGCGCGCTGCGATTCAATCGTCGCGCCCTGCTCGACGATCAGCATGGTCATCAAGCCGTAGGAGATCAGGAACAGCACGGTCAACAGAGGCAGCCAGCCACGCTTCTTAGGGGCTGACGGGGCGATAATCGCGGGAACATTCGTCGGCTCGGCGGCGGGGATGGATGCGGTCTGGAATAAGGTCGTCAAGTGGCGCTCCGGTCTATGCCCCAAACTGGCAGGCACAGGGGGAATTGCATCCAGCGAGCCAACGGCGAGGAATGATCTAAGCGATTGATACAACGGCAGTTAACTTGATTCTGGCGGACGGGGCGAAACGGGATAAGTGCAACTCGCTGCACATAATGAGCAACGAAGATTGGTCTTTGTGAGTACCTGAGTCAGCCGCTCAGGCGCCCGAACCGCCCGTCTGACGCGGGTTTAGAGCGAAATGGCGGCTCGCCGGGCGACACCTGTGCCAGTTCCCTATCGCCTTCCTGTATTGGATCCTGGGCACGTTACCTCGGTCACTTTTCGGAAGCGTTTTCGGTCCCTAGAATCTGGTCAAGCGTTTGAATCAGAATCCAATATCTCCGAGAATCTCACACATGCGGGTACGGCGCCAACTGCTACTGTTCTTGGTTCTTTTGTGTTGTTTTGTGCGGCTGGAAACGGCGAAGGGTCAAAGCTCGTCCGCGGAAGTACGTAAAGTTGTGCGCCGGACGGTTCCCAGCTATCCGGAGATCGCTAAGAGAATGAACCTGTCTGGCACGGTAAAGGTGCAGGCGGTTGTGGCGTCGGACGGAACCGTGAAGTCGGTGCAGCCCATGGGCGGCAGCCCGGTCTTAATCCAGGCGGCGCAGGATGCGGTTTACAAGTGGAAGTTTGCTCCGGCCAGTTCCGAATCAAAAGAAACCATCGAACTGCATTTCGATCCGCAGTAAGGTCCCCGCAGCCTGCTACTTGCCTAACACGAGCTTGGCAATCGTCGCTAGTTGCATGTTCGACGTGCCTTCGTAGATCTTGCCGATCTTGGCATCGCGCCAGTATTTCTCCACCGGATAATCCTTGGTGAATCCGTAGCCACCGTGGATTTCAATGGCCAGCGAGGTCACCCGCTCGGCAACCTGCGACGCAAAAAGCTTGGTCATCGCAGCTTCTTTCACGAAGTTCACTCCAGCATCCTTCATACGGGCGCAGTTGTAGACCATGAGGCGGGCGGCCTCGATCTCGGTGGCCATTTGCGCGATCTGGAATTGAATGCCCTGAAAATCGGCGATAGCTTTGCCGAACTGCTTGCGCTCGACTGCGTATTTACAGGCGAACTCCCAGGCCCCGCGGGCCAGGCCAATCATTTGCGCGCCGATGCCGATGCGGCCTTCGTTCAATGTTTCGATGGCGATTTTGTAGCCCTTGCCGGGTTCGCCCAGAACATTCTCTTTGGACACGCGGCAGTCTTCGAGGATCAGTTCGCAGGTTGAAGAGGCACGAATACCGAGCTTGTCTTCTTTCTTGCCGACGGTGAATCCGGGGAAGTTTTTTTCAACGAGAAACGCCGTGATGCCTTTGTATCCGGCGCTGGGATCGATGCTGGCGAAGAGGACGAACAGGCCCGCTTCTTTCCCATTCGTAATCCAGAGCTTGCGGCCGTTGAGCACGTACTCGGAACCCTGCAGCGCGGCGCGTGTCTGCAGCGCAAAGGCGTCGGAGCCGGAGCTGGCTTCGCTCAGAGCGTAGGCCCCAACGGTCTCGGTGGCCATTTTCGGCAGATACCGCTTCTTCTGCTCGTCGCTGCCCCAACGCAGCAGCGCATTGTTGACCAGCGTGTTCTGCACGTCCACGATCACGCCGGCGGATGCATCCACTCGTGACAACTCTTCAACGGCCAGAATCGCCTCGAAAAATTTGGCACCGCCTCCACCGTATTGCTCAGGAATCTCGATGCCCATCAGGCCAAGCTGAAAGAAATCGCGAATCAGGTCGTGGTCGAAAATGCCCTTCTCGTCCATCTCCTTGACCAGCGGGCGAATTTTTTCGTCGGCGAACTGGCGGATGTTGTCGCGGAAAAGGATTTCGTCTTCGGTCAGCGTTGTTAAAGGAGCAGGAACGGGAGCCTGCAGAGCAGTTTCAGGCATGAGAGCACCTTCCAGGAAGGAATCGGCAAACCTTGGATTTTAGCACTTGAACTGTGCGCCGGAAGAAGTCAGAGGCGTTAACCACGAACGACACGAAGGTTCACGAGGGAAAATCTGTCAACCGCGGTTCGCGCCGTGCACGAGGCGCAGCCCATCTGCTTGCAGGATGCGTTTGATCTGGCTGCGGGCATGCACTGACCAGGGTCCCGAGGTGTCAAGCTTCACGTACGACTGCCAGTGTTTCAGGGCCTTGCGCGGTTCGCGGATTTTTTCGAAAGCGAGCGCGAGATTGTAATGCGCGTCGGCGTAAGTTGGAGCGAGTTGCAGCGCAGTTTTGTAGGTCTGAATTGCTTCCTTCACGCGGCCGGTTTCGTCGAGCACGTTGCCCAGGTCGAAATAAGCCAAGGCGTAACGCGGGTCGGCTTCAATCGCCTGGCGGTAGTGCTTTTCGGCGAGGCTGAAGTCCTGGCGGTTGTAATAGAGCGTCCCCAGATTGATGTGGGCGGCGGCGTGTGTCGGCTCAATCTCAAGCACTTTGTGATACGCGGTGATCGCCTCACCCTGGGTGCCGGGATCTTCCTCCAGCGCGATGCCGCGCGCGAACCAGGCGGTCACTTCGCTCTCGCGCGGACTGGGCTCAGACTTGGGCACGGGCGTTGTGGTCAGCACTTTTTCGCGCTCGGAAAAATCCATCAGGAACTGGCCAGCGATCGGCTCGAGCAAGCGGCCCTCGTGGCGGAAAGCTACGCGATGCTTCGCGGTCGACCACGTGCCGGCTTCGAGCAGCGGGTTCTCCACCCCGGAGGCCTGCTTGCGCATGGCCTCGAGCGACTGGCGGATCACCGCCGGACGCACGCTCATAGCGCACAGATCGCGCACTTTCTTGATTTCCAGCAGGTCGGAGAAAGAATAGGCTTCGACTGACGTTACCAGGCCGTTGCGCTCCCAGTTGGTCAACTGGCGCGGCGTGATGTGGAGGATCCTTAGTAAATCAGTTCGACTGTACACGGTGATACTCAACACTCCCGCGGTGCGCGAGAGCGTCCGCCGCCTATTATCGTGAAACTGCCGAGTGAAACGCAACAGGAAACCCGTTGAAAAGCTGTGGAGAACCTGGTTGATTTACATGCCGCGAGAATGGTGCAAACGTGCACAGTCAGACTCTACCGTCTGAAAGAAATCCCCACTTCTCGCAAAAGACGCGAGAAATGGGGCACCCAGACCTTTGGCCGGGCTAGACCGCTGTGACGGCGGCCTGGTAGTCCTCGTAGGTGCCCTTGAAGTCCGTGATCTTGTGGTCGTTCTCGAAGTGCCAGATGCGGGTGGCGACTTCGTCGATTAAGTCATGATCGTGAGTGACCAGGAAAACCGTCCCCTGATATTTCTGCAGCGAAATGTTCAAGGCATTGATGGATTCGAGATCAAGATGGTTAGTGGGCTCGTCGAGCACCAGCACGTTCGGTTTCTGCAGCATCAATTTGCAGAACAGCAGTCGCGCGGCTTCGCCACCTGAGAGCACGCTGGTGGACTTCGTCGCTTCGTCGCGCTGGAACAACATCTGCCCAAGGATGCCGCGCAGCTCTTCAGTAACGGCCCCTTCGTCCCATTGATGCAGCCACTCGATCGCGGTCGTGCCGCCGGCGATCAGACTGCGGTGATCCTGCGCGAAATAGCCAATGGACGCTTCGTGTCCCCAGAGTACTTTGCCGCTGTCCACGAATGAGCCCTCATAGCCGCTGGTCTTGCGCAACTCGGCTTCCGGCGTGGTGGGAGAATTCGCCAGAATTGCATTGAGCAGCGTAGTTTTGCCAACGCCGTTGCGGCCCATGAGGGCAATGCGTTCGCCGCGGATGATGCTGGCGGTGAAATCGCGAATCACCTGCTTCTCGTCGTAAGCCTTGCCGAGGTGCTCGATTTCGAGAATATGTTTGCCGGAAGGCCGCTTCTGTTCGAACTTGATGAACGGGCGTGCGATGTTGGACCGGGCCAGTTCCGTTACCTGCAAGCGTTCGACTTCCTTGCGGCGCGACTGCACCTGGCTCGACCTTGTGCCGGCCGCAAACCGCGCGATGAATTCATTCAACTGCGAAATTTTCTTTTCGCGCTGCGCGTTCTGCGATTCGACCTGTGAACGAACTTGCGTTTTCGCGACGACCATATCGTCGTAAGTGCCGGTGTAGGTAATGATAGTTTCGTAGTCGATGTCGGCGATGTGGGTGCAGATGCTGTTCAGAAAATGGCGGTCGTGCGAGATGGCGATGACCACGCCGTCGTAGACGTTGAGAAATCCCTGCAGCCAGTGGATGGAATCGAGGTCAAGGTTGTTGGTCGGTTCGTCGAGCAGCAGGGCCTGGGGATGGCCGAACAGAGCCTGCGCCAGCAATACGCGGACTTTTTGTCCGCCCTGCAATTCGCTCATCTTACGCGTGTGCAATTCATCGGCAATGTCGAGGCCCTGCAGCAAAATCGCGGCGTCGCTCTCGGCGGTGTAGCCGTCTTCTTCGCCGACAATGCCCTCAAGTTCGCCGAGCTTCATGCCGTCGGCGTCTGTCATCTCGGGCTTCTCGTAAATGGCGTCGCGCTCCTGCATGGCCGCCCACAGGCGTTTGTTGCCCATGATGACGGTGTCGATCACGGAATAAGCGTCGAAGGCGAACTGGTCCTGGCTCAGGACACCCAGCTTGCGGGGGCGGACGACCGTGCCTTTCTGGGGCTCAAGTTCGCCGCTGAGCAGCTTCATAAACGTGGATTTACCGGCGCCGTTGGGACCGGTCAGGCCGTAGCGTTTGCCCGCGGTAAACGCGGTGGAAACTTCGTCGAACAGAATTTTGGCGCCGTAGCGCATGGACACGTTACTGACTGAAAGCATTGGCTTCTAGTTTCTCTTCTGAACTGCTGGGTTCTTCAGGAACTGCGGGGAATTTCCGCCAAGACGGTGCGCAGCTGGTCTTATTCAGGATATCACGGGGGTGTGGATTTTCCGCTATTCCACGGCTGTAAGGTGGTGTCCTGAATTCATAACCATAGGGTCACACAGGGCCCTTAAGTCTTAAATGGCTCCCCTGTGTTTCCTCTGTGTCCCCTTGGTGAAGGAATTAGGACACTTCCGACGACTTCTGCCCAGCTTGTTGGCTAGTGCGACGACCCTGTGCTCGCGCTCGCCTCTACCAACTGCTGCACCGGCGCAGCCACCATCAGCAGCATGTCGGCGCTGGGTTTCTCCGCCTGTTCGATCAGCGCGAGTTGCTGCGTCTTCCAGGCGTCCGGAGCAGGTTGCGATTTGTCGAGATAATCGAGCGCCTGCAGGCCGGCGGATGCGACGCCGGACAGGTTCGCCGACTGCGACGCATCTTCCTGCAACAGGGACGATGTTTCCAATCGTGCATGCAGGTGGCTGTCGTTATTGCTCCAGAGAACTAGCCACATGCGAATCTGTCTTTCCGCATCCTGATCCTTGAATCCGCTGGAAACGAATGTCTGCACCAGGTTCGTGAAGAACCTCGCGGTGTCGCTCTCCGGATAGACCGCGTCGATCATGCGAGTCAGTGGGGAGTGGAAGTCGATGGGGCCTTTCGCGTCGCTCCATCGGTTGTAGTCTTTGACCGGTTCGACGACATCGGCCAGCACGCGTAGCGCGGTGATGTCCGCGTTCCCGGCCATGCGATGCAGCATGTGCATGCGGGCGGAACGGTGCTTCAGACCAAGCCATTCGAGGTCGAGACTCACGGCGTTCATTCGCTCGTACATCGAATTGACATCGGTGACCGACTGCGGCGACCACAAGCGCTCGGCAATCGCCGCGTTGCGAGGCCAGATGTGCGAGTCGATGTTTTCCGGAGTCACCCATTCGGCCCACTGGCAGGACTCGCCGCCAAGAATGCGCTTCTGTTCTTCGGGAGTCAGGTTCGCCGCCTCGCCGCTCATCGGTTCAACGGCGTAGTGCCTCGCGGCGGGCCACATCAGGTCGAGATAGTATCCGTAGGAAAGCAGGCCGCTATAGCCCTGTTTTGCCGCTTCGGCCAGCGATTTCTGTCCGCGCCAGGATTGCACCACGATCGTCTTCGGCAAGTCAGGGTGCAGGATTTCATCCCAGCCGAGCATGGTCTTGTGATTCTTCGTCAGAATTTTCTGCAGGCGCTGGTTGAAGTAGGCTTGCAGATCCTGATTGTTCTTCATGCCATGGGCGTGGATGAAGGCCTGAATCTGCGGATTAGCATCCCACTGCTTGCCGTCGACTTCGTCGCCTCCGATATGGAAGTAGGCATCGGGAAAAAGCTTGGCCATTTCGGCGATGAATTTTTCCAGAAATTTGTAGGTCGTTTCGCGTGTCGGATCCATGATTGGATCGATTCCGCCACCCTCCAGCGTGTAAGGACCGGAACCGCTTGAGAGTTCGGGATATCCGAGAAACCACGACCGGCTGTGGCCGGGGATGTCGAACTCGGGGATGACTCGTATGCCGCGATCATGCGCATAAGCAACGAGGTCGCGCATCTCGCCCTGCGTATAGAACATGCCATCAGAGCCCATGCCGGTCAGCTTGGGAAACACTTTGCTCTCGGCGCGGAAGCCCTGGTCGTCGGAAAGATGCCAGTGCAGCACGTTCATCTTGACGGCAGCCATACCGTCGAGATTGCGCTTGAGCACATCGATGGGAATGAAGTGACGACTGGAGTCGATCATGGTGCCACGCCAGGGAAAGCGCGGAGAATCTTTGATGGTGACCGCAGGGACGGCGAATCCGGTGGGAGCGATTTCGACGAGCTGAAGAAATGTCTGCAGTCCGTGCAGTATGCCGAGAGTTGTCGGGGCGGCGAGCTTCGCGCCGGAGTCGGTGACAGTGAGTTCGTAAGACTCATCCTCACCAAGTTTCTGCACGGCTTGGCGACCATGGTCGGCATGAATCTGCAGCGTTGTCGTCGCTCCAGGCCTAGGTCGGAACGGGATGCCGGTTTGCCGCGAAAGTTGCGCCGTGAATCGTTGGACCTCGCCATCGAGCGAAGCGTCATGGCTGCCAGTGACTACAATTGAGAACGATTGGGTAATCGTTAATTGCGCGGCACCCGCCTGCACGCTCGCGGGTAGGGGCATGAGGTTCAGTTGAGGTTGGGATTGGGCCGATAGTGCAGCGGCAAACAGGCAGCTTGCGGTCGCGAGCAGTAGATTTCTCATGGCGTCGCTAGAGAATGTACCATTTCAGCGGGCCGGTCGGGTAAATCAGAACGTCCGAATCAGGGTCAGTGTCCTCCGCCCAACTCGCGCACAATCCCGCCCACAAACTGCTTCGCATCGCCAAACAGCATGAGCGTGCGGTCGAGATAGTACAGCGGGTTGTCGATGCCGGCAAAGCCGGGGCTCATGCCGCGTTTGATGACCATCACGGTGTGGGCCTTGTCGACATCGAGGATGGGCATGCCGAAGATGGGGCTCGACTGGTCGGAGCGCGCGGCGGGGTTGGTCACATCGTTGGCGCCGATGATGAGGGCGACGTCGGTCTGCGGGAAGTCGCCGTTGATCTCTTCCATCTCGATGAGTCGGTCGTAGGGGATGTCGGCTTCCGCCAGCAGCACATTCATATGTCCGGGCATGCGCCCCGCGACAGGGTGAATTGCGAAGCGGACGTCGACGCCTTTCTTCGTGAGCATGTCGTAGAGTTCGCGAACTTTGTGCTGCGCCTGCGCTACTGCCATCCCGTAGCCGGGCACGATCACGACTTTATTCGCGGCGGCGAGAATCGCGGCCGCTTCCTCGGGAGTGGCGCTGCGCACCGGCTTCGCTTCCTGTCCTCCGGCGGCGGAAGCCTGCACTTGGCCGAATGCGCCGAACAGAACGTTGGTGAACGATCGGTTCATGGCCTTCGACATGATGATGGAGAGGATGAGACCGGAAGAACCGTCGAGCGCACCGGCGATGATCAGCAGTTTCGAGTCGAGAACGAATCCCATGGCTGCGGCCGAGAGTCCGGCATAGGAATTCAAAAGCGAGATAACTGTCGGCATATCGGCGCCGCCGATCGGGATCACCAGCAGGACTCCGAAAATCAGTGATACGCCGACCACGATCGGAAAAAATATTTTCGCTTCCGGATGGATCACAAGATAGATGGCGCTGCCGACCGCGACCACGAACAAGAGAAAGTTGACGAGGTTCTGGCCTTTATAAGTAATCGGCCGCTGCGGCAGTATCTCCTGCAGTTTGCCTGCGGCCATCAGGCTGCCCGTGAAGGTCAGGCCGCCAAGAATCACTTCCATCGACAGCACCGACATCATGAATTTTTCAACGTGCGGCGTGCGCAGGTAGAACTCCGCGGTGCCTACCAGCGTGACACAGAGCGCGCCGAAGGCGTGACTTAGCGCGGTTCGCTGCGGGACGGCGGTCATCTGCACCATGCCCAGGGGGATGCCGATCCCCGAGCCAAGCACCAGAGCGATGATGATCCACTTGTAATCGACGATGCCGTGGCGAAGCAGTGTGCCGCCGATCGCCAGAACCATTCCGATCTCGCCGGCGAGAATGCCGTGGCGAGCGGTCGTGGGAGAGCTCATCCACTTCAGCGAGAGAATAAAAAGGGCGCTGGCGATGAGGTAGATGACTTCGATCACGTACTGGCTTCCGGCAAACTCGGTCATGATTTCGGCTCGGCTATTTCTTTACCGGACGACTAGATTTGAACATCTTCAACATGCGGTCGGTGATGAGGAATCCGCCCACCACATTGCTGGTAGCGGCAACGATAGCGATTACGCCGAGAACCGTCGCGAATGTATTGTGGGGATGCTCGCCCACCAGAACAATCGCGCCAACGACGGCGATGGCGTCGAGAGCGTTAGTCAGCGACATGAGCGGCGTGTGCAGCAGTGGCGATACATGGCGGATGACTTCGAATCCAATGAAGCACGCCAGCATGAAAATAAAAAGCGCGTCGATGAAGTTGGAACCCATGCGGAACTCCTGATTCGTATTGTCATCCTGAGCGTAGTGACTGTTCCGCGAGAGTGGAGCAGTCATGGAGTCGAAGGATCTCTACCATGACACGGTCGCGGATAAGGTAGAGGTCCTTCGACTGCGCTCAGGATGACAAAAAGTCTATCCACCCGCCGGCGCCAGCGCCGGCATCTTAAAGAAAATCGCGCACCCGCGCGTTTACCACTTCGCCGCCGCCGGTAATCATGGTCTCCCGAATGATTTCGTCCTGCAGGTTCAACTGCAGCTTGCCCTCTTTCACCATGTAAAGCAGAAATGTGGTGAGGTTGCGGGCGTACATCTGACTGGCGTGGTACGGGACGCTGCTGGCCAAGTTAATGGCGCCAATGATGATGACCCCGTGTTCCTTCACCGTTTCGCCGGTGCGCGTCAGTTCGCAGTTACCGCCCCGTTCGGAGGCGAGATCGACGATTACCGAACCCATGGCCATTCCCTTGACCATGTCGGCCGTGATCAGCACCGGAGATTTCTTGCCGGGGATGACCGCGGCGGTAATGACCACGTCGCTCTCAGCGACGACACGGGTCAGCAGTTCGCGCTGGCGGGCGTAGAAAGTTTCGTCCTGCGCGGTGCCATAGCCGCGGGCATCCTGGGCGTTCTGGGCTTCGATGGGAAGTTCGACGAAACGGCCACCAAGGCTCTGCACCTGCTCTTTGGCGGCAGGACGCATGTCATACGCGGAAGCGACTGCGCCGAGGCGGCGAGCGGTGGAGATCGCCTGCAGTCCGGCGACTCCGGCACCGATCACGAACACACGCGCGGGCGTGATTGTGCCTGCGGCAGTGGTCATCATCGGAAAAATGCGCAGCGAAGTTTCCGCCGCGAGCAGCACCGCTTTGTAACCGCAGATGGTACCCATCGACGAGAGTGCGTCCATGCTCTGGGCGCGGGTGGTCCGCGGCATGAGCTCGACCGAAAAAGAAGTAACACCGGCCTGCGCGATCTGCTGCACGATTTCGCCGGAACCGAACGGGCGCAGGAATCCGATGATCGTCTGCCCACGGCGCATCAAGGGAAGATCGGCTTTGCCGGTCACGTCGTTCGAGCCGTAGCACAGCACCTGCACAACAATCTCAGCGGCGCCGAATACTGAGGCACGGTCGGGAACGATCTTCGCGCCTTTTTCGATGTACGCTGAATCAGGATACCCGGCCTGCTCGCCAGCCCCGGTTTCCACGATAACCTCGATCCCAGCTTTCGCGAGATTGGGAATCACAACGGGGACGAGGGCGACGCGGCGCTCTCCGGGATAACTTTCTTTCGGGACTCCGACGATCACGCGGTTCTGGTCCTTTCGCGAAAAGCAGTTGAGCGCGACTAAAAACAGTATCAGATTGGCGACGCAAACTGTAGCGCCGGCGAGACGCCGGCCGTCGCTGGCGTCGCCCACGCGGTCGGCGGTTCAAACAAAGGGTGATGCATTCTCGTGATGTCGGCACTGCGGGCGGCGACGCCCGCTCGACAGCAGACGACACGCAGGCGCTACGGCGCGAAGCGGTAATGCCACACTCGCGCCGCGCCGATCAGGTTCGTGTCGTCTCCGAGCGAAGCCAGCGTCAGTTGCGTCTTCTCCGCCGGGACGAATCTGCAGCCACGCCGGATCACCTCGTGGATGGGGTCGAGAAAAAGTGGCGCACTTTTCATGACGCTGCCGCTGAGCACGATGACGTCGGGCGTAAAGAGATTGATCAGGTTGGCAAGGCCGATACCGAGATAGTAGGCCTCATGTTCGACCGCCTGCAGTGCGACCGCGTCTCCCTGCTGCGCCAGTTCGCAGATTTTCCTGGCCGTGATGCCTTCGAGATGCGCGTAGTCTGCGGGCGCGTGAGCTTCGAGCCACGCCACCATGGCCGGACCGGCGGCCAGCGATTCCCAGCAGCCGCGAAATCCGCAGGAGCACTCCGGGCCGGCGGGATCGACAACATGATGCCCCACTTCAGGGTGTGCGCCGTCGACACCGCGGTAAAGTTTGCCGTCGAAGACCATGCCTCCGCCAATGCCGGTGCCCACGGTTACGTAAATCAGGCGGGAACGATTCTGGCCAGCGCCCCATCCGGCCTCCGCGAGCGCGGCGGCGTCACCGTCATTCTCAAGGGCGACGCGCAGGTTGAAAATCTCTGCGAGGTTCTTAACGGGACTTTTGCCGCGCCAGCCGGGAAGAAAATCGACGTCACCAAACTCGCCACGCATAGGGTCAACGGGCCCCGTGGATCCGATGCCGATACCGGAGAGTTCCACGCCCGCCTGGGCCGCAGTTTCACGCAACATGCGAGCGATAAGTTGCACGCCATCGTCGTAGCGATTCGGATCGGTTGGAGCCTGCATACGGGCAAGCACTTTGCCGTGGTCGTCAACGACGCCGACCGCGATCTTCGTTCCACCGATATCGACCGCACCGATCATAGGGATTCCTGAGACTTCATCATTCCCGCTCTGTCATCCTGAGCGAAGCGAAGGACCAATGCACTCGCCTGCAGCACCAACGCAGCCGGCGAATGCACGGGTCCTTCGCTTCGCTCAGGATGACAGTTTTTGAATTACTTCGCACGATTCCAGGAGAGTACTCTAGAATTCCGGCGCGATGGCCCGCGCTTCTTCCAGCGTCATGCGCTTCTTGTGCTTGTACGACAGGTTCGACATGTGCACTGCCATCGCCGAGCGGTAGCCAATTTCCGGCGGGGCGTTCGGCACCGCGCGACTGCGAACGCAGTCGATCCAGTTGGCCATGTGATCCTGATTGTGGCTCTTGCCGCGCGCTTCGTCTCCGCTGGGGCGGTTCACTTTCTCCGGCCAGTACTGAATCGCCTCTTCGAAGTGATGCTCGAGCGTGCCGTCGCTGCCGAGAATGCGGTCGCACATGTCGTAGTGCTTATTGCTGAAGCTCGACTGCCAAGTCACGACGATGTCATTCGGGAAATCGAGCGTGACGGCGATGGTGTCCGGTACTTCTCGTCCATCTTTTTCCGAGAAGACGCCGCCTGACATGTAGGCCGCCGACGGCAGCGGCAGATCGAGCGCGCCCATGATCCAGGCAATCTGGTGCACCATGTTTTCGGCGCAGTTGCCTCCGGAAAACTCCCAGAACAACCGCCAGTTGATCAGCTTGAAGGGATCGAAGGGACGATCAGGGCGGCCGTTGAGAAACGCGCTCCAGTTCACGTTCTGCGCGATGCAGTCGGAAGGTACCGGGCGAACCCACTGGCCTTTGCCGTGAGGCGTGTTGCGGCTCATCCAGGATTCGACCTGGGTGACTTTGCCAACCCATCCATCTTTGATCATCTGCTTCGCGTCGAATTGCGCGCCCGAACTCTGATGCTGCAATCCGATCTGGACGACGCGGTTCGAAGCTTTCGCAGCAGCCAGGCATTTATCGATTTCAGGAATCGACCAGGCCATGGTCTTTTCCGAGTACAAATCCTTGCCCGCGGCAAGGGTATCCAGAAAGTGCCGCGTGTGAATGAACAGCGGGCTGGCCACAATAACGGCGTCGATATCTTTCATGTCGAGCAGGCGCCGGTGATCGTCGAAGGTTTGGATGCCGGGTACTTTATCCTTTGCCTGATCGCGCCGGCGGCTATACACGTCGGCCATGGCAACGAGTTCGACACCGTGTACGGCGCGAATCTGTCCCAGCAGATCGTTGCCGCGATCGCCCACTCCAATCATGCCCACGCGGATCCGGTCGTTCGCGCCCAGCGCCCTGGATGTCGGATAAGCCAGCACAGCGGCCGTTCCCATCGCCGCCTGTTTCAAGAAAGTGCGCCTGCTTTGCTCGGTCATAATTTTTCCCCTCCTAACTATCGGCTCTGTGTTTTACGATGCGTCCGCCTGTTGCAGAAGTTTCTTCATTCCAGCCCAACTCTGCCGCGACGACGCTTCAGGCGTACCCGCGCCGCGCCAATGGGTTTCGAGACTCGTGGCGAAGTGGTAGCCATCGCGCTTGAGCGCCTTGAATTGGCCGGCCCAGTCAATGGTGCCTCCGCCCATGGGCGCCCAGTCGTAACGATTCCCTTTCTTGACGACGTCTTTGCAATGGCAGTGGCCAATGCGTTCCTTCGGCAAAAGCTTGTAGCCGTCGGGATAAGGAATCTCGCCGGTGGCTGCGGCGTTGCCCGGGTCCCAGTTCAGCATGAGCGCGGGAGACTGGACCGCACTCAACACTTTGGCAGCCTCGGCTCCGGTGGCCGTGTTGCACGCCGATTCGTTTTCGAGAACCAGGATGATCCCCTTTTTCTCTGCCTTGGCCGCGGCGTCGCGCAGCTTCTCGTTGATGGCGGCACGGTAGGGCGCCTGATCTTCCAATCGCCAGAAATCGAAGCAGCGCACGCGGTCCGTCTGAAAAGATTTCGCCAGATCGATGGCGCGCTCCAGAACGTCGTCCTGTTGACCGAGAGTGAAGTTCGCGCCG
>Ga0210388_10000678_pt1 | contig 27283 bp, 21 predicted proteins | sample IncBWC19OmetaG_FD_155485 | JGI IMG/M metagenome (GOLD analysis project Ga0210388, IMG submission 155485) | Forest soil microbial communities from Barre Woods Harvard Forest LTER site, Petersham, Massachusetts, United States - Inc-BW-C-19-O ...
ATGGGGATATTTCAACAGTGGGGAGTCGTTCGGAAGCTTGTCCGTACTTTTAAGATTCTCCGCGACAGCTGTCCACTCGCTCATCAGCGTAAATGGCGACTGAACAAAATGACCGTCAACCACACCAACGTGTAGCCACTTGTCGCGAGGTTGCTGAATCTCACTTCCTTGCCGGAGCGTTTTCTCCACAGTTCTACAGCCGGGCCCGACACAAGGCCGATTAGAATAGCAATTCCCATGAACTTGCCATAGAGGTCGAAAGTTCCCCAGCGCTCTAGAACCTGATTGCCAACGAAAAGTGCACCCACGAAAGCTTGCAGCGTGATCGGCCACAGAGATGGGGGTGCGGGCACACTCCGATCAATCGTAATCGTCGGTTCCATTTGACCCTCCTGCTGGCTGATCTCTTGGATCTGCAGACATTGTTGTTTGTGAATAGTAGCACTTCGGCGCGTCCCAGATCGTATAGGTGACTGTGCGTAGCCTTCGGATGCTCCATCCTCGCCTTCATCTCTTCACAAGCCGCTGCAACTTCCGGCTTTGGAGCGATTGCATCGAACCTCGCTTTGATCAATGCTTTCTCTTCTACTTTCGTCATTTTGATCGCCTACTCCTTTCAGATAAGTCTAAGTCACATCACTTATCTTATAGCCAATCATAGACACTCCAGACGAGTATGTCACGCCTTTTCAATGAGTTACAAGCCGCTTCAACTGTTAGGTAAACACTGTGGGAGAAGCTGCGTCAAGCAAGTTTCAATGTTTCAGCGTCTCAAAGAGAATGTGCACCAGGTATTGTTTTGGGAATCGTGAAACTTTGAAACCTCGCAACCTCGAAACCTAAGGAATCTGAACTTGTTATAATCCGCGCCAAGCCCACTGCTCCGACTGAAACGATGACCGAGCCGTCCACTCCGCTGATGCGGCAATATGCTGCCGTCAAGAAAGAGCATCCAAGCGCGCTGCTGTTTTTTCGCCTGGGTGATTTTTATGAGCTTTTCTTTGATGATGCGATTGTCGCCTCCAAAGAGCTGCAGATCACGCTCACCTCGCGCAACAAGGAGAAAGGCATCGCGGTGCCCATGTGCGGGGTGCCGCACCACGCGGCGGAAGGCTACATCGGAAAGCTAATCCGCAAAGGCTTTAAGGTGGCGATCTGCGAGCAAATGGAGGATGCGCGGCTGGCGAAGAAGCAGATCGGCACGAAATTAGTGCGGCGCGAAGTGACGCGCGTGGTCACGCCCGGAACAGCCGCCGACTCCCTGCTGGGGTCAGAGGAAAATAATTTTCTCGCGGCGCTGGCCCAGGTCGGAGAGCACGTTGGCTTTGCCGCGCTTGATCTTTCCACTGGGGAGTTTCGCGCCACCGAATTCTCCGGCGAGAATGCGTTGCGTCGAGTGCAGGAAGAACTGGAGCAACTGCGACCGAAAGAGTTGTTGTACGGGTCGGAGGCTCCGCTCTTTGAGACTAAAACCAGCCGCGCCTTGCCTACGCAGCCATCGCCCACGCAAACGCCTCAGCCTCGCGCAGCGGGCTTTACCTGTGCCGACACTCCGTTGGATGACTGGATCTTCGCGCCCGATCATGCCATCCCGCTGCTGGAAAATCATTTTGGAGTTTTATCGCTCGAGGGATTTGGGCTGGCCGGCCGGACCGCGGCCGCGGCCGCCGCCGGGGCGATTCTCTACTATGTGCGCTCGACGCAGCGTGGGTCGCTCGATCACGTCGACCGCATCGGCTGGTACGAGCGGCAAAGCTGCCTCGTGCTGGATGCGGTTACGGTCAGGAATCTGGAATTGATCGAGCCACTGTTTGCCGGGACGGACGCAGGCATTACTCTGTTTCGCTCAATCGATGCCGCGGTTACGCCCATGGGCAAGCGGTTGCTCCGGGCGTGGTTACTGAGGCCCTCGCTCGATTTGGCAGAAATCAATGCGCGGCTCGATGCCGTGGAAGCGGGTGTAAAAGACATCATCGCACGCGAGGAATTGCGCCGCGCCCTTGACGGCGTGCTCGACCTGGAGCGGCTTCTGAGTCGGGTTACGCTGGAGACGGCGAATCCGCGCGATGTGCTGGCCCTGGCTGCATCGCTCGCGAAGATTCCGGGAATTAGGGCTGCCGTGGGACGGCTCGCGGCCGAGCGGTTGAAGACTTTGCACAGCTTGCTCGACGAACTCGGTGACCTGCGCGGACGCATTGAGAATACGATTGTGCCCGAGCCTCCGCTGAGTTTCGCCGATGGAGGTGTGATTGCGGCGGGCGTAGATCGTGATCTTGATGCATTGCGCGAACTCTCGCGCAACAGCAAGCAGGTGCTGGCACAGATCGAACAGCGGGAACGTGGGCGGACCGGGATCACCTCACTCAAAGTCAAATTCAATTCCATCTTCGGTTACTACATCGAGGTTTCGAAGCCGAATCTGCATCTGGTTCCGCAGGATTATGAACGCAAGCAAACTTTGGTAGGCGCTGAGCGTTTTACCACTCCTGAGTTAAAAGAATATGAGGCCAAGATTCTCGATGCTCAGGAAAAGATAGCCGAGATCGAGCGGCGTCTGTTCACCGAATTGCGAACGGCGATTGCGTCCGAAGCGAAGCGGATTCGGCAGACGGCATTGGCGTTAGCCGAGGTAGATGTGCTGGCCTCGCTGGCGCACATTGCGGCTCTGCGCAGTTATTGCAGGCCGCAATTTGTTGTCACGACCACCGGTGAGGCGGGCGAGTTGGAGATTGTCGAGGGACGGCATCCCGTGATCGAGCAGCAAGAGATGGCCGGAGGCAGCGAGCGCTTCGTGCCCAACGATCTTTACCTGAATTCGTCCACGCACACTATTTTGCTGCTGACCGGGCCGAACATGGGCGGCAAGTCTACTTATTTGCGGCAGACGGCGCTGATTGTGATTCTGGCGCAGATGGGGTCGTTTGTTCCGGCGCGCTCGGCCCGGCTTAGCGTGGTCGACCGCGTCTTCACCCGCATCGGCGCCAGCGACAACCTGGCGCGCGGGCGTTCGACCTTTATGGTCGAGATGACGGAGACTGCGGCGATTCTGCATACGGCGACGGCACGGTCGCTAATCCTGTTGGATGAGGTGGGCCGCGGGACATCCACTTATGACGGATTGGCGATCGCATGGGCGGCCATCGAATATCTGCATGTGCGGGTGCGCGCGAAGACTCTATTTGCCACGCACTATTTCGAACTGACGGAATTGGCCGAGCAGCTTGCAGGCGTGAAGAACTATCACGTTTCGGTGAAAGAGACAGGAAGCGGGATCGCATTTTTGCGTAAGGTTGAACCGGGTGCGGCCGACCGCAGCTATGGCATTGAAGTAGCCAAGCTCGCCGGGCTGCCGAATGAAGTAATAATGCGGGCCCGCGAGGTGTTGGCTGAGCATGAGTCCGTCGAGCGATTGGCGACGGGACATCTTTCTCCGGGAGCTTCGCCGCCAGCGACACAGTTGACCATCTTCACGCCGCTGTCGCAGCCGGTGCTCGAGAAGCTGCGCGTAGTGGATTTGAACCGGCTTACGCCGCTGGAGGCTCTGAATTTGCTGGCGGAGTTAAAGAAGCAGATTGAGTAGCAAGCCCGCAGGATGGAAAGAGGAATCGAATCGACCCGACGAAACAAGAACTAGCTTACGAAATTACAATCGACAGCGACCGGGGTACGATCACCTCTGTGGTTTTGGCGCTCTTGTTCTGCGTCGCGTTCATCGTCATCGAAGCACGGCATCTCATTTTGAACCAGTTCGGCCGAGTTTCGCCGACTGCAATCCTCACCCCCATCTGCTGCTTGGCGCTTGCAATTAGGTTCAGAGATGTTCTCTTCAAGTTGGGTTTCGCCTTGATCGGCGTTCAGGAGCTAACTCGAGTGATCCTGGCCCAGGTTCACGCTCCTTACCCCGTCAAGCACCTGGTATCCGTGGGAGGAGGCATACTAAAGATCGTCGGCCTGCTGATGGTAATCTTTGCCATTGTGAAATGGCTTCGGTCCGTGATTCACAGGACGCCAATACTCAAGCCGGAGGAGCCGACTCCGTGAGCGCACAGGGTCAGATCGGCCAACTTCTGATCGTCGGCTTCGACGGCACCGAAATGACACCGCTTCTCAGTTCCCTGCTCACCCGCCTGCAGCCGGCGGGGGTGATCCTGTTTGCTCGCAATATAAAGACTGCCGGTCAGACTTGGCGGCTGCTGCGCGATAGCCAGAAATGCGTTTCGACGCCACTGTTTACCTGCGTCGATCTCGAGGGTGGAAACGTCGATCGCTTTCGCGATGTGCTTGGCACCACGCCTGCGGCGGCGGACGTCTTCGCGACCGGCGATCGCAAACTTTTCCGCAAGCATGGGCAAGTAATCGGAGCGAATTGCCGTGCTCTTGGATTCAACATCGACTTCGCTCCGGTGCTCGATCTGGCGTTCGAGGCTTCGCGCCGCGTGATGAGTACACGCTCGGTTTCGGCTGATCCGCGCCAGACGATTGCCTACGCACGCGAGTTTCTCGCCGGCCTGCGGGCCGCGGGAATACTGGGATGTGGCAAGCATTTCCCCGGTCTGGGCGAAGGCGCGCTCGACAGCCATCATGAATTGCCGGTGATCAAGAAGGCTTTGAGAAAACTCTGGACCGAGGATCTGCTGCCTTACCGGACGCTCCGCGCGCAGATGCCACTGGTGATGATTTCACACGCGGCGTATCCACTGGTCACGAAGGATCGGACTCCGGCGTCGCTCTCGAAGGTTTGGATTTCCGATATCCTGCGCAAGCGCATTGGATATCGCAAGCTGATTGTGTCGGACGATATGGAAATGGGAGGAGTTTTGTCGGCTGCGCCCATAGGACCGGCGGCGGTTGAATTCATTCGAGCCGGCGGGGATCTGTGCCTGGTCTGCCATCGCGAGGACTACATCGCCCAAGCTTTCGAAGAGCTTTCAAAGACGGCGGAGCGCGAGCCTAAGCTTGCGAGGCGCGTCGAGGAATCGATACGACGAGTGCTGGAGTTCAAGAAGAAGTCGACCAAGATACTGAGGAGAGTGAAAGAACCATCTGCCACGACCGCTGAAAAGCTCTCGCGGAAACTGTGGGAATTCAGCGAGCAAGTGCGGCTGGAAGCTCTGAATCGCGCGGAGAACCTGCGGCCGCGGAAATGAAGAAAGACATGATTGTTGCAGGGGTGATGAGCGGAACGTCCGCCGACGGGGTTAATGTCGCTCTAGTTCAAATCAACTCAGTTCGAATCGACTCAGTTCGAATGAACGAACGGCGCGAATCGGGCTCCCACGGCGCATCCGATACGGCTGCCGGCAGTCGCGGACGAAGGCGTCCACACCAATTCGAGTTGCTTGGGCACGCTGAGTACGCTTACCCGAAGAAGGTTCGGGAATATGTGTTGGCGGCGATGAATGCTTCGCGAGCCAGCGTGGCGGATCTGGCCCGGCTGAATTTCCTGCTAGGGGAACTTTATTCCGATGCGGTACTGGCAGCGGCGCGACGGTTTCGGACAAAAGTTGAGTTGGTGGGCTGCCACGGTCAAACGCTTTATCATCAGGGCGAGCCTAAGCTCTTTCTTGGACGCAAGGTGGTCGCGACTTGGCAGACGGGCGAGGCGGCTGTCATCGCGGCCCGTGTTGGCGTTCCAGTAGTTTCGGATTTTCGTCCGGCAGATATGTCGGCCGGAGGCAAGGGCGCGCCGCTCGTTCCGTTTCTAGATTATTTGTTGTTTCGCGATGCGCGCACGGGTAGGCTCGTGCAAAACATCGGCGGCATTGCAAACATGACAGTGATTCCGGCGGGTGCGGCGGCAAGCGATGTGTCCGCGTTCGATACCGGGCCAGGTAACATGGTGATCGACTCGGTTACCGAGAAGTTGTTTGGGAAGCCGTTCGATCGAGACGGGAAGATCGCGGCTTCGGGAAAAGTTCTGGATAAGGTCATCCGCGGAATGTTGCAGCGCGACTTCTTCCGGAGAAAACCGCCCAAAACAGCAGGGCGTGAGGAATTCGGCAGGGAGTTTGTGCGCGAGTTCCTGCGGATCTGCGGACGTTGCCGAAAGCAAGATGCTGTAGCGACCGCTACGGCGCTGACCACGAGGTCGATTGCAGATGCTGTGCGGCGGTTTGCCTTGAACTCAAACTCCGCGCGGAAGGCGGGTTTTCGAGAGATGATTCTTTCCGGGGGAGGAGCGAAAAATTCCACGCTTGTGACCATGTTAGCCGGCGAACTTGCATCGCTTGGATTGCAGTTGCGATTCTCCGACGAATTTGGCCTGCCTTCGGCGGCAAAAGAGGCCGTGGCCTTTGCTGTTCTTGCCCACGAAACCTGGCACCGGCGAGCGTCGAATGTTCCTTCGGCCACAGGCGCGAAACGCGCTGCAGTGCTGGGAAAGATTTCCTACCCTTATCTTTAGCGCGGTAATCTTATACTCTCGGGTTGATCAAGCTATGCCGATCTACATTTCGATGCTTCGCGGAATTAATGTTGGCGGAAACAAGCGGATCAAGATGGATCGGCTTCGTGAGTCGTTCGAGGCGCTGGGTTTCGAGCAGGTGAAAACCTATATTCAGAGTGGAAACGTGGTTTTCAAGGCCGGAAAGGTTTCCACAGCGGGATTGTCTAAAAGAATTGAAGAGCGAATTCTCCGCGACTTTGGTTTTTCCGTCTCCGTCATTTCGAGGACCGCGGACGAACTGGCAAACACGGTCGAGAACAATCCCCTCCTGAAGCAGCCCGGAATTGACACCGAGAGACTTCACGTCGCTTTTCTGTCGGAGGCTCCTGCACCACCAGCTTTGAACAAGTTGGCGCAGCTCACTCTGAAGCCGGACCAATCTCGCTGTCTCGGCAAAGAAGTTTATCTCTATTTTCCAAACGGAGTATCCGGCAGCAGTTTGTGGAAGTATCCACTCGATGGCGTGTTATCTGTAGTCGCGACCACCCGCAATTGGAAAACCGTAAACAGCCTCCACCAGATGTGCCGGGACTGCCGCTGATGGCCCGGACCTCCTCAGTTCTCTCAGTACTCGGAGCACTGGCCTTGACGGCTTTCCTGCTTTCCTGCTCCAGCAAGGCCGACCCCAATACGCTGGTGATGGTGATCGAATCGAGCCCTACGAATCTGGACCCTCGCGTGGGCGTGGACGCGCAGTCGGAGCGCATCGACAACTTGATCTTCGATGACTTGCTCTCGCGCGGGGAAAACCTGGATGTGGCGCCGGGGTTAGCGGAGCGCTGGGAGATTCCCAATCCGCTGACCTACATCTTTCACTTGCATCACGGCGTCAGGTTTCATGATGGTCGTGCCCTCACCTCGCGCGATGTGAAGTGGACGTTTGATTCTCTGCTTCAAGGGAAAGTTCGCAGCACGAAGGCCGGCGTTTACCGCTTTGTGGATCGCATCGACGCGCCGGAGGATGACACCGTCATCTTTCATATGAAAGAACCGTCCGCAACACTGCTGTGGAATTTGTCGGACGGCGCGATTGGGATCGTGCCTTACGGAAGCGGGAATGAAGTGACGGCGCGCCCGATCGGCTCCGGCCCATTTAGATTTGTCAGCGCCGAGACCGACAAAGAGGTCATCGTCGAGCGCAACGACAACTACTGGGGCGACAAGGCGAAGCTGGCTCGCGTGCGTTTCGCTGTGGTTCCCGACGCGACTACTCGTGCGCTCGAATTGCGCAAGGGCAGCGGTGACGCCACCATCAATGCGCTCACGCCGGATACTGTATCCGCGCTGGAGCGCGATCCGGCGCTCGCGGTCGAACGCGCTCCGGGAACCGTGCTGGCTTATCTGGGATTCAATCTGCGGGATCCGATCCTGAAAGACGTGCGAGTGCGACAGGCCATTGCTTACGCACTCGACCGGCGGCCCATGATCGAGTATTTGTGGCGCGGCGAGGCGCAACCGGCGCGCAGCATTCTTCCGCCCCAGAGTTGGGCTTATGACGGTAACGTTCCGCCCTACGACCACAATCCCGAAAAGGCGCGGAGGTTGCTGGATGCGGCGGGATATACGCTGACGAACGGAGTGCGCTTTCACATCGCGATGAAGACTTCGACAGACGAGAACACGCGCCTGATGGTTGCCGTAATGCAGCAGCAATTGCGCGAAGTGGGGATTGCGCTCGACATTCGAAGCTTCGAGTTCGCAACGTTTTTCGCCGACGTGACTCACGGGGCATTCCAGATGTACGGGCTGCGCTGGATTGGGGGGAACGAAGACCCCGATATTTTCGAGTACGCGTTTCACTCGGCGAAGTTTCCGCCCAATGGGGCGAACCGCGGCTTTTACTCAGATCCCAGAATAGATGCGCTGATTGACCAGGCCCGCCGCGAAGTCGATCCCTCCTTGCGCAAGCCGATCTATGCCGAGATACAGCTCATCCTGGCTGACGAACTGCCTTACATTAATCTGTGGTATCTGGATAACGTTCTCGTGCACAACAGACGCGTAACAAATCTGAAATTGAATCCCGCCGGGAATTACGATTTTCTGCGCACCGCGGAGCTGGCGAAGTGACGGCAGTCGACTCCTAGCCCGTCTGATTTCGCGTGTTACCATCAATCTTCACGAACGATTGCGAAATACCGGCTGGACCTGCGCGCTAGCATGCGGATTCTCTTCATTGGCGATATTTTCGGGCGCCCCGGACGGAACATCGTCAAGGACCGGCTGCCGGGAATTGTCCGCGATCAGGCCATCGACCTGGTGATCGCGAATGGAGAGAACTCGGCAGCTGGTTTCGGCATTACTCCCGCGCTGGCCGAGGAACTATTTGAGCTGAACATCGACGTCATCACTACCGGCAACCACGTCTGGGACAAGCGCGAGATCCTCGATTACTTTCAGATGGTCGAAGGCAATGGCCAAGGGCCGCAACGGCGGGTGCTTCGTCCCGCAAATTATCCCGCGGACATGCCGGGATGGGGTTTGTATCAGGGTCACAAAGGAAAGATCCCTTATGCCGTCATCAACCTGCAGGGTCGAGTGTTTATGGCATCGAATGACGATCCCTTTCGCACCGCGGACCAGCTTTTGCAAAAGATTACGGCCAAGGTGATCTTCGTGGACTTCCACGCCGAGGCCACCTCGGAAAAGATTTCGCTTGGCTGGTACCTTGATGGACGCGTGACCGCGGTCGTCGGCACGCACACGCATGTTCCGACGGCCGATGAACGCGTTTTGCCCAACGGAACCGCGTATGTAACCGATGTCGGCATGACCGGTCCTTATGACGGCGTGATCGGCGTAAAGAAAGAGTTAGTGGTCAACAAGTTCCTCAACGGCATGCCGGTGCGCTTTGAGCCCGCCACTGGCGACGTCCGGTTGTGCGCAGTGGTGATCGACTGCGACGAAAAGACTGGTAAGGCGCGGGATATTGAGCGGCTCATGCTCAGCTAAATCGGAACAGCTGAAGCTCCTGCCAACCGTACTCCGAACAGTGCCCGCAACTAGCTGGCTTAGCCAATGAGTGTAGTCAAACCGGCCCTATGTCAGCCTCCTGACGTCATGGGTGCCGTTGGTAACGTGCTTTCAATCCCTTATCCGAGCAACAATGTTTTACGGCAAAAGTGATGTTAAGCCTTATTCAGGACTCCGCTAGGCTGATGGAGGAGTGATGACCTCTTTGATGAACCGCCTCGCTGACAGTCATTTCAAGAAGGAGGCGAGCGGACGGCTGGTTTTTCTCCCGTTTACCCCGAGGGGTAAGTGTTACTTCGTTGATTCGAAATCTGACGAAGAAAAAATAAGAGCGTTTGTCAAGATGTACCGGATTCCTAGTGCGCTGATCTCCGTCGTGCTGACTCCAATCGTCATGGTGCCCGCCTTGATTTTGGAGGATTATGGTCAGCTGACCCCCCGAGTACACAGGTTAACGGTTGCTTTAGGGATCTCCGGGTATTTCTGGCTGAGCTTGGTCGGATTGGAATTGATGCTTTGGTTTGTATACAGAGCAATGGTTCCGGGCTTAACTGCCTCACTGAGCGAGGTCGCGCCTGAAATCAAGGCTCAACTCAGAACAATCCCCGATCAACAGCGTGGTCGCCGCCGTCTAATGCTCCTGTGCATTGTCGCCGGCCTGATCCTCATGGGCGTGGCTCTCTTTCTCTTCACCGGATACAGCAAGTAAACCCACGTCAGGCCAAGATGCTTAGTCATTGAAAACAGGCAATAGCACTCATAGCCGGGCCAATGAGCACTGCGCTGCCTTTGCCACAATGATGTTGCATGGAACGACGTGGGATGCTAGAAAGATGCGGCATTCTGTTTGCCTGTACTGCGGTTTGCCCTTCTTCACTATGCACACCTCGCCTGCCTCTAGTCGCACGCTGACTCCGACTGGACACCATTTTTTCCTGCTCTTCGTCTTTTTGTTAGCCGTCCTCATCTTCTATCCCTACGTGCAGAACGGCGGATTCACTTATTTCGCATTCCGTGTGGTCAGCATCGCTGGAATTCTGATTGCTGTGTACGCGATCCGCTTGCGGAAAACACTCTTGTTCCTCGCTCTCGTGCTAGCAGTGCCGGCCGTTTCGGAACGCATGCTGCCTCGTCAGCCCGACGCAGGATTGCTTTCCATTGTCAGCATAGTTCTTAGCTTTGTGTTCGATGTATTTATTGTGGTGGTCATCTTCCGCCGAGTCTTTAGCAACGAACGACCTAATTCCGAAACGATTTTCGGGGCGCTTTGCATTTATCTGCTGGTAGGGTTCGCCTTCGCCAGTCTCTACGGCATGGTGGCTGCCATTCAGCCCAGGGCGTTCTATCTCGATCCTCAGACGAATCTGCATGCTATCCCCAACAGGTTTGATTTCATTTATTACAGCTTCGCCACCATGGTTTCCCTCGGTGCGGGTGGTATAACCGCCGTCTCCGCACCCGCACGCTCGCTTTCCGTGATTGAGGCCATTATCGGGGTACTTTACCTTGCCGTGTTGATCGCAAGGCTGATGAGCGCATACGGCTCCCCATCGGTTTCCGGGCCTTCATGACCGCTGAGAGGCCGGCTGGCGAGGCAATCCAGGGCCTTAGATTGTCAAAGCCTTTTATTGGCGTCCCTGCAAGAAAAGCACCCCTCACCCGTTCTTACCGGTGGTGCTTCTTTCCATCCCCCGTTAAGATCGAAGGTACGGAGACTATTAGCTCTCGGCGGGGATGGGGCCTCAGGTTAAAATCAAATCAATGCAGCGAGTATGGATCATGGCGGCGGTTTGTCTTCTGCCGGCGATTCCGGTCGTTCCGGCGTTCGCCGCTGACGATGCCAACATCAACGCTCCGATCATCTCCTGCGGCAACGGGATCCCCGGCGGCGTTTACTGCGCTCCCACGAAAAAGGATTTGAAGGAAGCTCGCAACGCTTATGCGCGCGGGTTGAAGTTGCAGGGTCAAGATCGTTTGGAGGAGGCGTTTGCCCAGTTCGACGAGGCTTCGCGGCTGGCTCCGCAGGACCTGGCGTTCCTTTCGGCGGAGGAGTTGACGAAGTCGCAACTGGTGTTTCAGCACACGGAACGAGGCGATTCTCTCCTAGCCTTGGCCCAGCCGGAGCGGGCGGCGGCTGAGTTCCACGCCGCACTAAAACTCGACCCCGAGGATTCTTATGTCGAGGAGCGCCTCACGCAAGCGCTGCGCGGTCCGGTAGCTTCCCAGCTGGGCGAATTGTCTGCAACGCTGGCCGATGTCAGCGAAATCGAGCTCCAGCCGCGGAAGGATGTTGCCACCTTCCACTACCGCGGCGATGTTCGTGGGTTGTTTGACGAGCTGGCCTCGGCCTTCGGCGTGAGAGCTGAATTTGACGATTCGGTCACCGCGAAGCCGGTGCGCTTTTATGTGGATGATGTCGACTTCTTCAGCGCTCTTCGACTCGCGTGTCTAGTTAGCGGGACGATGTGGACCCCGCTCGACGCGCACCAGGTATTCATCGCGAAGGACACTCAACAGAATCACAAGCAGTTTGACCGCATGTCGCTCGCCACCTTTTCGGTACCCGGCGCGACCTCACCGCAGGAAGTCACCGAGCTAGTCACCTCGCTGAAAACCATTTGCGAATTTCAGAAAATCAGTTCAGGCCAAAATGGAACCGTGGAAGTCCGCGCGCCGCAGGCCACACTCCAGGCGTGTACCAGGCTTCTGCACCAGTTGACCAACGAGCGTCCGCAGGTGGCGCTCGATGTCGAGATTTACCAGATTAGCCACAACTTCACGCGCGAAATCGGTATGCACATTCCCAATACTTTCAACCTGTACAACATTCCGGTGTCAGCAGTGTTAGCGGCAGTGGCGGCGCTGGGAGGACAGAACCTGCAGTCTCTCGCGAACCAGCTGATTTCCTCAGGCGGCATCAACGCCGCTGGAAGTACGGCGCTGTCCGGGCTTCTGGCGCAACTGCAGAACCAGACCAGCGGCATCTTCAGCCAGCCTTTGGCCACTTTCGGAAACGGCCTTTCCTTTTCAGGAGTGAGCCTGGATCACCTTACGACCGCGCTTTCTTTGAACGAGTCATGGGCCCGCAGCCTGAGTCGCGTGACCCTGCGCACCGCGCAGGGCAACGAGGCTACGCTCCATGTGGGCGAGCGCTATCCCATCCTGAATGCGTCCTACGCGCCCATCTATAATTCTTCGGCGATTTCTGCGGTCTTGGGGAATCAGAGCTACGTGCCGCCTGTTCCGTCAGTCAGCTACGAGGATTTGGGCCTGAGCCTCAAGGCCAAGCCGGTAATCCACGGCAACAACGAAGTGACCCTGACGCTCGAACTGCAGGTGCGCTCCCTGACCGGGCAGAGCTCGAATGGGGTGCCGGTGCTTTCCAATACGGAATACCATGGCGGCATAAGACTGCGTGATGGCGAGCCAGCCGTGGTTGCGGGAGAAATTTCCACCAACGATCAGCTCTCAATAGCCGGTATTCCGGGTATTGGGGAGATTCCCCTCCTGAATCAAGCCGCGAGCGACAACAACAGGATGAAAGAAGAGGACGAACTGCTCATCATAATCACCCCGCACGTCCTGGCCAACCCGGACCGGAACACGGACGAGATCTGGCTCAGCGAGAAGTAGCTTTTTCACTCGCCCGGCAAAGCCCCGCTACTTCGCTTCCTTGGCGGCAAAATCCACCAGACTCTTATAAGTCTCGGCCATTCGCGCATCGACATTTCCGACGGCGCGGCCGTTGATGAAAAGAGTCGGCGTGCCGTTCACGTTGACTGCCTTGCCCAGGACAATGGAGGCGTCGACACGGGCTTTGGTCGCGGGAGTGCGGGCACACGCTGCAATGTCAGAACCTTTAACGCCCGCGCCATCCGCCAGTGCGGTCAACTTTTCGTCGGCGTTTTCGGCTGTGATGTCGGATTGCGTTTCGTAGGTCTTGGCGATGAATTTCCAGAACGCATCGTTCGACGCCCGGCCTACGCAGTCCGCGTAAGCTGCGCCTTTTGCGGCCCAGTTGTGCATCTCGAGAGGAAAATTCTGAAAGACGAAGCGGGCAGTGGGTTCCGCTGCAACCAGTCCCTCGATTACCGGCTGCGCCGCTTTGCATGCCGGACACTGCAGATCCCCGAACTCGACAATCGTAACTGCCGCGTCTTTCGGTCCGCGCGAGGGGCCAGTGATGCCTTTCGCCAGAATCTTCTTTGCCGGGTCGAAAGGCTTGGCGCCGAACGGAATAATTTCGCCGAGCACCGCATGTTCCCCATCCGCCGTAACGTAGAACCGGCTGGCTGACTGGCCCTGAGGCGTGGCCAGAATCACGTCGACTTGGGCGAGCCCCGGCACGGGAGCGGGCTTGATGCTGGAAATCTTCCAACTCACCTGGGGTTCAGCGCCAAAGGTCTGCTGCATGAAGGAGTCTACAGTGGATTCCGAAGGAAGATTGACCGCCACTCCGGCTGGTTTATCGGCGGGCTTCGTGTCTGGAGCCTTCGTCTTGGTCGCGGTTTGAGCTGCGGCCGAGCTGCATGCCAGCAGGAAGACGAGAATCAGATTGACAGGACTGCGCATGGTTTCCTTTCAATTCAAAATCATTGAGGAGCGGGACACACTGGGATTGTCTGATCAGTGTCTTATGAATCCCTTTCAAACCTCGTTTTTCGCAGCAATGGGAAAACGGCGGCCGTAGCCGAAAGCCTTGGGAGAAATCTTAATACCCGGGGCCGCCTGCTGGCGCTTGTACTCTGCGCGATCCACCATCCGGACGACGCGCCGCACTAGCTCGATGTCGAAACCGCGATCGGCCGCGATGCGCTCGGCGGAGTGCGCGTCTTCCACGTAATCTTCGAGCACTGCGTCCAGAATCTCGTACGGCGGCAGCGAGTCGCTATCCTTCTGGTCCGGCCTAAGCTCCGCCGATGGCGGCTTTTCCAGCGTAGCCTGCGGAATCACCGCTCGTCGCGAATTCACGTAATGACTCAGCCGGTAAACCAGGGTCTTCGGCACATCCGAAATGACCGCAAGGCCGCCGACCATGTCCCCGTAAAGTGTACAGTAGCCCACGCCCAGCTCGCTCTTGTTGCCGGTGGAAAGCACGATCGCGCCAAACTTGTTCGACAGCGCCATCAGCAGTGTGCCTCGGGCGCGCGACTGGATATTCTCCTCGGTAACGTCTTCCTTCCGGCCCGCGAACACTTCCTGCAGAGTCTGCCGGTACGCTTGAAATACTCGATCGATCGAGAGCAACTCGAAGCGCATGCCCAGATTCTTTGCCAGCGCGCGGGCATCGTCGATGGAACCCGGCGATGAATACGGGCCGGGCATGCCCACGCCGATCACGTTCTCTGCTCCGATGGCGTCAGCGGCGATGACGGCGGTGAGCGCCGAATCGATTCCACCGCTCAGGCCGATGATGGCTTGTTGAAATCCGCATTTGCGCATGTAGTCGCGCGTGCCCAATACCAGCGCAGCGTAGACACTCGCATCCTCGCCTTCGATCTGATCGTGCAGCTCGCCGGTGAGGGTTTTGGAATCGAAGTAGATGAGATCTTCTTCGAACGATTTTCCCTGCGCGACGACCTCGCCCTTTGCATTGAGCACCATGCTTGAGCCGTCGAACACCAGGCTGTCGTTCCCTCCAACCTGATTCACCAGCGCGACCGGAACCTTGTGGTGGCGGGCGATGGCGGCCAGCATGTCGCGGCGCAGTTCGCGCTTGCCGATCCAGAAAGGAGACGACGAGATGTTGAGCACGAAGTTGCCACCGGCGCGGACCAGGGCTTCGATGGGATCGACCGTGTACAAGCGTTTGGGCCAAAACAGCTTGTCGTTCCAGGCATCTTCGCAGATGGTGAGCGCCATCTGGTTGCCGCAGAAAGAGAACAGATCCTGACTCTTGGCAGGGGCGAAGTTGCGCATCTCGTCGAAAACGTCGTAGGTGGGCAGGAGCATCTTCGATTGCAGGAAGGCAATTTTTCCATCCTGCAACAGCGCGGCGGAATTCATGGCGGACTTGCCGGTTTCAGAGTGGGCCGGAGTCACGAGGCCGCAGATCACGGAGATACCCCGGGTTTCAAGAGCGATCTGCTCGGCAGTCTCGCGATTGCGCGCCACGAAGGATGGACGCTCCACCAGATCGCGAGGCGGATAACCGCACACCGACAACTCGGGGAACAGAATCAGCCCGGCGCCGTTCCATTCCGCGCGGCGGGAAAACTCGACGATCTTGTTCCGGTTGCCTGCGAAATCTCCGACGGTGGGGTTGATTTGGCCGAGCGCAATCTTCACATGATCAGTGTAAAGCAGGAGTGCAGGCTTCGGCTTTCCGGCTTCGGCTTGGCCGGACCGCGATCCAGATAAAAAAATTACGGATCAGAATGGCTAAAATATCTGGAATCAGCGGGTTACGGCGTTTGCGGTCGGGCCGAATCCGGCTAAAATATTGGAAACAAGGAACTTGCTCGTAAAATATTCCATGCAAAGGACTTGGGCGATCTCGCCTTGATTAAGTACCCTGGAATCAGCGGCCGGCTCGCAAAATATTGCATTCGCGGGAGTTAGCTCATTGCTATTTTATTTTCAAAGAGCTGATGCGTATAGAGATAGGGTCTCATGGTTGAGAATGGGAGTCAAGGAAAACCCCGCAGTGGGGAACGGATTCGGGTAGTGAGTGCAATAAGGACGGAGTACGCGAGCGTAACGTAGACGCAGGGCCCCTGCAACGCTAGGATTTTGTCCTGAGGCAAGTTGGACCCATCCATGTCGTCCTTTGCCCATTCAACACCAGGAAACCTTGTTATTCGCCCATGCAAACAGACCCACACAAAAAGCGCGCTTATGAGCTGCTTGGAGTTCCAGACTCAGCGACCGCTCATATAATTAAGCACGCGTACCGCGCGATGGCGAAGAGGTGGCATCCCGATTTGTATCGTGCCGGAACGCCAGAACAGGCCGAGGCTGCGCGAATGATGGAACTTATCAACGATGCGTATAGCACAATCCAGTGTGCCCCATTGCGATATGGCACGCAGGACTATTCCGACGCTGCCCCACAATCGACCAAACAAACCTCAGGACAAGCCAACGGTAATCCAGTGATGTCAGAGCGTGAGCCGTTTGTCGCGATGCACCGGCTAGAGTTTTGGGTTCGATTCGTCTGCGGGTCTGTCCTCGGAGCGTTTGTGAGTGCAGGCTTGGTACTCAGGGCCAATCTTTTCGACGACCTCACGCTCACTCAAATCTTGTGCGTCGCCATCGTTATCATTCTGGCTTGTGGGTTTGGAGCGGCACGGGGCGGAGACGCATTTTGGTACGAGTTTTTCGGGGTTGACCGATAGATTTCGATAACAGGCGATCACTCTCGAGTTCCTTTTGGCGTGCGTCTTTTCTCCATCCAACCGACCCATGTGCAAGCTAGGAACACGCCGCAACCTGGTACAACTGCATCACGCGCGACCTGCTTCCAGAAATACGAAGAGTGAACTGATTCTCTAAGCCAATCCCACCGAGTCATCTTAATGCGCCTTGCGGCGAGGGCAGATTCCATCTCGTTTACTGTCATATTTCCCATCTGGTGGAATTCGGTTTCGCTCAAAGGCGGGTCGTATTTGGTTCCACCACGAAACATTGCAAATGTGCTCACTAAATCGATTGCAGGGCCAACAAGGACTGCAACCAGCAGAGAACGTAACAAGAGAGCCTTCATCCTTTACCCGGACTCAGCGGTCAGTTTAGCGAAGGGCAGCGCCGGGCACAGCATGACTGTCGTAACCAAGCATTAACACTCAAAATGCCGACGGGCGGAAGTTGGAGCTTCCATTAGGGCGAGCGTTTCAATGGTGCGCGACTCTGATTCCTGCGCGGCATGGTCAGGGGATGGAGTTACGCCGGATTGGCGACTCTTTTCCTCTCCGGCTTTCGGCCCCCGCACTCACGTGCGGGGCTAATGAATGGCGTCGCTTCGCGACTCCTCGGCCGCGGTTTGCCGCTTGCCAGCGACGTACTCACAACAGCTTGGCGCTGGAGGTTGCGGCGCTGGCGGCTTTCGCCATGGCACCATTCGAGGGCGAAGCCACGGCGGGCTCGGAAGCAGGCAATTTCGTACACAGTTCCGCGGCCTCGGCGATGCTTCGGCATTCTTCTTGCTTCAACGTCACCCAGCTGTCAAAGGTGGCTTTCTCCCGCGCTACACCTTCGAGGTTGCGGCCGATGCGGGCTGTGTAGTGCGCTCTTATGCTCTCCAGTTCCGCCTGAATTTGCAGGTTTTCTTCCGCCTTACGGGCCCACTCCTCCTCCACCTGTTTCCGTTCAGCGGCTTCGTAGGAATCCAGCGCATCGCGCCGAGCCTCGGCGTCGCGCAACACTTCGTCGATGGGAACACCGGCTGCATCGAGGGCCATCAGCAGCGCTACCCGCTTCATCTCCTTCGGCAACCCGCAGATGTGTGCGCTGTTGAGCATTTCGACAACCTTCTTAATGCTGTATCCCTTGCGCGGGAGCATGATGCCGGCCGCGCGGTAAATATCTTCCATAGCCGACAGTTCGACCTGGAAGTTCGGGACCTCCCGCGCCGAGGCAGTTTTCTTCGTGGGCGGAGTGACCACAGGCCTGAGATTCTCCTTCTCATCTTCGCCGTTGATGTTTTCGTCGCCACCTCGGTCGCCGCTTACGCTGAGACCATCCGGCTTGTTGCCCCAGGGTAGTTCGAGCCATTTGCGTTGCATAGGTTTCCTTTCCTTGCCAGCTTGCGCTCGTTTTGGAAGTTGTTTCGTCTTAAATTGAGTCCGTCGAAGCGCATTGAATTCGTCGAGCCGTGAAATGCGGCGCCTTTCGCCGTCGTCCATTTCGTAACCACCGCCGTGCGAAAGTGTTGCTAGCATTGCGCCCGCAGGGGCCGCGGCGAGCGCTGGCGGTACATTTTCGACTTTCACCGCGACCAGCGGAATCTCGTTGGGCTTGCTCTCTTGCAGCTTTGGCAGATTTTCGGTTTTGACTGTCGAAGCCGTGGCGACATTCGCTACCACGCTCTTCGGCGCCGAGACACCCGCAAGGCCCGCCTGGCTGGGGATGAGATTCTCCGCCGTGTCGCGCTGAATCCCCACCACGTATTCCCTCCCCTCGCCGCGGCAGTACTTGGCGGTGCCGGAGAACTGCTCGAAGCGCCACTGAATTCGTACCTTTGATCCCACTCCGATTGGTGTCTTGATCCGTATACATGCGCCTCCCGGGGACCTGTCTTCCATGCGTGCGGCAGCGGTTCTCGACGCTCCACTTTGGTCTTCCCACGACGCCTCCACCAGGGTCATCACTGGCATGCGGAACTCGGGCATAAACTGTGCTCATTCCAATCTATCGGCAAGAATTTAAATTAGTTCACAAGCGGGCGGGTGTCCTGATTTGGAGATGCAACTTTATTTTCCCGTTCCGGGTCGGCGAGCGGTCGGGAATAGCGTGAGGCGAGTTCAGTCTAATTCCCTGGAAAAACTGCGTGTCTGGGTGCTGGCACAGGGGCATTTCCTTTTTGATCCTGCCAGAGAACCTGGTTCAGAGCCGCGGCCCCGGCCGCGTCAGGACGGGAGAAATCCATCTTCGATGATTCGCTCGCGCCCCGGGCGTCGCGCCTGTTGGTCTCATAGATCAAGCCGTTCTTCAGATTGCGATAATCCGCTTTGAATGCAGGCTGGTCGCCAGCGCCGGAAAACATCCGTCCCATCCCCGGAGCGTAGGCGTCGTTCTGGTTCATTGGGGGCAAGCCTAGCAGCATTTCCATGGTGTGAATCGTGTTGACCGTGGTATAGAAGCGGTGCTCGACGTAAGGCTCGGCCGCGGTTCCTGGCGAATACTTGCTGACCACGAAAGCGATGGAACGGTGGGCGTCGACGTGGTCGCCGCCGTCTTGCGCGTCGTCTTCGAGGACGAAGATGGCAGTGTCATCCCAGTAAGGGCTGTGCGAGACGGCGTCGATGACACGCCCCAGGGCAAGATCGTTATCGGCTACCGATGCCGCCGGGCGCGGCCGCTCGGGCCGCGTGCCGCCGGTGTGATCGTCGGGTAGATAGAGCAGCACGAATGCCGGCAATTGGAACTCGGGGCTTTCGTTCTCCTGACGAGCGCGCGAATAGGCTTCGAACTCGTTGAGGAATTCATCGGCGCGAAGCTGGTCGGGATAGTCCGTGTTGAAATCCGGAAACAACGGATCGAAGTGATCGCGTAGCACCGCCTTCGTAGGCTTAACACCATCGAACAGGGGCACCGTCCACGGAAACGGACTCGGACCGGCGTGCGGGTCGCCGACATTGGGCGGCAGTGGATCTCCCTGTTGAAGTTCGGTGCGCGGGCATGCGGCTTCTTGCGCCGAAGGAGTTCCCTGCTTGGGGCTTGCCGCCTTGCGGGGTTTATTGCACCACTTAGCGTTCACGAATTCGCCATAGTCGCGATAGGTCAAGCCATGGCGGGCAACGTTGTCCCAGAGGTAGCCGGTACCGGGATCGTCGATATCCGGCTGGTTGTGCTCAAGCGGGTACTCATCGGCGACCGTGCCCTGGAAGTCATACGTGCGTTCCTTGCCCCGGTAGGCGATCTGCCAGGTTTTTTCGTTGTAATCGCTGGTGATGGCTGCGGTTGACCAGAGATGCCCGTCGCCGGAAACTTCTCCGCTGTCGTAGAAATTGTCGAGCACACCGAATTGCAGTGCCAGCTTGTGCTCGTTCGGCGTGATGTCGGCGCCGTACATGGTGAGGGAAGGGTCGCCGGCGCCGACCGGTTTGTCGCCGACCTTTAGATCGCCGAGAATCTGATCGTAGGTGCGGTTTTCTTTGATGACATAGATGACGTGCTTGATCGGATTCTTGCCGCCGGTGAACTGGATTGTTCCAGGGTCGCTGTGCAGCAGGTTGTCGTGCTCAACGACGTCGGTGAGTTCGTCAAGCTTGCCAAGGATGGAGGGTAGGTTGAGCCGCACGACGGAGCCTCGCAGCAGCGTGGGAATGTAGGGATGCTCGCGGTGTCGGACTTCCCATGAAGTTTTGCCCGGGCCTTTGTTGGGACCTGCGCCCTGGCCCTTGGCGGTGGCGATGAGGAGATCGTCGCCTTGAACGGCGAGCGCGCTGGGGTACCAGTCGGTGGGGATGAAGCCGATTGGCCCATAGAACGCACCGTCGTTAGACAGATCGAGAACCTCGACGGCGTTGAGCGATGCATCGGCAACAAAAAGAAGGTCTCTGTCGGAGGATTGGGCCAACGCTACAGGACAGCTTCCCGCGAAGTGTTGGCTCCTGACCTCGGTTTGGAGAAAATTAAAGGGGAAGCCATTCTCGGTTTCGATCACCGCGACCTCATCCATATTCGACAACGCCACGTAGAGCAGCTTCTCATCCGTACTGAGCAGCATGGCGGAGGGATGCGAGCCTGGGGCGATGGGATCGTCAGGTTTTTTTAACTTGATCCAGCGGACGACCTTGCCGCCGGTCAGGTCAAGTTCAGCGACTTGCGACGCATTCCACAAGCTGCACCAGGCCCGGCGGCCATCATGCGTCGCAACGCATGAATAGGGGAACGACGACGGCACCAGATCATTCGTGCTCAAGTCGAAGTGCTCGAGCACCTTTCCGGTCGCAACATCGAGCAGCACCGCGTTGTCGGATAGATTGTCGGCCACGAGAAGGCGGTCTTTGCTCTTACTGCCCGAGGAAACCAGCGCCAAGCCTGCCGGATAAGGAATCGCAGTGCCCGGTGCCGTCTTCCGCAAACCGATGGCAACTTTTTTCCCCGCAGCGAGTGACTGCGGTGCGATGGCGATGAATCTTTCAGGCGCGACCTTACCTTCGGCGAAGCTGTAAACCGCGATCCCATTGCCGGTGTCTCCCGGCTTCTCACCGGTCGGGTCTGTGATTGAGCCAACCGACGCATAAAGATGTTTTCCATCAGAGCTGAAGACTAGTCCCAGAAAATAACTCTGGTGCACGTCTTCTCCGAAACGCTTGTCGGGAAATTCGGAGATCTGATTCGTCTTCAGATCGAGAACTGCGATCGATTGCATCGCCATGGTTTCCTGAGTGCCATAGCCATTGTTCAAGAGCGCCGCGTAGCGTCCGTCCGGGTTGAGCGTGATGGTGGCGGGAAAGCTGTTGGTGCCGCCGATGCGGCCGGGGGTGGGAATCGTCAGACGCTTGCTGGTGGGCAGCGGGATCGACCCATCCTCAGGCTTGGGTACCTGCGCGAGTACAACTACAACCTGCGAGGTGAACAACGCAGCTAGAAGAACGTTGCGGGAGAATCGAATCACGGGGCCTCCGCGGAAATTAATTTCTTCGACAAGCTGGAGAATGATGAGCGTAATTCAGGCGGGACCCTGCGGTCAAAGGAATCGCTAGAAAGAGAGGCCGAGCTGAAATGGAAACTCCCTGCGGCGCCGAAGCAACGAGACAGGGCAATGGAATCCCCTTCGGCTCCGCTCAGGATGACAGCGCTTTCTTACACTCCCGAGGCTCGGGTCGGCGCTTCGTGAGTAGGTGAGTGCTCGGAGTGCTCATCCGTATTCGCATTGTGACGCACGTCGGCGCCCTGCACCCAGAAGATGACATCCTCGGCGATGTTGGTGGCGTGGTCAGCGACGCGCTCCAGATTGCGGGCCACCAGCAGCGCATCGAGGGCCTGGCGCACCACTTCCGGACGATGGTTCATTGTCTTCACCAGCTGGATGAAAGCATCGTCTTTCATGCGGTCGACCACGCTGTCCATTTCTAGCACGGCCTGGGCGAGTTCTGCCTTGCCTTCGATGAACGACTCCAGTGCCCGGCGCACCATGGCGCTCACAGCCGCGCCCATACGCGCGATATCAACGGGTAAGTCTGCCGCGGGAAGCTCGACCATATCCATCACACGCTCGGCAATGTTAACGGCCTGGTCGCCAACGCGCTCGAGGTCAGAATTGATCTTGGTGACGGCCAGAATAAAGCGCAGATCGACCGCCATCGGTTGCTGCATTGCCAGCAGGTCGAAGGCGGCCTCGTCAATCTCTCGCTCCGCCGTGTTGATAAGGGTCTCGCTTTCGAGAACCATTTGGCAGCGGGCGAGATCGCGATCGACATAGGCCTGACGGGCGCGATCCACCGCCTGTTCCGCCAGTCCGCCCATGCGGAGCAGCCTCTGGCGCAGATCGTCGAGCCCTTGCTGAAAACGCGTGCGCATTATACGAACCTTTCCTCTTAAAAAACCTTATCCAAATCTGCCCGTGATGTAGTCTTCCGTCTTCTTGTCTGACGGCTTGGTAAAAATCTTCTCCGTCTTATCGAACTCAATCATGCGGCCCAGCAGGAAGAACCCGGTAAACTCGGCGACGCGCGCAGCCTGCTGCATGTTGTGTGTCACGATCACTATCGTATACCGCTCTTTCAGCTGAAAGATCAACTCCTCGATCTTTCCCGTGGAGATGGGATCGAGCGCCGAACAGGGCTCATCCATCAGCAGCACTTCGGGCTCCACTGCCAGAGCGCGGGCGATACAGAGCCGCTGCTGCTGGCCACCGGATAGGCTGGCGCCCGACTTCTTGTGAACCTGATCCTTCACTTCGTCCCAAAGCGCGGCAGAATCGAGCGATCGATGCACGATGTCGTCGAGCTTGCCGCGATCGTGAAAACCGTTCAGCTTCAGCCCCGAAGCGACGTTGTCGTAGATCGACATGGTCGGGAAGGGATTGGCTTTTTGAAACACCATGCCGACCCGGCGGCGAAGCTGGGTCGCTGAAGTGCCGTTATAGGCGTTGATTTCTCCGATATGCACACTGCCCGTCACCCGCGCCTCAGGAATGGTTTCGTGCATGCGGTTCAGGCAGCGAATGAACGTCGACTTGCCGCAGCCCGAGGGCCCGATCAGCGCCGTGGCATGGTTCGCCGCCACGGTCAGCTTAACGTCGTACAGCGCCTGGGTCTTGCCGTACCAGGCATTCAGGTTTTCGACCTGGATTCCAACACCCATAAACTATGCCGCTCCGAAAGTACCACGCCGCACCGCGAAACGCACAGCCGCGACTGCAGTAACGATGAGGATGATAAGCACGAGGGCTCCGGCCCACGCCTGGCGGTGCCATTCGTCGTAAGGAGAAATGGCGTAGCTGAATATTTGCAGGGGCAAGGCGGCGGTCGGCTGGTTAGCTTTCAGATTCCAGAACTGATTGCCGAAGGCTGTAAAGAGCAGCGGAGCAGTCTCGCCTGCCACCCGCGCAAAGGCCAGCATAATTCCCGTAATCACGCCGGAGGTTGCGGTACGCAGCGTGATCGAGAGCGTGGTCCGCCAGCGTGGAATCCCCAGCCCGTACGCGGCTTCGCGCAAGGCCTGCGGCACCAGCAGCAGCATCTCTTCCGTGGTGCGAGTAATCGTAGGAATCATCATGATGGCCAGAGCGACTCCGCCCGCCAACGCGGAGAAGTGCTTCTGGGAGAGAACGACGATCGCGTAAGCAACGATGCCGATCACGATCGAGGGGACGCCATTCAGAACGTCGGCGGTGAAGCGAATGACATCGCCGAAACGGTTGCGGCCGTATTCCGCGAGGTAGATGCCCGCACCCACGCCCACCGGCACTCCCAGAATGCTCGCAAGCGCGAGGATGAAGGCGGAACCCACGATGGCGTTGGCCATTCCGCCGCCCGCTTCGCCCACCGGCTTCGGAGTCTGGGTGAGGAAGGCCCAGTTGATCGATCCGATGCCGCGGTAAACAAGGTAGGCGAAGATCGCAAACAACGGCACGAGTACCAGGATGACTGTAAGCACGGCCACGCCGGTCATGACATGGTCGGTGATGCGACGTCGCAAGGCGATGGGCGCGACCGAATGCAGCGCGGAAGCATGCGTCGTCTCAGGCATTGGCCCTCGACGGCTGGCCTCGGGTGACGGTCCAAACCAGCAATCGTGCCAGCGCGTTGACCACGATCGTAACCAGGAACAGCGCCAGGCCAATCTCGATCAGCGCAGAGAGATAAACATCGCCGGTGGCCTCGCTGAATTCATTGGCTAGCACGCTCGCCATGGTGTAGCCCGGCGCGAACAGCGATTTCGCAATCTCCGGCCGGTTGCCGATCACCATGGTCACGGCCATGGTTTCTCCCAGAGCGCGACCCAGGCCCAGGATGATGCCGCCCATGATGCCGGCGCGCGCATTGCGCAGCACCCCGACACGAATCATTTCCCAGCGAGTGGCGCCGAGGGCGAGCGCCGCCTCCCGTTGGTGTTGCGGCACCACCATCAGCACTTCCCGCGTGATCGAAGAAATGATGGGGATGATCATGATGGCCAGGATGATCCCTGCCGCCAGCATGCTGATGCCATAAGGCGGACCGTCGAAGAAGCCCGTCCAGCCGAGGGTGCGGGCCAGAAAGGGTTCTACGTAGTTGCTGAGGATGGGAACCAGGACAAAGATCGCCCAAAGCCCGTAGACCACGCTCGGAATGGCCGCCAGCAGCTCCACGAAGAACGAGAGCGGGCCTCGCAGCGCCTTGGGACACATCTCGGTGGTGAACACCGCGACCCCAATCGACAGCGGTACGGCGATGAGCAACGCGAGGAGCGAAGAAACCAGGGTTCCGTAAATGAACGGCATGGCGCCGAATTGTTCGTTCACCGGATCCCACTCATGTCCGGCGAAGAACTTGAAGCCGAAGGCGTGCCAGGAAGGTCCGGAACGCAACGTCAACTCATAGACAATCAGCGCCAGCGTTGCCAGCACAGCCACGCCGCACAGCAGCATGGCGGCTTTGAACACCTGATCACCGGCTTCGCCGCGGTTCCCCCGAAGAGAAGGCTCGGCTCGCCGTCCCGCTGGAGGGAGGTCACTAACCTTCGTCGCTTCAACAGGTTGCGGAACCGGCATATCGGGCCGAGGTAATGCAGAAAAGGCCATGCTTGCCTCACGGTAGCAGAATCCTGTTAACAGGATGTTAAAATAACAGTTCTTGCAGGTTGCCTTTTCCCCGGCAAGCCTGTATTTTCATCTCCCGGTTCGATTGTCTGTTCTTCGCTATGCCGATCGCGCCAAAGCGCAGCCGTGTGGTTTTTCAGAAGCTTGAAGAGGACTTGGTCAAGCTTTCCTCGAAACCTCGCGCGGAAAACGTTCACCGTTTCCGCACCGGCACGCGACGCCTTCAGATACTGCTGGGCGAACTCTCGCCCGAGATGGAGCGGAATCAGAAAAAGCTTTTGAAATTGCTGGGCCGGATTCGCAAGCGAGCCGGCAAAGTGCGCGACCTGGACGTGCAGCTGGCCGCATTGCGCAGTTTGAAAGTCCCGCAAGAACCGCACGGCAAGACGCAACTCGTAAACCATCTGATCGAACTGCGGGCGCAGCAGGAAAAGAAGCTGCGCAAAGCGGTCGATAAAGACACTGTCCGCGAGATTCGCAAACGACTGAAACGCGCCGGTAAGAACTTCAATCCAGAAGCGAGCCCCGATCCTCTGGCAGTCGCCACGGGAATGCTGGAAGGAATCAACCGAGAAGACGCGCCCGTCACGGAAGCGCTGCTGCACCAATACAGAATCCTGAGCAAGCGTGCACGCTATGCGGCCGAGTTCGCCGAGCCCTCGCCGAAAGCGCAACAGTTCATCGCTGGTGTGAAGCGCATTCAAGACGCGTTGGGCGATTGGCATGACTGGCTCACACTGACGCAGACAACATCCGAGCATCTCGGCGAAGTGCGAGAGTCGCCTCTGGTGGCGGAACTACACAATGTAACCGGAGCAAAGTTCCGGTACGCCGTCGCGGTGCTCGCGCCGATGCGAGCTAATTCAGTCGCCTCCTCCGGACCCACTGCACCGTCCCCCTCTCGAGCTAAGGCAAATTCAACTCGCCCAGCAATGTCGGCGGCGTGAAGCAACTGCATTCTTCCCCCTAAACCCCTCGTCCTGGGGATAAAGAGCCAAAGAGGGCGACTAGTTCGCCGTCGCCGACAACAAGGTGTAACCGCCCCTGCTCGCAAATAAGCCCGGATGACCGAGTGGCAGTTCGCATGTAAACTGTTGGCCTTCACTCATGCCAACGTTTGCCGCGGTTGATATTGGTTCCAATTCCGTCCGGCTGAAGATTGCGCGCCTCACCCGCGGACGCCTTCGTTCCATCCACGAAGACCGCGAAGTCACGCGGCTGGGAGAAGGCGTTTTTCGTTCCGGCTTTCTCACTCCCGAATCGATGGCTGAGACGGTGAAGGTTCTGCGCCGCTTTCATCGGGCCACACAGCAAGTGGTCACCGACCCAGTCCGAGTAGTCGCCACCAGCGCACTTCGCGACGCCCGCAATTCGCAAGCTTTTCTGGAGTGGGTTCGGTCGGCCACTGGTTGGAAAGTCGAAATCATCTCTGGATTGGAAGAAGCCCGTCTGATTCATCTCGGACTGGTCGCCAACCTTCGTGTGGATAGTTCGCCCGCCTTGATGGTTGATCTGGGTGGTGGAAGCTGCGAGCTGACGGTTTCCGGGCGCGGACACATTCGAGACATGGTGAGTTTGCCTCTTGGCGCGGTCCGCCTGACCGATGAATTTCTCAGCCACGATCCGCCGCGCAAGGGTGAACTCAAACGGCTGCAAGGCTTCGTGGCGCGCGAAGTAAACCGCATCGCGTCGCGCGTGGTGGCGGCAAAGGTCAAGAATGTGATTGCCACGTCTGGAACCGCCGCCGCGCTAGCTGCCGCTGCCAGCCATTTAAGGAGAAACGGAAGCCGCCAGCGCGCAGTCGTCTCTCGCGCGGAGATGACGCGAATCGCCAAGCAACTGTCGCGCCTGCCGGTGGACGAACGGCAACAGATTGAGGGTATCGGTCCGCGAAGGGCGGAAATCATCGTCGCCGGCGCGATCGTTTATCACGAATTGCTCGATCGCTGCCA